>ENA-OQHL01001481-OQHL01001481.1-human-gut-metagenome-genome-assembly--contig:-NODE-1481-length-11747-cov-3.394923_pt1 | contig 11747 bp, 12 predicted proteins | sample MGYA00242565_ERZ504723 | MGnify/ENA primary metagenome ERZ504723 (study PRJEB26092, sample SAMD00036211) | human gut metagenome | host: Homo sapiens | study: EMG produced TPA metagenomics assembly of...
CCTGTATCCCAAATTCCTGTAACAGCTCCCTGTCATACTTCCTTGTCCTGAGATTCAGCAAATTGGTTCCGGAAATATCTGTATACTCCGCATATACCTCTCCCGTCAGACAGAAACGGACAAAGTCTTTTATGGAAAGAATATACCCTATTTTCTCATAAACGATACGTTCATACTCCTTCAGCCATCTTAAAAGCGCAACAGGTTGACAAGCCATGACCTGCTGGGCCGTCTTTTGAAATACTTTTCTGGCTGTCCCATCTTCTTTCCATTTTAATTCGTATTCCAGCGCCCTTTTATCTGTCGATCCGATACCGAAGTACAAAAAATCCCGCTTTCTGTCAAGAAGATAGAGCCCTTTCCCATGTCCCGCAATGCCGACACCAAGAATTTCCCCATCACATGTTTTCACAAGCTCTCTGACAATTTGAAAGTTTGCATCCCGAATCTCTTCCAATTTCCTCTGGGTATATCCTTCTTTCGGGGCGTAAACCGGTATCTGAATCGATCTTTTCTCCACCTGGTTTCCATGAAGATCAAACAAAGCTGCTTTACTGTATGTCCCCCCATTATCAATTCCCAAAAGATACTTTTTTCCCATCTCTAAAAGCACCCCCTGATATACCGATAATTTCTCGTAATATATTCTTCCGGATCTGTCTTTTTATCATACCAGAACTCGCATGTAAACCTTGCTACGCCCTGGCTGCGAAATTGGAAAATACATGTTTTAAAATCAACTCTCCCTTGTCCGTATTCCATATCACGAAAAACATCTTCTACTGTTTCTTTCAAATGTGCCGCAACGATATGTCCATTTCCCTTTTTGATATCTCCCAGATAGTCATCGGTAGCATTATAAATATTTCCGATATCCGGGTATACTTGCAAATAGGGAGAATTTACTTTGTTGACGACCTGACGTGCCTTCCCTATCGTGTTCATAAACTCTGTTTCCATGGTCTCAAATGCAAGAATAATTCCAAATTCTGATGCATATTCGACACATTGCCTTAATGCCATATGAAAATTTTTACGAGTCTGCCTGGTTCCTTTCTCGTAATATACATCATAGCCGGCAAGCTGGATTACACGAATTCCAAGATCTCTGGCAAACACAATCGCCTTTCTCATAATATCCAGACTTTTCTTCCGAACCTTCCGATCTGCACTTCCTAATGGATATTTTCTGTGAGCGGACAAACACATGGTCTCAAAGAAAATTCCCTGTTCTGTCATAAACTGATGCAGTTCATTTTTTCTTTTTTTGTCAAAATCCAGTCTTGAAATTTTCTCCTCTGTCTCATCAATACTAATTTCCACATAGTCAAACCCGATTTTTTTTGCTAAAAGAAGCTTCTCTTCCAGACTCAGTTCATCCGGCATTGCTTTTTCATAAAGTCCTAATCGATATCCTTCCATAATATTTACATTCTCTTTTTCAAAACAGTTTCTTCATATTCACGAATCTGTGACATCCATTCTCCACCTGCGGGTACTTGATTCCTCCTGCAAAACTCATTCCAAATATCCTCAAATGGATAAAACTTTAGTTCCTCCTGGAGAACCATCAATTCTGTAAATTGTTCTTCATCCTGTAATCTGGTCATTATTTCATTTGGCTGTAGGAAAGCATACAGGAATGCCTTTTGTACATTTCTCATCCCAATAATCCATGCAGCAACTCTGTTGATACTGGCGTCAAAATAATCTGTGGCAAGGAACACCCGATCCATTGCATTACATCTTACAATCTCTCTGGCAAGCTCCTTGGTCTCGTCATCAAAGAGGACCACATGATCGGAATCCCAACGCACCGGGCGTGTAATATGCAACCCCAGCTTCTTGTGAAACAGCAGCATGGAAGATATTTTATCAGATACCGTCTCTGTCGGATGATAATGTCCGTTGTCCATCAGTGCCATAATCCCATGCTTCGCCGCATAGTTAATACAGAATTCACTGGATCCCACCGTACACGACTCAAACCCGATTCCAAAAACTTTTGATTCGAGACTGACGAACACTTTTTCCTTGTCATAATCAATCGACAGGATTTCGTCGAGGGAATCACTGAATCTTCTTCTTGGTTCTAACCTGTTTCCCGGAACATCTTTGAAACCATCCGGAATCCAAATGTTCAGTACACATGGTTCTCCCAGTTCCTCCGCAAAATACTGTGCAATTTTGACACAAGCCTGTCCATGCCGAATCCCAGAATTTTCGAATCGATTCATCCGGACTCGACAGTGTGAATTGTTTTGCTTTTTCATGTGAAAAGAATGTCGGATTAAAATCAATCCCCAGGCTCCTCTCTTTTGCATATTCCACCCATTTCCGGAAGTGCTCCGGACGAAGTTTGTCACGATCCACCCACTGTCCCGCTTCAAATACCGCATAGCTGGAATGAAGATTAAGTTTCTTCTTGCCGGGGATCAGAGAAAACGCAAGGTCCAAATCCTTCATCAGCTCTTCTACATTTCTCGGTTTTCCGATATAATTCCCTGTGGCCTGTATTCCACCTGACAAAGGCCCATCGTGGTCAAATCCACCCAGATCGTCCCCCTGCCAACAATGCATGGAAATGGTTAAATTCTGCATGTCTTCCAAAACCTGTTCTGTATCAATTCCTAATCCGCGATATTGTTCTTTCGCTTCTTCATATTTCCCTACCACTTGATTTCCTCCTTCCTGTCTGTAGATAGTCCAGATAAATTTCTGTCATACGGAATACCATACTTCCCTAGTTTGTCCATTCCATAATCATATTGGCAAAGGTTTCAATCGCTTCAAAATACTGCTGCTTCGACAGATACTCGTTATATACATGTGCATTATGGCAGATACCCGGTCCGCATACTACTGTCGGGACATGTGCTACGTTGGTAAAATGCCGTGCGTCACATCCTGCCGACATTCCATTAATCACCCGTTTTCCGGTCACTTCTTCCGCTACATCCGCAAGCTGCTGCACCAGTGGGTGACTGGTATCCGTCTCAAACGGAGAGCAATCCTGAAACCACGTAATTTTAGGCAAATGATCTTTCATCCATGGATCTCCTTTCGCCATTGCAAGGATATGATCTTCCACCTCCTGTCTCACATCTTGTTTATCCACTTTATGCCAGCAGCCAAATTTATCTATCTCTGACGGGAAGTAATCGACTTCAAACTTCAGGATACAATGATCCGCAACTGTAGATGCCGCAACACCCCCCTGGATATATCCATAGTTGAACGTTGGGGGAGCTAGAAGTGGATTTCGTTTCGTTGTCATCCATTTCTTTTCCAGCTCATCCAGAGAATACATAATTTTCACCATTTTCTCAATGGCGCTTTCCCCAAATCCTTTCAGACTTGCATGAATCGGCTTGCCATCCACCTGTATTTCCCCGAGCCAGCAGCCCCGGTTCACGGGAAATACCTCCATATTCGTTCCTTCCGCAATAATCACACCGTCCGCATTACAGCCACGTTCTACAATACAAGAGAGACTTCCATTCCCTCCTCCTTCCTCATCCACAACGCTTTGAATGATAATATTTCCTCTTGGCTGGTATCCGCTTTCGATCACGGTCTGGAGTGCGAGGATGGCCGAAGCCAATCCTCCCTTCATATCATCCGTTCCTAATCCATATAGTTTTCCGTCCTCTTCTGTCATTTCCCAAGGGTTGTATTTCCAACGTGCCAGATCTCCTGATGGCATAGTATCAACATGTCCGTTCAGCACAAGCGTCTTTCCTCCACCGCTCCCTTTATATGTGGCAATCAGATTAGGGCGGTTCACATAACTGTGTCCGGCATTATATCCCGGATATTCCTTCAACTTTTCGTTATCCGGCTCAAACATCTCAATCTCGCATCCCAGATTTTCTAAATACTTCGCAAGCCATTCCTGGGCTTTGGCCTCCTGACCATCCTCTCCGTGCCGAATAACAGATGTATCGAAGGCAACTAATTTCGCTAAAAAACGAATATACTTCTCTTCATTGTCATGAATTATTTTTTTTGATTTTGCTCATATTGTTATCCCCGTATGTTAATCGTTACTCTTGATTCGGTCTAATCCTACCGCAATGATAATGATGACTCCCTGCATGACATACTGCCAGTTCGTAGAAATACTGAGAAGGTTCATACCATTAGTGATAATTCCCATAATCACCGCACCAAGCAGCGTGCCCCATAATCTGCCCTTACCGCCGGAAGTACTTGTTCCTCCAATGACACATGCGGCGATGGCATCCAATTCCAGACCATTACCCGCACTTGGTTGTCCCGAAAACAGACGGGATGCGAGTACTACCCCGGCGATCCCAGCGGTAAGACCACTGATCGTATGGATGAGTACTTTATTTCTGGCCACCTGGATTCCTGATAATTTGGCAGCTTCTATGTTTCCTCCGATCGCAAAAATACTTCTTCCAAATTTCGTATATTTCAGCACGGAATGACCGAATATATAACAAACTGCCATAATGACAACCGGAATTGGTATAAAAGCAAGGTATCCACGCCCAAATGTTTTAAAAGAATCTGGCAGTCCTGTAATTGGGTAGGAGTTTGTGATTACAAGTACAATTCCTCTTGCAATATTCATCATTCCCATTGTCACAATAAATGATGGTATTTTTGCAAATGTATGAATTGCTCCATTTAAAAATCCACATCCTACGCTGACAAGAATTCCTGCTAAAATAGAAATTGGTATTGGTACTCCTGATTTTAACATCATCGCCACAACAACCCCGGACAGCGCCACCAGAGAACCTACACTCAAATCAATTTCTGCGGAAATCAAAACATAAGTCATTCCGATTCCGAGGATCGCGACAATGGATACCTGCCTCATAATATTTAATAAGTTATTCGGTGTCAGGAAAACCGGCCTGATAAATGCCAGAATGACCACCAATACGACAAGAATCAACAAAATTGCCAGGTCATTCCAATTCACTTTCTTTAACTGTGTTTTTTTATCTTTCATGCTTAACACCCTCCTGTCGCAAACTTCATGATTCTTTCCTGACTCAATTCCTCTCTGGATAACTCTCCGGAAATTCTTCCTTCGGACATAATATTTACCCGGTCACACAGACCAATGATTTCGGACATTTCTGATGAAATCAAAATAATTGATTTCCCCTGTTCTGCCAGCTTTACAATAATGTTATAGATCTCCCGTTTCGCATTTACGTCAATTCCCCTGGTAGGCTCGTCCAAAATAATAATTTCCGGTTCACAGTTCAGCCACTTTGCTACAACCACTTTCTGCTGATTTCCACCACTTAAGAATTTTGCTTTTTGCTGATCAGAAGGCGTCTTAATCAGGAGTTCTTCAATATACTTTTGGCATATTTCTTCGGCTTTCTTCATAGAGAACAGTCCATGATGCATTGCATTTTCTGGCTTTACCATCAGAACATTATCTACAATGGCCAAATCTGTCACAAGGCCTTCCTTTTTTCTTTCCTCCGGCAGGAAACCGATTCCATACCGGATCGCATCTTTTGGAGAACGGATATTGACCCTTTGACCCTTCATGTAAATTTCCCCTTTGGCCTTTTTATCCGCACCAAACACTGCTTTTAATGTTTCGCTTCTTCCTGCTCCAACCAGTCCTGCAAATCCCAGAATCTCTCCTTTTCTTAATGTAAACGAAACGTCCTTTACTTCCTTCCCATTGCTGATATTTTTCGCCTCCAAAATGACGTCCCCGATCTTATTGTTTCTCTCCGGGAATACTTGTGTCAGAGGTCTCCCCACCATATCCTCGATAATCTTATCCAGTGAAACATCCGCAATATCACCCGAGCTGATGAATGTTCCGTCTCGGAGAATCGTGTAGGAATCACAGATTTCAAATATCTCATCCATCCGATGACTGATATAAATGATCGTAATTCCTCTTTGTTTCAACGAAGAAATGACTTGAAATAATTTTCTTGTCTCACCTTCTGTCAATGTCGAGGTGGGTTCATCCATGATGACCAGACGTGCGCCCAGGGAGACCGCTTTCGCAATCTCCACCATCTGCCGCTGTGCTACACTTAATGTGGAAACAATCATTTTCGGCGGAATCTTCATGTCGATCCCCTCCAAGATTTTTTCCGCATCCTGATTCATTTGCTTCCAGTCAATAAAACCGTTTCTCTTTGGCTGGCGATCCAAAAAAATATTCTCGGCTACTGACAATTCCGGTATCAGGTTTAATTCCTGATAAATAATAGAAATTCCCAATCGCTCTGATTCTTTCGTGTTTTTCACCTGAATTTCCTGTCCATCCAGAAACACCTTCCCTGCATCTTTCATATAGGCGCCGGACAAGATCTTCATCAGTGTGGATTTGCCAGCTCCGTTTTCCCCTAAAAGAGCATGTACTTCTCCTTCTCTTACTGAAAAACTGACATCGGAAAGAGCTTTCACCCCAACAAATGATTTGCTGATATTCTGAAATTCCAGTATTTTCTTTTTTTCCATATTTATCATCCTTTATTGTAACTCGTCCGCATAAACAATGCCGTCGGCTGTATATACGCCAACCTCTACTCCAATATCCTCTTCCAATGTTTCTCCATCTAACACTTTTTCCACACATTCCACAGCAGTCTCAGCCAGCTTCTCCGGGAACTGCTTAATGCTTCCCTTGTAGCATCCCCCCTCATTAATCACCGACTGTTCTTCGTCTGACGCATCAAATCCAATGACCGACACTTCATCTTCTCTTCCCGCTGCCTGAATCGCGTCATAGGATCCTAGGCCTCCGTCCGCACTATAGGAGAACACAAGATCTACCCTGTCGTTCGCCATCAGGACATCTTCCATAATACTCATAAAAGCTTCTCTGGAGTCTCCCCCCCTGTTCTGCTACAATCTTCGCCCCCGGAACCTCTTTTTCAAGAATATCCTTGAATCCATTGACACGTTCTACGGAAGCAACGGACATTGGATTATTTAAGAACACTATATTAGGTTCCTCATTTCCATCTAATACATTTTTTCAAAGCCCATTTTGCGGCCAGTTGTCCACCAAGAAAATTGTCTGAGCCAATATATGTTTCATATTTTCCTCCACTTGGCTTGTAATCAACTGTAATAACCGGAATATCAGCCTCTTCGCATGTATCCAATGCAGGAATAATTCCCTCCCCGTCTACACATGTAAGAATAATCGCGTCGACTTTCTGGGCACAGAAATTCTCAATCGCGTCAATTTGTGCCTGAAGATCCATGTTCGGGTCATTAAATACAATTTCATAATCATCCCCGGCTGCCTTTTCAATTCCCGCTTTATATCCTGGAAAAACTCATACTGCAAAGTCATAAGGGAAACGCCAATACTTTTTATCTCCACCTTTATCGTCTCCCCCTCCTTCTTCTGTTGAACAGCCCGTCATTACAAACGCCATAGTGGCAATCAGCAATACAGCTAATAATTTCTTCATTCTTCCCATAATGTGCCTCCAATCTTAATTCGTATCTCTTTGTATCACACCAATCCGCTCTAAAAGTTCTAAGTTGAGCCGAACCATCTTTTCCATATTGCGCAGCTTTGACTTCTCAATGATATCTTCCGGAGTATGTAAAATCCCCTGATCGTTAAACGTCAGCATACACACCGGAATCCCTTTCTCATAAAACGGCGCGTGGTCGCTTCCTGGAGGTGGCGGGCAAATATACCGCGGAATAAATTTTTCCTTGCTTTTATCAAGCACTGCTCTTACTTTTCGTTCAAAGGTTTCCGGTCCACACCATACTTCCAGAATGTCTTCTCTCCCGACTCCATCGATATTCAACACAAAGGAAATATCCCCCCGCTCTTCTGCCGCTCTGAATCTGGCGCCTTTCAAGTTAAATTCTTCTCCATCTGTCAGTAAGATCTCGATTTTCTTGTTCAGCCCATACTGAGTCAGTTGTCTTGCCGTTTCCAAAACCACCGCTGTGCCGGCCGCATTGTCATATGCTCCTACCGTAGAATAAACAGTATCATAATGGGCACAAAGAATGACTTTTTCCCTTCCTTCTCCTATCTCACCAGACAAATTCCTACAATACCCGCTTTTATTTATCTTTGTTTCCGCAAATCCTCTTAAAAGCGCTCTGCTTTTTTCTGCCTCTTTCAAGATTGCTTCCTCTTTACTTCCCACCATAAAGTGCGGTAAATCTGATTTTGCAAATAGCATCTGCGGAATTGCTCCTTCGTTCTCCCGAACAGTAATATACGCACAGATTCTCCCTTCTGCATCTACAATTTTATATCGTCTCCATACATACATATCCCAGACCCGGTGATACCCAGCAAATTCAACATAACCTTCAAACTTCTCAGAAGATCCGCTTTCTAAAAATAAGTATGATTTGATTTCCTTTCCATTTTGGTCTTCCAGTCTCCAGTCCTTTACTTCCCAGCAAGGTACCTGATACTGATGTATTTCAACTTGGTCACAAATTTCCGCCATGACCTGATATAAATATTCTCCTGCCCTTTGCAGATTATCTGAGCCCATCGGCTTGATTCCAAAATCTACTAACTTCTCCCAGACTTCCTGCATGTTACTCCTATCGTGTTTCTGCATTCCTCTCTCCCTCTGCCGCTAATCAGGAGGAAGCTCTGATCACCAGTTCCGACTGCATAATAACCTTTTGTCCCTTATGCTCCTTTTGCCCTTTTTCTTTGATTCTCTCAAGTAATAATCTCGTCGCCACACCGGCCAGCTCCCACACCGGCTGTCTGACTGTAGTCAAAGACGGCGTTACCATTTTCGAAACCATGATGTCATCATATCCGACCAGCGCCACATCCTGGGGTACTTTGTAATTATGCTCCATCAAAAATCTCAGTGCGCCCATCGCCATATAGTCGTTCGCACAAAATACCGCTGTCGGCTTTTCCCTTAATGCCATCAGAGCCTGCATCCCTGCATAGCCGCTCTCCAGCTTATAGTTGCCTGACACGATAAATTGTGGCCATACCTCAATGCCATAGTCTTTCAGGCACTCCTCATATGATTCTTTTCTTTCCATCGCCATTGTGGAAATAAACGGTCCTGTAATATGAGCAATTCTCTGATGCCCTCTTTCAATCAGATGTTTTACTGCTTCATATGCCCCTACCTTATTGTCGATCTGTACCGAATCCAGATTGGTCTTTCCTGGATCCCGCTCCATAAGAACAATCGGAAACTCTGTCCGTATTTTTTCAATATGTGAAACCGGCATATTCATTCCGATTAAAATCACACCATCAATCTGTCTCTTCTCCAACATCTTCAAACACTGTAACTCCATCTCTACATTCGTGTCAGAATTACATACGAGAAGATTATATCCTGAATTCTTCAGCTCCATCTCAATCCCTCTGATAATCTCAAGGAAAAAGAGATTACTCATATCATTTACTACAAGTCCAATCACTTTTGTTGATTTCTGTTTCAGGCTTCTCGCGATACTGTTTGGCTGATAATCCAGCTCCTTAATCGCAGCAATAATCCGCTCCTTTGTTTCTTCGGACATGTGCCCAACATTCTGCCCATTCAGATAACGAGATACCGAAGTCTTTGATACCTTTGCCAGTTTTGCTACATCCATAATCGTCGTCATGACATCATCCTCCTTAGGAAACCGTTCCCCTTTTTGACCGCAATTTACTCTTCTCTTTCAACTGCACTACATTAAAGTTTTCGACAAGATTTTCTTTCTACCAATTCAGCCGATAAAATGATCTTCAGAGTTCCCACATTCTCTCCTTTCATCTTTTCCATCAACCGCTTTACAGATAATTCCGCAATTCTTTCCCAGGAAATATCCATCGTTGTAAGCTCCGGTGTCACCAGATCTGCTACCACAATATTATCAAATCCCATGACTGACATTTCCTCTGGAACTTTGATTCCCGCCTGCTGAAATTCTTTAATCACATCGACCGCAAGATAGTCGTTTTCTGCCAAAAAAGCACTTGGCCCTTCCAGTCGGATTGTTTCGATTAGCTCCTGATTCAACCCGTTTTTCTCCCAAACAAAATGCCTTTTATTCATCTCCAGGTCCAGATCTGACATAGCCGCATCGTATCCCTTTTCTCTGTCCTCCAGACTTTTACTCTTGCCCTCTGTTTTAATATAACTGATTCTTTTATGATTCAGCTCATTCAAATAGGTAACAGCTTCATATGCCCCCGCATAATTATCAAAGGCAATACAATCCAGATTGTTTTGCCGAAAGCTTTGTCCTACCACAACCATCGGGATATTCATGTTTGCAATCTTTTTGATTTGCTTTGACAGAAGTCCGTTTCCGACGATCAGCATCCCCTCGATTTGATAGAATGTTATAATCTTTTCGATTTCCGTACAATCATCATTCACCATTGAGATCGATTTATAAAACAAATTGTACTGGTATTTATGTATTTCCTTTTCCACTTTCTGCATAATCTCATAAAAGGAAAAGGTGTCTTCCGTTTCCTCTACGTTACTGTCTGAGTTTGTCAGATGTAAAAGCATGATAAGTTTCGAAGCATTCTTTACTTCTTTATCAAATCGTTTCTCCCGTTTTTCTAATACTTTTGATGTATATCCTGCCTCCTCCACAATGCGTAGAATCTTTTCTCTTGTCTGCTCGCTAATCCCCTCTTTTCCATTTAACGCAAATGAAACTGCCGTAGTAGATACTCCTGCCTTTTTGGCAATGTCTTTTATCTTTAATTTCACCAGGTCCTCTCCTTTCTTTCTATTACTATCCGAAGAAAATCTCATCTACACAGCAGCTAATTTGTATGAATGATTTTGCTTTTAAAGTTGCTTCATGTAATTTTCTGACCATTGACTCAGCGGTTCACATCCGGCTTCCGTAATGAGAAATCCACTTTCATATCTCATTCCGCCCCAATCGTTCAAAAACAGTGGTATGTCGACCGAAAATACCATATTCGGCTGCAAAACAACCTCGCTTTTTGAAGAAAGGATCGGCGCTTCAAATTCAATGACTCCAACACTGTGTATACCTGAATATGCAAAATTCCTGGCAAATCCTGCCCGGTTCATATGCTCCCTGGAAATAACATCCATTTCTTTTCCTGTTATGCCCGGTCCAAGTCTTTTTACGGTTTCAGCCTGCGCAAACATCACAAGTTCGATATACCGTTTCATTTCATCCGGCAATTTCCCCAGCCCAAAAGGCCTTCCGATTGCCCCATGATACCCCTCATATCGCGGTGCCAAAGTTGCCACAACCAGATCGCCCGCCTGCAATTCCCGAAAGGTTGTTCTTGACAGGATTGGTGATGTGTTTACCGGACCTGAATTGATCATCAACTCAATCCCTAATCCTTCCGATCCCATCTTTCTCATCGCATATTCCGCTTCTGCTGCCAGCGCTCTTTCGGATATTCCTTCTCTTAAATTGTTATATACCGTATCCATTCCATGATCCGCAATCTTATATGCATAACGAATTACTTCGATTTCATCGTTACTTTTGACTGCTCTTAACATGGAAATCTCTTCATCCACATCGTTGACGTGATCATTACCAAATAATTCCAGTAATCGTTTAAATAAATCATACGGTATAAACGACCTTCCTGCAACCCCAATATTTGCAATGGAAATATCGGACTGCTCCTCCAAAAGTTTGAGGACTTCCCTAAAATCCCTAGTCTCACAATAAGGATAATCCTCGTCTGGATGTAAAAACTCATAAATGGCATAAACATTTTTTACACCTTGACGTGCACAGAGCAAATTCTACTG
>ENA-OQHL01001483-OQHL01001483.1-human-gut-metagenome-genome-assembly--contig:-NODE-1483-length-11735-cov-6.429962_pt1:0-7500 | contig 11735 bp, 5 predicted proteins | sample MGYA00242565_ERZ504723 | MGnify/ENA primary metagenome ERZ504723 (study PRJEB26092, sample SAMD00036211) | human gut metagenome | host: Homo sapiens | study: EMG produced TPA metagenomics...
CTGATCCCGCGAGCTATCTGGTTGACAAGACCGGTAAAGTGGTATATGCAGACCAAAGGCTATAGCGACAGAGGAATTTGCCGAACTGATGAAAAAGATTGAAGCAGCTTTAGAATAAGGAATATGGAATATAAGAATATACATATCATTTATTTCTCTCCGACGCATACTTCGGCCAAGACTGCTTATGCGATTGCGGAAGGACTGAGTGGCGACGTCCTGCTGGAGTCGGACATTACTTATGATGCTCCGGCGGAAGAACTTGAGATCCATGATGATGAACTGACCATCGTGGCCGCCCCCGTCTATGGCGGGCGTGTAGCCGAGACGGCGATGGAGCGCCTCCGTGCTTTCCACGCCCACCAAGCTCCGGTCGTTCCGGTCGTGGTTTACGGTAACCGTGATTACGAGGATGCGTTGAAGGAATTGTCCGACACGTTAGTCGATGCCGGTTTTGTCCCTGTTTCGGCAGGTGCTTTTGTGGGAGAGCATTCTTTCAGCCGTAAGGATATGCCTATCGCCGCCGGGCGTCCCGATGAGGCCGATCATGAAGCTGCCGTCAGGTTCGGACGTGCCATCAAGGAGAAGCTCGAAAAGGTGGACGAACTTTCTTGCCTGAAGCCGTTGGAGATGAAAGGTAATTTTCCCTACAAGGTGAAAGGCCCTTCCACGCCGCAGGCTCCAGTGACGGATGAGGACTTGTGTACGCAATGCGAATATTGTATCGATGTATGCCCCGTATCGGCTATTTCGATTGTCGATGACCGTATATTCAGTGACCCGGCGACTTGTATCAAGTGTTGTGCTTGTGTGAAGGAATGTCCCGAAGGTGCCCGTACGTTTGATACTCCTTATACAGCGATGCTGCATAAGAACTTTAGTGTCCGCCGCGAACCGGAGTTGTTTATTTGATTTTCTAAAATATCAGTTAATAGCCGATTCCACGGAGATTCAGTTTCTGAACCGAGGGATCGGCTTTTGCCTATATCCTTATTTGTTTAATATCTAATACCAATGTATCGAATGAAGACACGTGTACTGATTTTTCTTTTTATGCTTTGTAGTCTGTCGCTTGGCGCCCAGATCCGTTTGGAAGGTTACCGACAAACGGACATCAATCCCGAACTTCTTACCGGACGCTGGAAAGCACGCTGGATTTCCATGCCAGGAGAACCTGCCAATGTGTATGGTGTCTACCACATGCGCAAGACATTCGAACTGGACGAAGTCCCATCCCGCTTTATTGTTCATGTGACGGCTGACAATCGTTACAAGCTCTATTTAAACGGCCGTTTTGTCTCACTTGGACCTGCACGTGGGGATATCTATAACTGGAATTTTGAAACGGTCGATCTGGCTCCTTACCTGATAAAGGGAAAAAAACGTGTTGGCAGCTGTGATCTGGAATTATGCCGAGCAGAAGCCGGTTGCACAGATCAGCTTTAATCAGACTGGATTCCTTCTACAAGGAAATACGGAGGTTGAGACTGTGGTCAATACGGATGCTTCCTGGCTGTGCATGAAGAACGAAGCCTATGCTCCTTGGCACAAGCCTGTCTTAGGCTATTATGTGGCGGGGCCTGGCGAATTTCTTTCTGCGTCGAAGTATCCTTGGGGATGGGAACAGTCTGCTTACGATGATAGTAAGTGGTTGCCTGCCCACACGGGAATCGAGGGAGGAGTGAAGGGATCGCGCGACTATCCTGGACGCCTGCTTGTTCCTTGTCCGATTCCCCCGATGGACTTGCTGTCTGAGCGTTTTGAGGCTGTGCGTATATCCGAAGGGGTGAAGATTCCTGTCGGATTCCTGAAAACAAAAACTTCACTGACGGTTCCTGCAAATAGCAAGGTGCATCTCCTGCTTGACAATGGCAAGCTGACAACGGGCTATCTTTCCCTTTTGTTCAGTCGCGGCAAGAATGCTGAAATTACGATTGCCTATGCCGAAGCTCTGTATGAAGGCAAGGAGCTGGGTACGACTAAATCTTATTCGTTTCCGGCAAAGGGAAACCGTGATGAGGTAGAAGGTAAAAGATTCATAGGGTATGAAGATAAAGTGATTGCCGACGGGGGCGAGGGGCGCGATTTTACCACTCTTTGGTGGCGTACGTGGCGATATGTGGATCTGACGATCTCGACTGCTGACGAACCGCTTGTACTGGAAGATGTCTATGGTACGTTCTCTGCTTATCCTTTCCGATGCGAGATCGCTTTTTCTGCACCCGGACATGACGAGTTGAACAAGATGCTAGAGATAGGCTGGCGTACTGCACGTCTTTGTGCGAACGAGACTTATATGGATTGCCCTTATTACGAGCAGTTACAGTATTTCGGCGATACTCGTATCCAGGCGATGATTACCTTATATAATACGCATGATGCTTATATGGTGAAGAATGCAATCGAGCAGGGGAGGCAGTCGGTCGTAGCAGATGGAATTACGATGAGTCGCTACCCGTCGAGTTTACATCAGTTCATTTCTTCCTTCTCACTTTGGTGGATTTGTATGGGACATGACTACTGGATGTACCGTGGGGATGAGGCTTATATGAAGACTTTGCTGCCTGCTTATCGTGGGGTACTTTCTTGGTACGAGCAGTGGTTGAAGCGAGATCATAGCCTAGGGTATGTACCGCATTGGTTCTTTGCCGACTGGGCTGTCGGTTTCCAGTCGGGCGAGCCTGTACGTGAAAAGGATGGGAATTCTGCTTTTCAGGACTTGGTGTATATCTTGACGCTCGAATCGGCTGCTGAAATGGAACGGGCTTTCGGCATCCCGTCGATAGCGGATCATTATACACAGATCGCTTCTGCGATTCGGGGAACGATCCGGGAGAAATACTGGGATGCTACCCGGGGATTGTTTGCCGATACTTATGATCACCGAAGTTTCTCGCAACATGTCAACTCGTTGGCTATACTGGCTGGTATCGTGACAGGCGAGGAGGCTACGAGGGTGATGGAGCGTACATTGAACGATTCGTCATTGATACAGGCGACAATCTACTTCCGTTATTATGTGCATCAGGCATTGAAGGTTGCCGGTATGGGAGATCACCTGCTCGACAATCTGCAGATTTGGCGAGACCAGATGGCATTGGGGCTAACAACTTGGGCGGAGATGCCCGAACCGACCCGTTCCGATTGCCACGCTTGGGGAGCCAGCCCTAACATTGAGTTTTTCCGTATCTTGTTAGGTATAGACAGTAATGCACCGGGCTTCAAGTCTATCCGTATCGCTCCGTCATTGGGTGACCTGAAAGAAGTGTCAGGTACGATGCCGCATCCAGTGGGTAGTGTGACTGCTTCCTACAAACTCGATAAGAAGGGTAAACTGACGGCACGTCTTATATTGCCGACGGGTACGGATGGTGTTTTCGTTTGGAAAGGAAAAGAATATCAACTCAAATCCGGTGAACAGGTCTTAACGGTAGAATAGGTTATCAGGCTTCCCCTTATTGTTTAAAGTGATCCTGAAAACAGAAAAGAAGCTCGAATCAAGTTGCATTTGACATACTTTTTTTCGGGCTTAAAAGAGATTGAAAAACGATTTATCCCGTAAGATGCGCAGATAATTGCCATGACGACCGTCTTCATTGCTATGAAGTCCGACTTTGTGTATGACGAGTTCGGCACTTCACGGCGATGAAGACGGTCGTCGTATTGATGAGGACCGTCGTCATGGAGATGAGGTGTCTGGTCCCTCAAAAATAGCCACTATTTTCTAACCTGTTTCCGTACGGTCTCCCTGTCCGGATTCAAATATTCGATTCTCCGAAAGTTAAGGTTTATCGGAATGTGTAGGATAAGGGAGGCTTGCTTGACAAAATATATGGTTTTGAGATGAGGTAGGCAGGTCTTTTATGCGTATGTCACAAAAAGCAGGATTTTAGCAGAGAAAAGTCAATTTGAAATCATCCGTTTTGAGGATCGAAATAGAAAAACAGTAGGTTATTGTAAAAAATGCTGTATCAATTCTCGCACATGCGTACCATATAATAACATCTCATTTCAGATAAAGAACGTATAAAAAAGTTTTCAAACCATTTGGAAGTTTGTATTAGAAGAATTACTTTTGCACCCGCATTCGAGCGAGAAGGTCGGCAGTTAACATGATGATGGGGTAGTTTCAGTGATAGCGAGGATGAGGTTAGCTAGGCTAAGCGAATATCCGACCATCCGGGGGCTTTGAAAAAAAACTTTCAAAATTTTCCTTGAAAAGTTTGTCAGTTAGAAAAAAGTTCTTACCTTTGCAGCCGCAATCGAAACGATAGCGCAAGTTCTTTGAAAGCATTACATATCAACAAGTAGTACAAGAGACGTAGTAGGAATACTGACATACCGTCAAGACTACAATAGACAGATAGAGATTCTGAGCAAAAGGTATAAACAAAATCAACAACGAAGAGTTTGATCCTGGCTCAGGATGAACGCTAGCGACAGGCTTAACACATGCAAGTCGAGGGGCAGCATGATTTGTAGCAATACAGATTGATGGCGACCGGCGCACGGGTGAGTAACGCGTATGCAACTTACCTATCAGAGGGGGATAGCCCGGCGAAAGTCGGATTAATACCCCATAAAACAGGGGTCCCGCATGGGAATATTTGTTAAAGATTCATCGCTGATAGATAGGCATGCGTTCCATTAGGCAGTTGGCGGGGTAACGGCCCACCAAACCGACGATGGATAGGGGTTCTGAGAGGAAGGTCCCCCACATTGGTACTGAGACACGGACCAAACTCCTACGGGAGGCAGCAGTGAGGAATATTGGTCAATGGCCGAGAGGCTGAACCAGCCAAGTCGCGTGAGGGATGAAGGTTCTATGGATCGTAAACCTCTTTTATAAGGGAATAAAGTGCGGGACGTGTCCCGTTTTGTATGTACCTTATGAATAAGGATCGGCTAACTCCGTGCCAGCAGCCGCGGTAATACGGAGGATCCGAGCGTTATCCGGATTTATTGGGTTTAAAGGGTGCGTAGGCGGCCTTTTAAGTCAGCGGTGAAAGTCTGTGGCTCAACCATAGAATTGCCGTTGAAACTGGGGGGCTTGAGTATGTTTGAGGCAGGCGGAATGCGTGGTGTAGCGGTGAAATGCATAGATATCACGCAGAACCCCGATTGCGAAGGCAGCCTGCCAAGCCATTACTGACGCTGATGCACGAAAGCGTGGGGATCAAACAGGATTAGATACCCTGGTAGTCCACGCAGTAAACGATGATCACTAGCTGTTTGCGATACACTGTAAGCGGCACAGCGAAAGCGTTAAGTGATCCACCTGGGGAGTACGCCGGCAACGGTGAAACTCAAAGGAATTGACGGGGGCCCGCACAAGCGGAGGAACATGTGGTTTAATTCGATGATACGCGAGGAACCTTACCCGGGTTTGAACGCATTTCGACAGCTCTGGAAACAGAGTCTCTAGCGATAGCGATTTGCGAGGTGCTGCATGGTTGTCGTCAGCTCGTGCCGTGAGGTGTCGGCTTAAGTGCCATAACGAGCGCAACCCTTGCCACTAGTTACTAACAGGTAAAGCTGAGGACTCTGGTGGGACTGCCAGCGTAAGCTGCGAGGAAGGCGGGGATGACGTCAAATCAGCACGGCCCTTACATCCGGGGCGACACACGTGTTACAATGGCGTGGACAAAGGGAGGCCACCTGGCGACAGGGAGCGAATCCCCAAACCACGTCTCAGTTCGGATCGGAGTCTGCAACCCGACTCCGTGAAGCTGGATTCGCTAGTAATCGCGCATCAGCCATGGCGCGGTGAATACGTTCCCGGGCCTTGTACACACCGCCCGTCAAGCCATGGGAGCCGGGGGTACCTGAAGTCCGTAACCGAAAGGATCGGCCTAGGGTAAAACTGGTGACTGGGGCTAAGTCGTAACAAGGTAGCCGTACCGGAAGGTGCGGCTGGAACACCTCCTTTCTGGAGCTTCAGGATTCCGTACCGAGGTCATACGAGGTATTGATCCCTTGTGCTGCTGTTGAGATTATGTTTATATATAGATCTTACAGACCGGGAGGCCGGTCGGAGAGAAAAAGATGACGCTGGGACGTAAGTCTTGGCAAAGTTGACAGTCCTATAGCTCAGTTGGTTAGAGCGCTACACTGATAATGTAGAGGTCGGCAGTTCAACTCTGCCTGGGACTACTCCGAATGAGGGGGATTAGCTCAGCTGGCTAGAGCATCTGCCTTGCACGCAGAGGGTCAACGGTTCGAATCCGTTATTCTCCACACATCCCGCGAGGGAAAGAGGATCTTTGACATGTTGGACATCAAAAAGAAGAAACAAGTAGAGCGAGCTTAAGATATATCAACCCGTGCGTCAAGTGCGAGGTGGGAGAAAGTAAGCAAGGGCAGACGGTGGATGCCTTGGCTCTCGGAGGCGATGAAGGACGTGATAAGCTGCGAAAAGCCCGGGGGAGGCGCAAATAGCCGTTGATCCCGGGATATCCGAATGGGGCAACCCGGCAGGCTGAAGGCCTGTCATCCCGAAAGGGAGGCGAACGTGGGGAACTGAAACATCTAAGTACCCATAGGAGGAGAAAATAAACAATGATTCCGTAAGTAGTGGCGAGCGAACACGGAAGAGCCCAAACCCATGTCGTCTAGGCGACACGGGGGTTGTAGGACCACGACGTGGCAAGATAGAGTCAAGTGGAACGCCTTGGAAAGGGCGACCGTAGAGGGTGATAGTCCCGTACACGACTGACGATTGAAGCCTAGTGGTATCCTGAGTAGCGCGGGACACGAGAAATCTTGCGTGAATTAGCGGGGCCCATCCCGTAAGGCTAAATACTCCCGAGAGACCGATAGCGAACCAGTACCGTGAGGGAAAGGTGAAAAGAACCCCGAGCAGGGGAGTGAAATAGACCCTGAACCCGTCTGCCTACAAGCGGTCGGAGCGTCGTAATGACGTGACGGCGTGCCTTTTGCATAATGAACCTACGAGTTACCTTCCCCGGCAAGGTTAAGTACCTAAGGTACGGAGCCGAAGCGAAAGCGAGTCTGAACAGGGCGTCGAGTCGGAAGGAGTAGACGCGAAACCAAGTGATCTACCCTTGGCCAGGTTGAAGGTTGGGTAACACCAACTGGAGGACCGGATGGGTAAGCGTTGAAAAGCTTTCCAATGAGCTGAGGGTAGGGGTGAAAGGCTAATCAAACTTGGAGATAGCTCGTACTCCCCGAAATGCATTTAGGTGCAGCCTCTTTATAGTATATCGTGAGGTAGAGCGACTGATTGGATGCGAGGGCTTCACCGCCTATCAAGTCCAGATAAACTCCGAATGCGCGATATATATTTACAGGGAGTGAGGGCGCGGGTGCTAAGGTCCGCGTCCGAGAGGAGAAGAATCCAGACCACCGGCTAAGGCCCCCAAATGATCGTCAAGTTGAACTAACGAGGTCGGATCGCAGAGACAGCTAGGATGTTGGCTTGGAAGCAGCCATTCATTTAAAGAGTGCGTAACAGCTCACTAGTCGAGCGATCTGGCGTGG
>ENA-OQHL01001483-OQHL01001483.1-human-gut-metagenome-genome-assembly--contig:-NODE-1483-length-11735-cov-6.429962_pt1:10000-11735 | contig 11735 bp, 5 predicted proteins | sample MGYA00242565_ERZ504723 | MGnify/ENA primary metagenome ERZ504723 (study PRJEB26092, sample SAMD00036211) | human gut metagenome | host: Homo sapiens | study: EMG produced TPA metagenomics...
ATTAGCCTCTGAAAATAGGCTAAATAAAGCGATTTAAAAGCAGTTTGAGAATCGGATAGTGCGATTTCACAGACCCATTGCATTATTTCTTTGGAGTGTTTTTCCAAGTAACTAGAATCTTGTTAACTTATTTCCCTTCTAAATATATAGTCGCAAATGTATATAAAAACCCTTAGTGGATCTCTCTCTTAAAAGAGAAATACTTGATGTTAATTTCAACCTAATTTCATATCTGGTTGTTTTTGAATCTAATCCGCAGGTTGTAACATCATTGTAATATGTATGTAACGGATGCGAAATAATTGTTTCAGAACTTTGCGCAAGAATTATAACAATCAGTATGGAAACATTTTATTTGTTCTTGGTCATATTTTTGTTTGTATTGGCCATCGTAGATTTATCGGTCGGTGTTAGTAATGACGCCGTGAATTTCTTGAATTCAGCTATCGGCGCAAGAGCCGCATCCTTTAAAGTTATTATCGCTATCGCTGCCGTGGGAGTCTTTGTTGGTGCGGCGTTATCCAATGGTATGATGGATATTGCCCGGCATGGTATTTATCAACCCCAGCATTTTTATTTCTCGGAGATCATGTGTATCCTTGCGGCCGTTATGCTTACGGATGTGGTGTTACTGGATATTTTTAACTCGTTAGGTATGCCGACCTCGACAACGGTTTCCATGGTGTTTGAGTTGGTGGGTGGAACGGTAGCGATTGCCTTGTAAAGATCGCTAGTTCTTCAGGCGCTTTGCAATTGGGGGATCTGCTGAATACAGAGAAGGCTTTTACCGTGATCTGGGTATCTTTCTTTCTGTGGCGATCGCTTTTTTCTTTGGTGTGATCGTGCAGTATCTGTCCCGGATCTTGTTCTCATTTAATTATAAGAAAAGTTCTAAATATTTTATTGGTCTGTTCGGAGGTTTAGCGGCCACTTCCATCATTTACTTTATGCTGATAAAGGGACTGAAGACAAGTTCTTTTATGACGGGTGAGTTCAAGGATATGGTGTATGCCAATACGGGGATGATCGTTTTGGGATGTATGGTATTTTTTACGATCTTGATGCAGGTATTGCATTGGTTGAAGGTGAATGTATTCAAGGTGGTCATTTTGATGGGTACGTTTGCCTTGGCGTTGGCTTTTGCCGGGAATGACTTGGTGAACTTTATCGGAGTCCCCTTGGCTGGCTATTCCTCTTATATGGACTTGATGGCGCAGGGAGGGACCACTACCACAGATACATTTTTGATGACCTCTTTGTTGGGACCGGCCCAGACACCTTGGTATTTCTTGGTGGGTTCCGGGGTCGTGATGGTAATCGCCTTGGCTACCTCCAAAAAGGCTCAGAACGTGGTGAAGACTTCCTTGGATCTGTCTCGTCAATCGGATGGAGAGGAGTCTTTCGGTACATCGCCTGTCGCACGGGTATTGGTACGGAATTGCAGTAATATATCCGCTACGATATTAAGTATCGTGCCCACTCCGGTTAAGAACTGGATTGATAGCCGTTTCAACCAAAGCGAGATGATCATGGATGACAAGGCTAGCTTCGACTTGGTACGTGCCTCGGTGAACGTGGTTTTGTCCGGATTGCTGATCGCTTTGGGAACCTCCTTGAAATTGCCTTTATCTACGACGTATGTGGCTTTCATGGTCGCTATGGGTACTTCGTTGGCAGACCGTGCTTGGGGGCGTGAGAGCGCCGTATATCGCATCACAGGCGTATTGTCCGTGAT
>ENA-OQHL01001484-OQHL01001484.1-human-gut-metagenome-genome-assembly--contig:-NODE-1484-length-11727-cov-6.070690_pt1 | contig 11727 bp, 11 predicted proteins | sample MGYA00242565_ERZ504723 | MGnify/ENA primary metagenome ERZ504723 (study PRJEB26092, sample SAMD00036211) | human gut metagenome | host: Homo sapiens | study: EMG produced TPA metagenomics assembly of...
CAGTGTTGAACTGGCTGCCTGTTTTATTTCAGAGGAAGTTTTGGTGAGGTCCTCTTTGGAATAGGTAAGGAGGATTAAAGTGAAATATAGCAAAACAATTGCGGGAATTACGATAGAGATCTGTGAAAAAGCAATAGGAGAAGATCTTGTTTTGACTCTAAGCGGCGGTGAGAAACCGCATATTGGCTGTGTTGTTCAGGCGGTTCCACGCCCTTCGCTCAGTGGTGATGGAACGATCAGTGTCACTTCATCTGTGATCAACCTGACAGGTCACAAAGACGAATTTTTATGTCGCAGACTGGCTGAGAATCGATGCAGGGAAACAGGAAAAGTAGTGGTATGTACAGGCGGGGTGCACATGGATCATATAACGGGAGAACAGATCGAAGAATTATTAAAGAATATCGATCGTATGATGACAGAATAAGATCATAGAAGATGATCAGAAAGCAGGTGATTTTTTGAAATTTATTCATATTGCGGATGTTCATTGGGGAGCCAGACCGGAGAGAGAGCAGACATTTGGAAGAATCAGAGAACAAGAGATCAAAGAGACATTTCAAAGAGTCATTGATCATGCGAATAAGCAACAGGTAGATCTGTTATTGATCGCAGGAGATCTGTTTGATCAGCCGCCAACGAAACAGGAGCTGAGAGAAGTGGATTATCTGTTGTCCAGATTGAATCATACAAGAACGGTTTTGATTGCAGGGAATCACGATCATCTGGAACCGCATGATGTATTTTCTAAGTATAAATGGAATTCGGAAGTTTATCTTCTGGATGGAAAACAAAGAGATCATATTTCTTTTGAAGATCTTAAACGACCATTTATGGTTTTAGTTATTGGAAGAATCAGATCACGAAACCATTGTATGATCGCATGAAACCAGATGAGAGAGAAGACAGTGATTTTTCAATCCTGCTGGCACATGGTGGAGATGCCAGTCATATCCCGATTCAGAGAGAAGCGTTAAAATGGTCTGGATTTGACTATATCGCTCTTGGACATATCCATAAACCAGAGATCATTTTTGAAGATCTGATGGCATATGCAGGATCGCTGGAACCATTGGATCACACAGAGACGGGATATCATGGGCTGATCGAAGGGGAGGTCAGCGATGAAAAGAAACAGATAACCTTCGTTCCCTTTGCAAAGAGAATGTATACACAAGTGGAAGTCATGATATCGGATGAGATGTCAGCGTTAGAGATCATAGATCGGGTGGAAACGGAACTTTCATATCGTGGAAGAGAAAATATATATGAGATCATACTAACAGGAAGTATTGATCCACAGATCCATCTGGATTTTTATGAGATCACGAGTCAGTATATGGTCACAGATATCATTTATGAAACGAGGGATCAATGGGAATACGAACAGTTATCAGAGGAAGATGATTTTATCATCCAGAAGGTCGCAGATATTTTAAAAGATGAACCAGAGGCTTTGCGTTATGCGATGGAAGCTTTAACATATGCCAGGGAGAAGTAAAAGATGAAGATTGAGGAGATCAATATTGATGGATTTGGGAAATTTCATAAATATCATTGCCAGACATCTGGGAAGTTAGAAGTTTTCTATGGCAAGAATGAATCTGGCAAGACAACGCTTCGTAAGTTTATGATCGCAATGCTGTTTGGGCTGGAGAAATCAAGAGGACTTGCTGCAAAATATGATGATCATACCAGATATCAGCCGGTAAATGGCGGCATTTACGGTGGCTCCATGGTCTTTGAGAAGGACGGGATCAGATATAAGATCATGCGAAACTTCGGCCAAGGGCAGACAGAGTATCGCATATTTGATGCAGATACGATGGAGGAACTTAAGGGGAAGGAATACTTATTTGAATCCGATAAACAGGCATTTGAGAATACGGTTTCGATGACACAGGCAGAGATCCGTACTGGCAGAGAGATGAAGGAAGTTTTGCAAAATTCCATGGCGAATCTGCGAAGCAGCAAGGATGCCGCGATCGACTTACGAAAAGCGATCGATCATTTGAAAGCCAGACGCAGACAAATGCGAAAAGATCCTGTTTTTGCACAGATTGACAACTTGCGAAGACAACAGGGATCATGGCAGTATGATGCACAAGCGTTGAATGAATATGAACAGGAAGAGAGAGAGATTCGGAAACGTTTAAGACAAAAGAGAAAGTTGACGCTGTTTCAGAAGATTTTGCTGTGGTTTCGAAAGTTATTTGGCGGGGAAGATGCAGAAAGAATTCGCAAAATAGAATTAAGACATCGGTTAGAGATTATAGAGATCGAGAAAACACAGCTTTTGCAGCAAAAAGAGCAGGCAGATAAGAGAAAGCAGGAATACGAGATCTTGCTGGGGCAGAAAAGGAAGAAGGAACTTGAGATTCACGAGATAGAACTTGCGATGAAAGCGATCGAGGAAGCTGCAAGCCAGGTACAAAAAACTTTTGGACAGGAACTAAATGAGAAGATATCAGAGATTTTTTGTGATATGACGAATGGAAAATACACGCAGGCAGTCATGGACGAGAATCTTTCGATGATGGTTTATGATGGATTTGATCATATCGATATGAAGTATTTAAGCAATGCCACAGTAGAGCAATTATACTTTGCGCTGCGCCTTGCATCGGCCGATCTTTTGTATGAAAATGACGCATTTCCGTTGTTTTTAGACGATGTGTTCGGTAATTATGATGATGAAAGACTGGCACAGACGATGCAGTATTTAAGTCACCATACAGACCGTCAGATCTTTTTATTTACGGGCAGGAAAGAAATACTTCGTTTATTGGATGAGAAAGAAATTTTATATCATCTTATTTCTTTATAGCTTTTTCTGTGCTAAGATAATGAGAGATAAAGTAACAAAGGAGATCAAAATATATGGCAAAGAAGATGACCATGGCAGATATCGCAAATTTATCAGGAGTTGGAAAAAGCACAGTATCCCGCTATTTTAATGGGGGATATGTAAAGGATGAGACGAGAGCGAAGATTCAGAAGGTCATTGAAGAATACAACTATACACCGAATGCATTTGCAAGATTGAATGCGAAACAAAGCAACGTGATCGGTGTAGTTGTGCCGACATTGAATTCTAAGATCACAAGCCGTGTGATCACAAGTATCGATCGGTATTTAAGAGAAAAGGGGTATACAACCCTTATTCAGAACTCAGACCATGATATTGATCAGGAATTACAGAATATCCAGCGTCTGATCCAGTTAAATGTGGATGGGATTTTGATCAGTTCCATAGCGATCACAAAGGACCACAAAGAGCTGTTAAAGAAAGCGGGGATTCCAGTGGTTGTTTTAACACAGGATTTTGAAGATGGAATTTCCATTATTTATGATGATTATCATGCAGGGAAAACGATCGGAGAGTATATCGGGAAGAAAGGACATCAAAAGGTTGGATATATTGGTGTCTATGAGACAGACCAGGCAGTTGGGATCGAGCGTAGAAATGGTGTGTTAGATGGATTGAAGGAATATGGGATCACACCAGTGACAGGGAAGAGTGATTATAGTTTTATTGGTGGACAGATGGTTACAAGAGAATTACTTGAGATGGAATCAGATTTAGATGCGATCATCTGTGCAACAGACCGGCTTGCGTTTGGTGCATATAAGATTTTACACGAACATAAGAAGAGGATTCCAGAAGAAGTGTCTGTGGCAGCGTTTGGAGGATATGATGAAAGTACACTTCTGACGCCAGAGCTTACAACGCTAAAGTTTGATTCCTATGGAATGGGATACCTTGGAGCGGAAACGATCCTTAAGATGATCGCAGGAGAACCAGTATCCAAGAAACAGATTGTGGGATATGAATTTATTGAAGGCGGAAGTGTCAAATCATAAATTCTTCATATATGCTTATAATATCGCCCTCCTTCCGTATTGCTCGGAATGGAGGGTTTTGTTGTTTACTTGTTGCTTTGTTAAATCGCCTCACATAAAACACAAATAAATGTAATAAAATAAAAAAAATGTGGTATCGATTCCATAAATACTATTGACAAATAAAAGAGAAAGTTATAAGATACAGATATGGAACCGATACCATAATAAGTTTCACAATAAAAAGGAGAGAAGATATGGATTACGCAAAAATCGCCAGCCAGGTCATCGAGCATGTTGGCGGCAAACAAAACATTAAGTCAGTTCAGCATTGTGCAACAAGACTTCGTTTACAGTTAAAAGATAACGATCTTCGCAATGAAGATGCAGTCAGCGACATTGAAGGAGTTAAGGGAGTGTTCTTAACACAGTCACAGTTCCAGATCATTTTCGGATCAGGACTTGTAAACTTAGTATGTGACGAAGTACAGAAGCAGTTAGGAATCGCAGTCGATGCACCTGCAGATGCTGAGAAAGAAGAGAAGAAAGGAAATGTTCTTCAGAGATTAGTAAAGTTATTAAGTGATATTTTTGTACCGATCATTCCAGCCATCGTAGCAGGTGGTCTGTTAATGGGAGTGAACAATATCCTGACAGCAGCGATGTTTAGTGGAAAGTCCGTCATTGATCTGTACCCACAGTTTAAGGGTCTGGCAACAGCGATCAACATGTTTGCAAGTGCTCCATTTGCATTTTTACCAGTATTGATCGGATTTAGCGCAACGAAGAAGTTTGGAGGGAATCCATATCTTGGAGCAGCTATGGGTATGATCATGGTTCATCCAGATCTGTTAAGTGCATACAGCATCGGTATCGCCAAAGCACCAGTATGGGATATCTTTGGATTTAAGATCCAGGCGATCGGATATCAGGGAACTGTACTTCCAGTATTAGCAGTTGCATTTATTTTAGCAACGATCGAGAAGAAGTTACATAAAGTAACACCAACATGGTTAGATAACCTGACAACACCATTGATCTCTATCATGGTAACATCATTTTTAACATTCATTTTCGTAGGACCAGTGTTAAGAGAAGCAGGTAACTTATTAGCAGATGGGATCACATGGGTATATAACACACTTGGATTTGTCGGTGGCGGATTATTCGGACTTGCATATGCACCGATCTGTCTAACAGGAATGCATCACAGCTTTATCGCGATCGAGACACAGTTGATCGCAGCCAAAGCAACAACAGGTGGAAGTTTTATCTTCACAACAGCAAGTATGAACAACGTAGCACAGGGAGCAGCCGTATTAGCCGTTTTATTCTTAACAAAGAATGAGAAGATGAAATCAATCTGTTCTGCATCAGGTGTCTCTGCATTACTTGGAATCACAGAACCAGCAATGTTCGGTGTAACACTGAAATTAAAATATCCATTCTACGCTGCCATCATCGGTTCAGCCGTAGGTAATGCATATTGTGCAGCAACAGGAGTTTTGGCACAGGCATTAGGAGCAGCAGGACTTCCAGGATTCCTGTCCATGCTTCCAAAAGATTACTTAAACTTCGCGATCGGATTGCTCTTATCCATGGGAGTATCCATAGTTTTAACTGCAGTCTTCTGGAAGAAGTTTAACATCGAAGGAGAAGATCACAAAGCAGAGACTCCGATCAAAGAAGAGAAAGCAGAAGAAGTAAAAGAAATCGAAGTACAGGAACCAGCAGATACAACAGAAGAAACAAATGAACTATGTGCACCAATGAAAGGTGAAGTTTTAGATGTATCAAAGTCCGCAGACCCAGCATTTGCAAGTAAGGCAATGGGAGAAGGGGTTGCGATCAACCCAAGCGAAGGTGTTGTATATGCACCAGCCGATGGAACGATCAGTCTGATCTTCCCTACAAAACATGCAATGGGAATTACATTAAATTCAGGAGTAGAACTTCTGATTCATGCAGGAATCGATACAGTCAAGATGGAAGGCGAAGGTTTTGAGACTTTCGTAGAAACAGGAGCCAAAGTAAAGAAAGGTGATAAATTATTATCTTTTGACATGGATCTTGTGAAAGAAAAAGGATACAAGACACAGACGATGTTCTTAGTCGCAGATGCGAAAGGAAAAGAAGTCGAAGTGGTTGAAGCAGCGGATGCAGATAATAATACGAAGATCATAAATTTAAAATAATCATTATTTAAAGAAGGAAAGGAAACCAGGGCAGATGTTTGAAAAATACAAGAAAGTCTATAAGGCAGATTATGAAAAATGGTATAAAGAAAATGAAGCTTACAGAGAACGTGTGGCAGCAGATCAAGACCGATTAAAATTCCATTTAATGCCAAAGACAGGATGGTTAAATGATCCAAACGGTTTATGCCAGTTTAATGGGACATACCATATTTATTACCAGTACACGCCGTTTGAGCCAACTGGTGAGTTAAAGACATGGGGACATTATACGACAAAAGATTTTATTCATTACGAAGATTTTGGACCAGTCGTATTCCCAGATGAAGACATTGATGCCCATGGTGTCTATTCCGGTTCTGCATTTATTGAAGATGATACGATCCACTATTTCTACACAGGAAATTTAAAATATTTTGACAGAGATGATTATGACTATATCAACAGTGGACGTGGAAGTAATACGATCACATTTACAAGTAAAGACGGCTATGAGTTTACCAAAAAGGAATTGTTAATGACAACCGATGATTATCCAGCCGACATGAGTAACCATGTGCGTGATCCAAAAATCTTTAAGAAAAATGAGAAATATTACATGGTTCTCGGAGCAAGGGATGTCGAAGGTGTGGGTATGATCCTTCTGTATGAATCTACAGATCTTAAGAACTGGACATACAAGAACCGCATTACAACTCCACAGAAGTTTGGTTATATGTGGGAATGTCCGGATCTGTTTGAGATGGACGGACAGTTATACATCATCTGCTGCCCACAGGGAGTAGAAACACAAGGCATTGATTACGAAAATGTTCATCAGGTCACAGCAATGAAATTAGACTATGATTTTGATACCGATAAATATGAGATCACAGATATCAAACTTTTTGACCGTGGGTTTGATTTCTATGCCCCACAAACCTTTGAGGATGAAAGAGGAAGAAGAATTCTGATCGGCTGGATGGGAATCCCAGACGCAGACTATACGAATCCAACCGAAGAAGCAGGATGGCAGCATGCACTGACGATCCCAAGAGAATTATCCGTAAGAGACGGAAAACTGATTCAGGAACCGATCGAAGAATTAAAACAACTTCGAAGCGAGGACAAAGCAGTTTGTACATTTTGTTATGGACAGACGATCATCATGCAAAATAACATCTATGAAGCTGTTGTAGATTTCAAACGATGCAGAGAAATGGTAATGACACTGCGTGAAGGGATCACTCTTTCCTATAAAGACAATATCCTGACCTTAAATCTTGGGGTCTATGGAAGTGGAAGATCAACAAGAAAAGTCAGATTAGAAAAATTAGAGCATCTTCAGATTTTTGCGGATACTTCATCCTTAGAAATCTTTGTGAATCATGGAGAAGAAGTTTTCACAACAAGAATCTACAACCATCATGGAAGACTGCTGATTAATGGAGAATGTTCTGGTATAATGACTGTATATCCATTAAAATCATTCGAAATCGAAGGAGGAAGACATGAAGAATAAATTATGTGGGATCGGAGAAGCACTGATCGATTTTATTCCAGAAGTTAAGGGACAGAGACTAAAAGATGTACCTTCATTTAAAAGAGTTGCAGGAGGAGCACCTGCTAATGTAGTCGGGGCGGTCACGAAGCTTGGGATTCCATCCAAATTTTTAACGAAACTTGGAGATGATCCATTTGGAGATTATATCGTGGAAGTATTGGATGAAGCAGGAATCGACACTTCTAATATCGCAAGAGACAAAGAAGGGGAAACAGCCTTAGCATTCGTATCCCTTGCTTCTGATGGAAACCGTGATTTCAAATTTTATAGAAAAAACAGTGCAGATTTACGCTACAGTGTAGAAGATATCCCAGCAGATATCTTAAACGATTGTGGAATGATTCATTTTTGCAGCGTAGACCTTGTGGAATCTCCAATGAAGGAAGCTCACAAGAAACTGATCGATATGGCGATCGCGCAGAATGTAAAAGTATCTTTTGATCCAAACTTAAGATTTTCATTATGGGACGATCTTGATCAATTAAAAGAGACAGTCAATGATTTCTTAAAATACGCAGATATCATTAAGATTTCTGACGAAGAACTGGAATTTATCACAGGACATACAGATATCAAAGATGCTCTGGACGGTTTATTTGCTGATCGTGCAAAATACGTTATCTACACAAAAGGAGCTGACGGAGCAGAAGTGTATACGAGAAATGGAATGGTAGAAGCTTCTGGATATAAGATCGATGTCCGAGATACGACAGGTGCTGGAGATTCGTTTATCGGAGCGTTCTTATACTGTCTGTTAAATGATGAAGTAGAAGACTTAGAATCTGTAAGTGATAACACATTAAGAAACTACCTTGATTTTGCGAATGCTTATGCAGCGAACACAACAACAAAAGAAGGTGCATTAGCAGCCATGGCAGATCGAGCTGAGATGGATGAATGGATGAAGACATTAAAGAAATAAATCCCTATAGACCATAGAAGAAAGAAGAGTTGAATGTAGTATTTGGCTCTTCTTTTTTTCGTAGTAGAAGAATTTTCTTACGATATTTCTTGACAACTTATTTTTTTAGTCATATAATTAGCGTACAAAGTATTAGTACACGAAAAATAAAACATACGAAGAATATAACAGGCAAATTATTTTGACCAGACAGGAGGATAAAAAGAATGGTTGAATTTAAATTAACGAAAGAACAACTGCTTGCAAAGGAATTGTTCAGAAGTTTCGCTGAGAATGAGATTAAACCAATTTCCAGAGATATGGATGAAGCAGAGAAATTTGATATGGATCTGTTAGATAAGATGAAGAAATACGGTTTGATGGGAATTCCATATTCTAAAGAATATGGTGGAGAAGGAGCAGATGTATTAACATATGCTTTAGCAATGGAAGAGGTATCCAAAGTTGATGCCAGTGCAGGAATCACAATTTCCGTACATACTTCTCTTTGCTGTTCTTGTATTAACGACTATGCATCTGAAGAACAGAAACAGAAATTTTTACGTCCATTAGTTGATGGAAGTAAGATCGGATGTTTTGGACTGACAGAACCAGGAGCCGGAACAGATGCCAGCGGAGTTAAAACAACTGCAAAATTAGATGGGGATCATTATGTATTAAATGGTCAGAAAGTATTTACAACAAACTCTGGATTTGCAGATACATTCGTTATTTTTGCTTATACGGATAAGAGTGCAGGAACAAGAGGTATGTCTGCATTTATCGTAGATAGAGACAGCGAAGGATTAACAGTCAGCAAAGATATTCCTCGTATGGGAATCAGAGCAGCATCTAACGCAGAAGTAGCATTAGTTGATGTGAAAGTTCCAAAAGAAAACCTGATCGGAAGAGAAGGAATGGGATATAAGATCGCTATGGGAGCTTTAGCAGGAGGACGTATTGGAATCGGTGCTCAGTCTGTTGGTATTGCACAGGGTGCATTAAACGAAGCGATCAAATATGTAAAAGAAAGAAAACAGTTTGGAAAACCAATCGCAAAATTCCAGAATACACAGTTCTTGATCGCAGCATTACAGACAAAGATCGATGCAGCAAGATTAATGGTATGGAGAGCAGCGAAAGCAAAAGATGATCATGAAAATTATGCACCACTTGCAGCACAGTGTAAATTATTTGCTTCTGATGTAGCTGTTGAAGTTACAAGAGGAGCGGTTCAGATGCTTGGTGGATACGGATACTCAAGAGAATATCCAGTAGAGAGAATGTATCGTGATGCGAAGATCACAGAGATTTATGAAGGTACATCCGAAGCTATGAAGATGATCGTTGGCGGTGGATTATTAAGATAAGAAAGAAGGAGACAAGAGAATGAAGATTGTTGTTTGTGCAAAACAAGTACCAGATACAACGGAAGTAAAATTAGATCCAAAGACAAATACACTGATCCGTGATGGTGTTCCAAGTATTATTAACCCAGATGATAAAGCAGGAATTGAAGCAGCACTTCAGTTAAAAGAAAAATGCCCAGGAAGTACAGTAACTGTTGTTTCTATGGGACCACCTCAGGCAGATGTTGCATTAAGAGAAGCATTAGCGATGGGATGCGATGATGCATTACTGATCTCAGATCGTGCATTTGGAGGAGCAGATACATGGGCTACTTCTTCTACAATTGCAGCAGCATTAAAGAAATTAGACTATGATGTGATCATCACAGGTCGTCAGGCGATCGATGGAGATACAGCACAGGTTGGACCTCAGATCGCAGAACACCTTGGAATCCCTCAGGTAAGTTATGTAGAGAAGATGGATGTAGAAGGGGAAGATACTTTAGTTGTCCAGAGACAGTTTGAAGATCGTCACCAGATCATCGAAGTGAAGACACCTTGTCTTTTAACAGCATTAGCTGAACTTGCTGATCCAAGATATATGTCTGTTCACGGTGTATTTGATGCATATCGTGAAAAAGAAGTAAAAGTATGGGGATTAGAAGATATCAAAGATACAGTCAATGAAGGAAATATCGGATTAAAAGGTTCTCCTACCAGAGTTAAGAAATCCTTTACAAAACAGGCAAAAGGTGCAGGAACGATCTTAAATGATCTCTCCGATGACGAAGCAGTTGCCGCAATCGTAGAAAAATTACAGGAAAAACACATCATTTAAGGTAAGGAGGACAATCAAAATGTGTAAAGATGTTTATGTATTTGCCGAGCAGAGAGATGGAAATCTTCAGAAAGTCGGTATCGAACTGATCGGAGAAGCAAGAAAGCTTGCAGATGATCTTGGACAGAATGTAGTTGCAGTTTTACTTGGAAATCAGATCAAAGACAAAGCAAGTGAACTGATCGCTCATGGGGCAGATAAAGTTGTAGTAGTAGATGATGAAATGCTCGCAGAATATGTGACAGAACCATATGCAAAAGCAATGATGGAGATCATCCAGTCCCATAATCCAGAGATTGTTCTCTATGGAGCAACCTCTATCGGACGAGATCTTGCACCAAGAGTTTCTGCAAGGATCCACACAGGATTAACAGCAGACTGTACAAAACTTGATATAGATGAAGAAACAAAATTATTAATGATGACACGACCAGCATTTGGTGGAAATATCATGGCTACGATTGTCTGTGAAGATTTCAGACCACAGATGGCGACGGTAAGACCTGGTGTTATGAAGGCATTAGAAGCTGATGAAAGCAGACAGGGTGAGGTTGAAGTTGTTGAAGTAAACTTTACAGATGCAGATATGAATGTTAAGATCCGTGAAGTTGTAAAAACAACACACAAATCTGTAGATATCACAGAAGCTAAGATCCTGGTAGCAGGAGGACGTGGTGTGGGAAATGCAGAAGGATTTAAAGATCTTGAAGCATTAGCAGACACATTAGATGGTGAAGTGGCAGCATCAAGAGCAGCTGTAGATTCAGGCTGGATCAGCAATGACCGTCAGGTTGGACAGACAGGTAAGACAGTTCGTCCAGAGTTATACTTAGCATGTGGAATCTCTGGAGCGATCCAGCACGCAGCAGGTATGGAAAATTCAGAATTCATCGTAGCGATCAACCGAGATGAAGATGCAGCGATCTTTGATATCGCAGATCTTGGTATCGTGGGTGATATTAAGAAGATCCTTCCAAAATTTAAATGACGCGATCAAAGCAGTCAAAGAAAAATAAAGTTATAAATGAAAACTCCTAAAAACATAAAAACTCAAAAAA
>ENA-OQHL01001490-OQHL01001490.1-human-gut-metagenome-genome-assembly--contig:-NODE-1490-length-11688-cov-2.666551_pt1 | contig 11688 bp, 9 predicted proteins | sample MGYA00242565_ERZ504723 | MGnify/ENA primary metagenome ERZ504723 (study PRJEB26092, sample SAMD00036211) | human gut metagenome | host: Homo sapiens | study: EMG produced TPA metagenomics assembly of...
GGAAACAAGTTTATATTTTTTTCTCAGCGTAGGTATCTCTATCGAAATGATAGGATTCTCTATCGTTTATTTCAGCAAGCCTCAAATTGCTAGTTTTACCCCTTAAAGTTGAAAGTTCCGCCTATTCCCTACATTAATGTATCCATCTAATTTTGTCCGTGTAAAAAGTTCACAAGCTTGATTTTGGAAACTTAGTCCCGATAGGACTAAATACTTTAAACAGGCTTAAGTAAAGAGGATATACAAGAAAGTATCAACTCTTTACCCTACAAGAAAACAGGTAAGGATGATTTTCATAAGTTCTTCTCTAAAGGGGATGGATTTATATAAGAGATTATAATATAAGGATTTAATAATAGGGCTAGATTAAATAGTCCTATCGGAACTAAAACGATCCTTATATTCTAAACAACGAGGAATAAGTTAAACGAATAAAATATAGGGACATGAAAATAAAGACAATAATCTCAAGTATTTGCTTGATGCTATTAGCAGTCGCTTGCTCGATGGAGGATGACGTGCTGAGGGACATGGAGATAGGAGATTCGGGAAATGTTGAGATAGAGATGGGGGAGGCCGCTTTTGTTCTTAAGACTTCTCTTTCTTCTTTGGAGACAAAATCCTTATCTGATGCTGGAACATTACCTGCTTCTATGGATGAGGCAGAGATTAATAATTGTACGTTGATATTTTTTGAGGGCACACAAGTCAGTTCCATAATGGAAGGGTTGTTTGTGAATAAGGAGAATTATATCGTTAAAACGAAAGACGGAACGAAAGATGATTGGGCTAAAGTGATTTTAAAAGTGAAAAGCCTAGTCCTTATTCCGTGATGGTAATCGCTAATAGCTCGAAAGTCGTTTGCGGGTTGCCAATCGGAAAATAATATAAAGGATATAATACAGGATGATAAGGATGCTTTGGTAAAAGTTGGGAAAATGGATATCAGTTTTGATACTGACTTTGCTGGCTATCCAACAATTGCGGAGGCATTGGGAAAGCCTTTAGAAATAGGCACAATACCTCTTTCTCAACTAACAGCTCGAATAGAACTTGCGGAATTTAATGTTTCAGGTTTTCAAGGAGCATCTGTTAAAGAGAAGGTTACTGTTACAGGAGTGGATCTGTTAAATTTGAATCCTGAGAGTTATACGATAAATGAGCAAACTCATAAAAATGCACTTATTTGTCTGAGAGTAAAACGTGTAATGTGGAGGTCTATAATGGGGTATCGGATCTTCCGTCAACTTATTCTTTTGTAGATAATAAGAATCTATTGTCTTTTTATTCTTTCCGGAATCTGGCGAAGGCAGAGAGTGATCAAGTAAAAATGCAGGTTCGGTTCAAAATAGGAAATAGCAATGAGGAAAGAACTACGAGGCCGTTTGTGATCAATAAGGAAGGAAATATCTTACATGGCGTTAAATCCGGATATGTTTATCGCTTGGTTGTCAATATGACTATTATTGGAGATAAGGTCGAGACAGAACTGCTTTGCTATACAAGAGATTGGTTGAATAATACCATATCCATTCCTATGGAAGATAATTGTAAACGGGTAAAATAAAAATACAAGATTATGAAAATAAGGAATATATTATCAGTGCTGTTTGTTGGACTGCTTTTCACGAGCTGTAACTCGGAAGAAGAAGTTCAGCGAGGAAATGAGGACGGGCGGGATATCTCATTCTCTATGACTCTTACTTTGGGAGAAGTGACAGCGATGACGAAAGCTGGAGGGGATATCGCTGAAGGGTATACATATTCGACAGAGGATGAGGTAAAAGTGAATAATGTTGTGGTCGCTATATTTAATGAGGCGAATGGAACTGTGGGTGAGTGCTTGGAGTACAAGTCTGTAGCGTTTGACGGGGGAATTCCCAATTCTACCGTAACGATTGATGGAAAAACATTGATTGCTTATAAAATTGATAATATACAAGCAAAGACAGGTAAGGTTCGTATCGTAGCGATTGCGAATTCAACGCATTATGAGGACTTGGCTAGATTGGGAACGACTACTTATGAGAACCTGAAAGGTTTGTCGGAAACCGTTTCAGGTGGAACTTTTGATGCTTCAAATTTGGTAAAGGTCGGGGAGTTGGCTGCGTATGACCTAAATACGGCTGTGACAAGTATACCTGTTCCGATGACACAATTAGCGGCACGCATCGATATGAAGTTTACGGTAGATGAAGAGCCGGAGACTGTGTCTACAACAGATGATACAAAAGTAACCAACCAGTGGTTCTATACTGTAACTAAACTTACGGTCAAGAATATCAATCAGAAATCAGATTTAATATTGCTTGGTCGAGATAATCAATATGATGATACTTACTCTACGGCAAAGGATATTACATTGCAAAATGGCGTTGCGTTACCTTTTTATACCTATGAGAAGTTGAACACGACGTTAACCCCATTGTCTATATATGTAACGGGTGATTTACAAAAGATACAGGTCACGACTACCTTTAATGAGGATATGACTATTCAAAATGTAACGAAGGGAAGTATTATAGAGGAAGAGAAAGATCATTCTTATAAATATGAGGATTTTAATCCTACGACAGCGCTTGAAGGATGTACGACAAATGGTATCATACATGGTAATAGATATGAGCTTACAGGTAAAATATCCATGAAGACACAACGAATCAACTTTACGGTATCTACAACTCCGTGGGAAGGTGTGGAAAAGTTTGTCGTGGATGTGGTTATTGCGGATTTGAAGTATTTGTTCGTGAGGGAGACTAAGGTGGTGATGGCGAATATCACTGAGTATAAGATAGAGTTTGCTTCTAGCTCGAATATTACGATTGATCAACCATCTTATGCGACTTATGAGGAGTATTATTTGTTAAATGGAAAAATAACAAAGAGAGATGGTACGTATTACCCTAATAGTTATTATTACAGTTGGACTAATGATAATAAGCACAAACAAGATCAATATCCTAAGATAAGCGCAGAAGCAGGAAAACAAGGCTCCATTATTATTACGAGTAAATTACCTGTAAATTATTTTCCAAAGCAATTTGTTTTTGGTGTTCATAATGCAGAGGACTTGAAAGTATCAGGAATTATCGTAGATCAATATCCACCTCAATATCTGGAAGGAAAAGTTTCGAAAGATGCTGGTCCAGCAGATTCTCCTGATGGGGATACAAACCCTAATATCTTTACGATAACAGTCAAAGCTGCAGGGAATCTGATAATTGGAGATCCTAGTACTATAAAAAATGGAGTCCGGGTGACTAAAGACGACGCTTTCTCTGCGGAATTAGTATCTCCAAAATTTGTAGTAGCCTCAAGATTTGGTGCTGTAAGTACAGGTACTTATACATATTCCAAAGCGGTAGAACGTTGTAAAAAATATTGGGAGAGGTTAGAGGATGGTACCTATTATGAGGCTGGCACATGGAGGGTTCCTACTTTAGCTGAGTTAGAGTTTATGAATACAGTACAAGACGCTTCTCCTGCGGTAAACTATTTGTTTAATACAAACGGTACTTATTGGTGTGCAATGCCGTATTGGTATTATGACTTTGGGGCAAATAAACGTAATCAGTTTACTAATAATGCCTCTAGTCAAAAAGCTGACGGTATTCGTTGTGTAAGAGATTTATATTAAAGATGTTTATTAATGATTTAAATAGAGATTTTTATGATAAAGAAATTATATAGCCTATTTTCCATATTACTGTTGCTCGCTTCATGTGCGACAGAGGAAATAGAACAAATAGAAATTCAACCGACAGATGGATCAATGGTTTCTCTTTCATTCTCTGTAGATGCTCCGAATGCTCTTGAGATTACGAAAGCGACCGGGGATGTGGAGAAAGGTGTTGAGTCCTTATATCTATATACATTTAATGAGGATGGAGAGTTTATCTCTCCAGTTGTAGAGGCTGTTGTTTCTGGCAATGGATATACGGCTTCTATCTCAAAAGAGACCCGTACCATCCATTTTGTCGCCAATGATGGAACGTTAACCCCTTCCCTAGAAAGCGGAATGGCCTCGTTAGGAACAGATAAGCAAATCTTTTGGGGAAAGAGAACTTTTAGTGAAATTCCTGCGAAAAATATAAGCAATAATCTAGAAGATGCTGGTAACAACAATGTTGAACTACTACGAAACTGGGCCAAAATAACGCTGAATCTCTCATCGGAGGCAGCTGTGAAATTGAAAAATGTTTCTTATCTCATTTATAATGAATCACAGTTGGCATCTATCGGTTATAAAGATGCGGGAAAGTTGAATATTCCAAATCAAGATTTTTATGCGCCCCAGAATGAGCCAGATACTAGTAAATATGCGAAGCCGGGTGAATCTGTGTATACTTTTGAACATTATAATCAAGATAAGAAAGCGACTTTTGTTATTATTAAGGCGCAATTTGATGGTAGCGAGACCTATACATATTATAAGATTGATCTTGCCGTAAAGGATGAGAATGATAAGGTAACTCGTGTTTATGATGTCGTTCGTAATTATGCCTTTAATATAACGGTCAAGAGCGTTTCCAGAAAAGGAGCTACGTGGGCTGAGGTTATAGATGAAAATGTGATAGCGGATAATAATATCACGGCCTCGGCTATTATGGAAAAGTATCCGAATATAACTTATGATGGCGAGGCCTTGAATGTTACAAAGACGACATTCGTTTTTACGGGCTCTTCTAACACATTGTCGATGACTGCGATATATGCGGGAACAGGGCAGTTGAGTGTGGTTCCGGGTGAGGGAATGTCGGATGTCGTAGATGGTAACTTAAGTTATCCTTCTTGGATACCTTCTGGCAATCAGACGATAACGATTACAGCCAATATAAAGCCGGCTCCTGACTCCGGTGAGAAGATAGCGTATTTCTACGTGGTAGGAGGTAATTTGCAGCGTAAGATTAAATTGGTCTTACGTCCCCCTTATGACTTTATGAATCCGAGATTTGAAAACGTGAAGAATGGAACAGGCACAAATGAAATTGCTGCAGGTCAGCAAAAAGATGCTTATCTGAAATTCTCGATACCGGAAGATATTGATGAATCCTTATTCCCCATTGAATATAAGATATATACTAAAAAACTGTATGCGGTAGAACCCGGTGTTCGTTTGGAAACGACCGGAGCGAGCGATTGGTACTACGTCTATACGGATCAGATATTTAGTCCTGAAGAGAAGGTTATTCAATTTAAAACGAATACAGCAAATGATGGTGAAGATGATGTTATTTTAAAGGCTGATTTATTCAATCCTGTTTCTGATTTGAGTTATACTAGACCTGAAAAAGTTAAAGAGACGAAAACTTTCTATTTGCAATGTCGAAGAAATGGAAGCAATGTGGGAAGTAATGTAACAATCACTTATTCCATATCAAGTGGTGGAGGAGCAGCAATTAGAACTAATAGTAGCTCTAGAATAGTATTGGATAAAGTATCCGTGTATGCAGATGATGAAATAACGTTTACACACACATATAGGGGAAGTACGTATACTGCGGAAATGTCTGTATCTGATTTGGCGAAAAGTAGTACCAGTAATTATGTATTTGTGAATATGAGATAATATAATGGGTTCCCATCCATCATGTGAATGACGGATGCGGGGAGCGTGCAGCACACAATGGATTGAATTTGTTTTACACGTAGGCTGCACCTCCTCCCCGGCCCTTTCCTCATATAGCATTCGTGCTTTATCGATGCCATTCATTCCGTAAGGAGATGGGTGGCATCGCTTTCTTCATTTGCCGATGACGTTAACTTACTTGCCCCATGCAGTTAACTTGCTTTGGTCTGATATCAAAGGTTCTTGTGTAAAAAAATGCGCAACCCTTTGTTTATTAAAAAAAAGGCTCTATCTTTGCAGCCCGAATAAGTATGCGAATAATAATAAATAATATAGAAAGATGAAAAGAACATTCCAACCTTCCAACAGAAAAAGAAAGAACAAGCATGGCTTCCGTTCAAGAATGGCTACCGCTAATGGCCGTAGAGTATTAGCTTCTCGTCGTGCTAAAGGCAGAGCTAAATTAACGGTATCTGACGAATACAACGGATAATTAGTCACGTTCTAAAGATTTATAAAGAAAGTAGAGGTTTTTTCCTAAAAAGCCTTTACTTTCTTGTTTTTGTAGTATTGCTCTGGTGGATATTGGTCTATATGCCGTTTTTTTTCTACTTTTGAACCGCCTACAAATACATACGTGAAATGAGTAACTTTTTTGTAAAACTGATAAAGAATCCGTTTGTCATCAATCTCTTGTTGGTGATAGTCGTGTCGTGCGGCGTTGTTTATGGCGTACTGGCGTGGCTGGATTCTTATACCCGCCATAATCAAGCGGTGGTCGTTCCGGACGTGAAAGGAATGAAGCTAGAGGACGCCGCCGAGTTTTTCGGGAATAATAAGCTACGCTATAACGTGATCGATTCCGTATTCTCGAAAGATGTGGCTCCGGGCTCCATCGTGGAGTTGGTTCCCGGTGTCGGATCGAAGGTGAAAGAGGGGCGGATCGTCTTTGTTACGATTAACGCGTTGACCTCCCAGATGGCCGTGATACCGGAGGTGGAAGACTTATCTTTCCGTCAGGCGTATGCCTTGCTGCGGGCCCGTGGCTTCTCGTCGGTCGAGATAGAGTATGTGCCGGGCGATTATAAAGATTTGGCGATGGGGGTGGAGTTAAACGGGCGTACCTTGCTCAAAGGGGAACATGTACCGTTGACCGCTCATCTGGTATTGAAAGTAAGCAGTGGCGATCCGAATATGCTTCCCGACTCATTGGCTTTGGATAGTATTCCGGTAGAACCATTGGATAGTGATATAGAAAACTGGTTTTAAGGGAATGGACGAGTTTTTGGACGATATGGATGATGAACAGGTAGACGACCTGTTGATGCCGGAAGAAGACGAAACATCGTCGAGCCAGATGTATGAGCATTTCCGCTTCGTAGCGGACAAGGGGCAATCCCTGCTCCGGGTGGATAAGTTCTTGGTAGACCGTATGATGGGCGCTACCCGTAACCGCATCCAATTGGCGGCTGAGGCGGGTTGCATCTTGGTGAACGATAAGCCGGTGAAAAGTAATTACCGGGTGAAACCTTTGGATGTGGTTTCTATCGTGATGGATCGCCCACGCCGGGAACTGGAGATTATCCCCGAAGATATCCCTTTGAATATAGTATATGAGGACGATGATTTGCTGGTGGTGAATAAGCCGGCAGGCTTGGTCGTACATCCCGGTCACGGTAATTATACTGGTACATTGGTGAATGCCTTGGCTTATTATTTGAAGGATGATCCCTATTATGATCCTTCCGATCCTCGTTTAGGCTTGGTACACCGTATTGATAAGGATACGTCGGGCTTATTGGTGGTGGCTAAACGCCCGGAGGCCAAGAGTAACCTGAGCCTGCAGTTCTTCAACAAGACAACCAAACGCTAATACCGTGCCTTGGTATGGGGCATCGTTCAAGAGGATGAGGGGCGTATCGAGGGAAATATCGGTCGTGACCCTCGTGACCGTATGCAAATGACCGTCTTCCCGGAAGGCGATCAAGGCAAGACCGCCGTCACCCATTACACCGTGTTGGAACGCTTGGGCTACGTGAGCTTGGTGGAGTGCCGTCTGGAGACGGGGCGCACGCACCAGATCCGTGTACATATGAAATATATCGGTCATACGCTTTTCAACGATGAGCGGTATGGCGGACATGATATCTTGAAAGGAACAACTTTTACTAAATATAAACAGTTCGTGCAAAACTGTTTCGCTATTTGTCCACGTCAGGCCTTGCATGCTAAGACGTTGGGGTTCGTTCATCCTACTACGGGAGAGGAGATGTTTTTCGATTCTGAGATTCCTTCCGATATGCAGCAGCTGATCGACAGATGGCGTGTATACGCGAACACTAAAGAATTGTAAAAATGAAAAAGAACATCGCTATCGTAGCAGGGGGAGATTCCTCCGAGATCGTTATTTCATTAAAAAGTGCGGACGGAATCTACTCTTTTATTGATAAAGACAAATATAATTTATATATTGCCATCGTTAAGAGGGATGAGTGGGCGGTTATACTTCCTAGCGGGGAACATACACCAATTGATAAGAATGATTTTAGCTTCAAGGAGAATGGCGTGACGAGGCATTTTGACTTCGCTTATATAACGATACATGGTACTCCGGGCGAGGACGGACGTTTGCAAGGATATTTCGATATGATCGGTATGCCTTACTCGTCTTGCGGGATGCTGGTGAGCGCTTTGACATTCAATAAATACGTATGTAATCATTACTTGAAAGACTTTGGTGTAAAAATTGCCGCGTCCATTCATTTATTCAAGGGAGAGACTATTACGGACGAAGAAGTCGTGACTCGTTTGGGTTTGCCTATTTTCGTGAAACCAAACGATGGGGGTAGTAGTTTTGGCGTGACGAAGGTGAAAGAGGTCTCCGCTATCCAGCCCGCTATCGCTAAGGCGTTTGGGGAAGGACGTGAGGTGATTCTCGAGCGCTTTATCGATGGAACGGAAGTGACATGCGGTTGCTATAAGGTGGAGGGTAAAGAGGTTGTCTTCCCTTTGACCGAGGTGGTTACGAATAACGAATTCTTCGATTTCGACGCGAAGTATAACGGACAGGTGGACGAGATCACTCCGGCCCGTATCTCCACCGAGTTGACGGAGTTGATACAGCGCGAGACATCAAGGATCTACGATATATTGGGCGCCAAAGGACTGATTCGTGTGGATTATATTATTCCGGCAGACGGGGAGCCTGTCTTACTGGAAATAAACACGACACCGGGAATGACGGCTACCAGCTTTATCCCACAGCAAGTACGTGCGGCGGGATTGGATATAAAGGATGTCATGACAGACATTATTGAAGACGAACTCAAAAACAGAAAAACAAAATGAATAGATATGGATACAGAAACAGTTTCCCCTAATTTCGACGACATCCGTCCGCTGAACAACAGTGAGGTGAAGGACGCGATTGAAAAATTGGTCGCCAATGAGGATTTCGAGCGGGCTTTACGTTACATAAAGCCGAATTTGAATTGGGAGGAATTCTCAGTTGCCATGCGTGCTTGCAAGACGAAGGAGGAGTTTAAATCTACTCTGGCCTATGACGCTGTAATGACGGTGGCGAAAAATACTACTTTCTCGCTTACTATCTCAGGGCGTAGCCGTCTGCCGAAAGATAAGGCGGCCTGTACGTTTATCTCGAACCATAGGGATATCGTATTGGATGCCTCCTTCTTGAACGTCATGTTATATGATGTGGGGTATGGTATGACGCAGGTCGCTATCGGCGACAATCTTTTAATCCGTCCGTGGATCGAGACGTTGGTGCGCTTGAATAACAGCTTTATCGTGAAGCGTGGCGTTTCTGTTCGTCAGATGTTGGAGGTCAGCAAGACGCTTTCCGCCTATATCCATCATGCGATCAAGAATGTGAACGAGTCTGTATGGATCGCCCAGCGTGAGGGACGTGCTAAGGATTCGGACGATCGTACGCAGGGCAGCGTATTAAAAATGTTGAGTATCGGCGGTGATAAGGATAATCTGTTGTTGAATTTGATGGACTTGAATATCGTACCGGTCGCTATCTCCTACGAGTTTGATCCTTGCGATTTCTTGAAGGCGAAAGAATTCCAGATGAAGCGGGATGATCCGGATTACGTGAAATGTCAGCGGGATGATTTGTTGAGCATGGAAACGGGTATCCTGAATAATAAGGGTCGTGTCCACTTCACGATCACTTCCCCGATCAATGATTCCTTGGCTAAACTAGACAAGGATATGGAGAAGAATGAGCTGGTAAGCGCTATCGCATCCGTTATCGACCGGGAGATCTATAAGAACTATCGTTTCTATCCTTGTAATTACGTAGCTTATGATTGGCTGAACGGTACTCGCCGTTTCCACGAGCATTACGGACCGAAGGATAAGAAGCAGTTCGAGGAGTATATACAAGGACAGTTGGACAAGATCGTCCTTCCGAATAAGGATGAGGCGTTCTTACGTAAGAAACTATTGGAGATGTACTCCAATCCGTTGAAGAACTATTTGACAACTTTATAAGTTCCAATTGATTTTGATAGAGAGGTGTTGTAAAAGAGCGGAAGAAGCCTTTTACAACACCTTTTTGGTTAACCGACGTATCTACGTTCATAAATACCTGCATGAATGTATGTTTCTTAACATACGCTTTCGGTGACATATTGTAATCCCCTATTTCGTATCTTTGGCATATACGGTAAGAAACGCTTACAGTATGCTAATCATTTAAATCAGTAGCAGTATGAAACCGGAAGATTACATCACCCGTGAGGAGAAGTATGGTGCCCACAACTATCATCCCCTGCCGGTCGTTCTCAGAAGAGGCGAAGGCGTGTTCGTGTGGGACGTGGAAGGAAAACGTTATTTTGATTTCTTGTCCGGATATTCGGCGTTAAGCCAAGGACATTGCCATCCTAAGATCGTAAAGGCCCTGATGGAGCAAGCGGAGAGGCTTACGCTCGTGTCTCGTGCCTTTCATGCTGATATACTTGGTGAATACATGGAATTTACTTGCAAATTCTTCGGCTATGACAAACTTCTGCCGATGAATACGGGAGCCGAGGCGGTAGAGACGGCCTTGAAGCTTTGCCGTCGGTGGGGATATCGTCGGAAAGGGGTTGCCCCGGAACGTGCGAAGATCGTGGTTTGTAGCGAGAATTTCCATGGACGTACGATTACGATTATTTCCATGAGTACGGACCCTAGCTCATACGCCGATTTCGGTCCTTATACACCCGGGTTTATAAAGATACCCTATAATAATGTGGATGCGTTGGCCGAGGCCCTGAAAGATCCTGATGCAGTAGGCTTCTTGGTGGAACCGATCCAAGGTGAGGCTGGGGTAGTGGTGCCCGACGATGGTTATCTGCGGGCTTGCTATGATCTTTGTCATCAAAAGAATGTGTTGTTTATCGCGGACGAGATACAGACGGGTATCGGCCGTACCGGTAAGTTATTGGCTTGCGATTACGAGGGGATTCGTCCGGACATCTTGATCTTGGGAAAGGCGTTGTCCGGTGGGGTCAGTCCGGTCTCGGCGGTATTGGCGGACGATGAGATCATGCTTACGATCGCTCCGGGAGAGCACGGTTCTACGTATGGTGGAAATCCGTTGGCGGCGAAAGTCGCTATCGCAGCCTTGGAGGTGGTACGTGACGAGCATTTGTCGGAGAATGCGTTTAAGATGGGTGAGCTGTTCCGTGGTGAGATGGAGCGGATTAATAATCCTATGATAAAGAAAGTACGGGGTAAGGGCTTGCTGAACGCTGTCGTGACGGAACCTAAAGATGGGAAGACGGCATGGGACATCTGTTTGGCGTTGAAGGAAAACGGTTTGATAGCCAAGCCTACCCACGATCATATCATCCGCTTCACGCCTCCTTTGGTGATTACGGAGGAGCAAATGATGGAAGCGATTGGCATTATACGAGATACGTTCGCTAAATTCTAGTGTATGAAGATAAATGTAATAGGTGTTCCCTTGAATCTGGGATGTGACCGGGCTGGCGTAGAGCGTGCCCCGAACCACCTTCGGGAACGGGGATTGATGGGGGTGATCCGGAAGAACGGGCATAAAGCCTTTGACTTGGGTAATTTGTATGCTACCCCCTGTTGGCGAGGCG
>ENA-OQHL01001492-OQHL01001492.1-human-gut-metagenome-genome-assembly--contig:-NODE-1492-length-11678-cov-2.605056_pt1 | contig 11678 bp, 11 predicted proteins | sample MGYA00242565_ERZ504723 | MGnify/ENA primary metagenome ERZ504723 (study PRJEB26092, sample SAMD00036211) | human gut metagenome | host: Homo sapiens | study: EMG produced TPA metagenomics assembly of...
TTCCTTTTTTTTCGGGGGGAAAAAACCAAAGGGGTTCCCCGCACCTTAACGTTTCCTTTTCCTGTAGTACCGGACCCTTTCTTATGCTACCTGTCTCAAAGTCTCTTTTTATTACTTTTCGTCTCGTCTGCACTCTTCAGCAGGCTTTTATTCCTCTGCCGCTCTGTTTGCAATCTCTTTTCCTGAACGTCGTTCGGAGCCTGCTCATATCTTGCAAACTGGTATTCATAGATGCCGCGTCCTCCTGTCATGGAACGCAAAGTCGTGCAATAGCCATAAAGCTCCATCATCGGAACATCGGCTTCGATCACCTGTTTTCCTCCATTGACCGGAGTCATACCAAGTACCCGTCCACGACGTTTATTCAAATCTCCCATAACGTCTCCGGTATATTCATCCGGCACTGTCACTTTCAAAGATACGATCGGCTCAAGCAGTACCGGGGACGCCTCCATAATACCTTTCTTAAATGCCTGGATGGTAGCAGTCTTAAACGCCATTTCTGAAGAGTCTACCGGATGGTAGGATCCATCGTATAATGTCGCCTTAATGCCCACAACCGGATATCCGGCAAGAGGTCCTTTCAATACTGCTTCCTGAAGCCCCTTTTCTACTGCCGGGAAGTAATTCTTCGGAACCGCTCCTCCTACGACTTTCTCTTCAAATGTAAATGCCTCTTCCAGGTTACCGGACGGCTCGAATGTCATCTTGACATGTCCGTACTGTCCGTGTCCGCCGGACTGCTTCTTATACTTGGAGTCGATATCGGATTTCTTCCGGATCGTCTCACGGAATGCTACCTTTGGTTTCTCTAGGGTAATCGCAACTTTATATCTGGAGGCAAGCTTACTAGCGATAATTTCAAGATGCTGATCGCCCATACCGTAGAGAAGGATCTGTCTGTTTTCTGTATCATTGACAACCTTCATCGTCACGTCCTCTGCCATCATTCTGGAGAGTGCCTGGGATACCTTATCTTCATCTCCCTTAGAGTTTGTCGTATATTTCATATAAGTATACGGCTGAGAGTATTCCGTCTTTGCGAATGTGATCTGAGTATTCTTTGTGGAGAGGGTGTCTCCGGTCTTTGTTGTTGTCAACTTCGCGATGGCTCCGATATCTCCCGCAAACAGCTCTGAGACTTCTACCGGCTTATTGCCTAGCATCGTATAGATCTTGCCTGGTTTTGCCTCTGCGTCTGTATCTGCATTATACAGCACATCATCGCCCTTGATCACGCCGGAACATACCTTGATAAAGGAATATTTTCCAATAAACGGATCTACCATCGTCTTATATACGTACGCACTTTTTGCTTTAGCAAAGTCATAGTTCGCTTCATAGATCGCGTTTGTCTTACGGTTCATGCCGACACACTCACGGTTTGCCGGACTAGGGAAAAAACGTACAATGTCAGAAAGCAGATTCGCAACGCCTTGAGCCTGGATATTAGATCCCATTGCCACCGGAACGATGTCACCATCCATGACTTCTGTACGCATAGCAGAACGGATCTCCTCCACAGAGAACTCCTCTCCGGAGAGATAACGGTCCAGAAACTCCTCGCTTGTCTCCGCTACAGACTCCATGAGCGCCTCTCTGTACTGCTGCAAGTAGTCCATACAGTAATCCGGGATCTCACATTCTTCTCTCTTACCGATATCGGTGTAACGCCGTCCTGCGTTTTTGATAATGTTGACATAGCCCACAAGCTTCTCATTTTCACGGATCGGCATGAAGTGCGGCGCAATCACCTTACCGTATTTCTCACGGAGCGTTTCCACTACCTGACGGAAACTTGCATCGTCTAAATCCATCTCGGTCACATAGATCATACGAGGAAGATTGTACTTATCACAGAGATCCCATGCCTTTTCAGTGCCGACTTCCACGCCTGCCTTTCCGGAAACAACGATCACTGCCGCGTCCGCAACGCTGACCGCCTCTTCTACTTCTCCTACAAAGTCGAAGTAACCCGGTGTATCCAGCACATTAATCTTTGCCTTCTCCCACTCGATCGGTATCAGGCTTGTTCCGATAGAAAATCCACGTTTCTGTTCTTCTTTATCAAAATCGCTGATGGTATTTCCGTCGCCTACTTTTCCCATCCTGTTTACTGCGCCTGATACATAGGCCATTGCTTCTGCAAGACTCGTCTTTCCGCTTCCGCCATGACCTAACAAAACAACATTTCTGATTTCATCCGTCCTGTAAACTTTCATATAGTGCTGCCTCCTTCATTGTCTAGCTCGATTTTACTGCGTTTGTTTTCACAGTAACCATGTGTATATTGTACTAAATTTTTAGTTATTTTACAACTCTTTTATTGAATATTCACAATGTTTTTGTAACAGTTCAACTATCATGGATGGACGGAATTGATTGATACTTGTATCAGGATCAGGCTACCCCATTCCTGAATTGGCGTTCTGTCCTTCCTTTTCTAATCATTTTGTACAGCAATTTGAGATGTATTTTGACAAAGACACAAAAATCTCTTAAAATATAAGGAAATAACCAGATCAGGAAAGGTGAGAACTCAATTATGAAAACAGGATTTATCGGGCTTGGACTGATCGGCGGATCAATCGCAAAAGCCATCCGCCAGTATTATCCGGACAGCGAAATTATCGCATTTGATAAAAACCGGGAAACGCTGGCACTTGCCACCGCAGAATCCGTCATCAACACGGCGGTCACTGTCATTGACGAAAATTTCAAAGGATGCGACTATCTTTTTCTGTGCGCGCCAGTCATATATAATTCTGCCTATTTAAGCCAGGTAAAGCCATTTCTGTCAAAGCAGACGATCCTGACCGATGTAGGAAGCGTCAAAACACCAATCCATGAGGAAGTAGAAAAAATTGGTCTTTCTGATTTCTTTATCGGCGGTCACCCGATGGCTGGATCAGAAAAATCGGGCTACGCCAATTCTAAGTCGGTACTGATTGAGAATTCCTACTATATTCTCACTCCGTCCGAACCGGAGCAAAAAGAAAAGGTGCAGGCGTTTTCTGACTTTATCCAATCGCTCCGGGCCATTCCGGTTGCACTGGACTGTAAGACCCACGACTATGTGACGGGCACCATCAGTCATCTCCCCCATGTGATTGCATCCAGCCTCGTCAATTTCGTCCGGGACCACGACACGAAGGACGAACTGATGAAGCTTCTGGCTGCCGGCGGGTTTAAGGATATCACGAGGATCGCCTCCTCCTCCCCAACCATGTGGGAGCATATCCTGACGGCAAACAGGGAACATATCTCCCAGATTCTCGGAAACTACATCGAGTCGTTGAACATGGCAAAAGCCATGATCGATCAGGGTGATTCCCAGGGGATTTACAGCTTCTTTGATTCCTCCAGAAGCTATCGAAATTCCGTGCCGGATATCTCCGCCGGACCGATCAAGAAGCTCTTTGCCATCTACTGTGATATCATCGACGAGACAGGCGGAATCGCGACAATTGCCACGATCCTGGCCTCCAATCTGATCAGCATCAAAAATATCGGGATCGTCCACAACCGCGAATTTGAAGAGGGCGTTCTGCGTATCGAATTCTACGAGGCATCGGCACAGGAACAGGCAGCACAGGTATTAAGGCGGCATCGCTACATTGTCTATGAACGATCCTGATTAGAATAAGGAAAAATATGATAAGGGAGACTACTTATGAAACAGATCAAAACTTCCTCCCCGCTCCATGGGGAGATTACGATACCGGGAGATAAATCTATTTCTCACCGAAGCATTATGTTTGGTGCCCTGGCGAAGGGTACCACTTCCGTCCGCCACTTCCTGAACGGTGCAGACTGCCTCTCTACCATCGGTTGTTTCCGGCAGATGGGAATAGATATTCAGCAAGAAACCGACGGAAGGATTCTCGTCCAAGGGAAAGGGATTCACGGCCTTACTGCCCCGTCTGGCACTCTTAATGTGGGAAACAGCGGTACAACAACCCGGCTTATCTCCGGGATTTTAAGCGCACAGTCCTTCACCTCATTCCTTCCGGTGATGACTCACTCAACTCCCGCCCAATGGGACGGATCATCCGCCCCCTTTCCATGATGGGAGCCCGGATCGAAAGTCTGTCCGGCAATGACTGTGCCCCTCTGATGATTCAGGGACAACCATGTCTTCACGGCATCCGCTATGAATCCCCGGTGGCGTCGGCTCAGGTAAAATCCGCCATTTTGCTGGCAGGGCTTTATGCCAACAGTCCGACCACCATCCTGGAACCTTCTCTTTCCAGAAACCATACCGAGCTGATGCTCTCTCAGTTTGGCGCTGTTCTTCACACAACGCTTCTGGAAGGCGGCGAAGCCGAAAGCTCCATCTCACCATGTGACGAGCTATACGCCCAGGATATTTTCGTGCCGGGAGATATTTCTTCTGCTGCCTATTTTATCGGGGCGGCACTTCTGGTCCCAGGATCGGAGGTACTCATCCAGAATGTAGGAATCAACGACACCCGCGCCGGCATCCTCAAAGTCTGCAAGTCCATGGGCGCTGATATCACTTACATGAATCAAAAAGATGGCGCCGGCGAACCGACCGCAGACCTTCTGGTGCGTCATTCCAGCCTTACCGGTACCTGTATTGAAGGCTCCATCATCCCAACGCTCATCGATGAGATTCCAATGATCGCTGTTCTGGCTGCCTTTGCTGACGGCACCACTATCATCCGGGATGCCGCTGAGCTGAAAGTCAAGGAGACTGACCGGATACAAACTGTAACTGAAAACTTACGGGCTATGGGCGCTGACATTACACCGACCGATGATGGCATGATCATACACGGTGGGAAACCATTAGCAGGCGCTACGATCCATCCTCATATGGATCACCGCATTGCAATGGCCTTTGCCGTAGCAGGCATTGCTGCCCAGGGAGAAACCCACATCCAGGAAGAGCAGTGTGTGGATGTCTCCTACCCGGGATTTTTTGAGATGCTTAGCGGTCTGACCCGCTGATTTATCTTCCTGTAGTATCTTTTCAAAGAAAGGGGGTCCTATAATGACAGAAGAAGAATTATTTGCTTCTATCTATACCCATGACACAATCTATCTGCCGCCAAGCGAACAGAAAAGCGCCGCTCTGGAGGTGGCTCTTGGGTGCAGCCACGCCAAATGCCGCTTCTGCGACTTTGCTAAAGATCCGTTCCATATCCATTCCCTGGAAAGAATCCGCCGTAACATGCAGATCCTGGGACAGTTCCGGCCTGATGCCTACCGGCTCTTCCTACTCGGGGAAAATGCGTTTGTTCTGGACTATGAAAAGCTGAGCGTGATTTTTGACATGACAGACCAGTACATGCCAAATATCCACGAATTTGCCATGTATTCCCGGATAGACGATATTGCGCGGAAAACTGACGAGGAGCTTCGATTTCTTCACCAGATGGGACTTACACACTCCATATCGGACTGGAAAGCGGCAGTGACTCTATCCTCCTGGAACAAAAAAAGGCGTCACCTCTATGGATATGCTGACCCAGCTTCGCAGACTGGAAGACGATAGGAATTGAATACTATGTCACCATCATTCTAGGACTCGGGGGACGGCACTTTTCCGTCCATCACGCCTTGTCCACCGCAAGACTGTTAAACCAGCTTCATCCTGCGGATATTTGGTGCCTGAAACTTAAGCTCTGGGAAGATACTCCCCTTATAAAGATGATAAAAATGGGACAATTTGGATATGATGAACGATGACGGAAATGCTGTGGGAAGAGCTGAATTCTCCTTGAAAATTCTGGCTGTGACAGACTGTATGTTCCACGACACCACCGTCCTCAATACTTACACGATCCAAGGTCATCTTCCGGAGGAAAAAGCATTGCTTCTGGACGCCATCGATATGCTACTGTCATCCTGCGGATAGGAATGACACTTTCCTCTGTACATCTTACAAAGAGAAGGGACAGCGGCTAAAAATGCTGTCCCTCCCACTCTCTCGATGAATCCTGATTTACACGCTAAAACTTTCTCCATGCTATCGGATGGAATAACAGCAGAAGCGGGAAAAGCTCCAGTCTTCCGGCGAGCATATCAAAAATCATCACCAGAAGCGAGCGGTTGCTGAATTGGCTGAAATTGCCTGTCGGGCCGGCCAATTCCAGACCTGGACCAACATTGTTTAATGTTGCCGCCACTGCGGTAAAATTTGTCACCAGGTCAAAATTATCCATCGCCACAATAAGAACCGAACATGCAAAAATCAAAAGATAGACCATCATATAGACATTAGCCGACCTGAGCACCTCGTGGGAAATCAGACGCCCGTTCATCTGAAGTTTCTTAATACCAGTCGGATGTACGAGCTGATTAAGCTCCTTTTTGATTGTCTTTCCAAGGATCAGGATTCTGGATACCTTGATACCGCCTCCGGTACTTCCTGCACAGGCACCGATGAACATCAGCATGACAAGGATCGTCCTCGGTACCTGTGCCCATAGATTAAAGTCTGTCGTGGCAAATCCCGTGGTGGTGATAATCGATCCCACCTGAAACGCAGAATGACGGAACGCCTCCTCCGCAGTTGGATAGATGGACCGGACATAAACAAAGATCACCAGAATCGATGCAGCAATAATGCCAAAATACCACCGAACCTCCTCGCTTTTTAAGGCTTCGATGGGCTTTTTCAAAAGCAGCAGAAAATAAAAGTTAAAGTTAATCCCAAATAAAATCATAAAAATTGTAACCACATACTGTAAGTATGGAGAATAACTTGCTATACTGTCATTTTTGATTCCGAATCCTCCGGTGCCCGCCGTGCCAAAGGAAATCGTAAGTGCATCAAAAAGCGGCATCTTCCCTATCAGAAGAAGAAGAATCTCTATCACGGTCATTACAAGATAAATCTGATAAAGAATCTTCGCCGTATTCTTGATGCGGGACGTCATCTTTGTGACAGACGGTCCCGGACTCTCTGCACGCATCAGATTAATATTTTTACCTCCGATCAAGGGCATGACCGCCATGATAAAGACAAGGACTCCCATTCCTCCGATCCAGTGCGTAAAGCTTCTCCAAAACAGTACGCAGCGGGGCACCACCTCCACATCTGTCAGGATACTGGAACCGGTCGTCGTAAACCCGGATACAGATTCAAACAGTGCCCTCACCATATTCGGAATAGATCCGCTTAGTACAAACGGAATTGCTCCGACAATACTCAGTACAATCCAACCAAGGGCTACACTTGTAAAGCCCTCCCTAGTATAAAACTCTCTGCTCTTCGGCTTCCGGATCGTCAGTGGAATCCCGACCACAAGCGCAACCACCATGGCAGCTACAAAGGCCAGACCGCTTTTTTACCTGATAGATGCAGGCTACCAGACAGGAAGGAAGCATAAAAGCGGCCTCAAAATTGAGAATCCACCCTACGACATACAATACCATAGAATAATTCATAGTCTTACTCCTTTTCCCCCTCCGGCATTCAATATTTCAGAATATCCGTAATATCATTCAGCCCTTTATGGGTCGTGACAACAATAACCGAATCGCCTACTTTCAGCATATCCTGTCCACGGGCCATTTTCAATTTTCCAAATCGGCTGATATAACATACAAGCAGATTATCCTTGAGCGACAGCTCCCTCAGCGTGCGGTTCGTGACATGAGATTCCTCCCGGATAACGAACTCCAGCGCTTCAGCCGCTCCGTCCATGACTTTATAAAGAGTCTCCACATTACTTCCAAGAGAGTTCTGCATTGCTCTCGTATAACGCACAATGTGCTCTGCAGCCAGGTTTTTCGGATAAATAATACTATCGATATCCAGGTCGTCGATCACCTCCTCAAAATGGATGCGGTTGACCTTTGCTACCAGCTTGGCCTCAGAATATTTTCTTGCCAGCAGGGCCAGCATCAAATTCTCCTCATCCATATTGGTCAGGGCGACAAGAGACTCCGTATGTGCCAGCCCTTCCTCCAGCAGAAACTCTTTATCCGTTCCGTCCCCCTGAAGGATCGTCGCGTCCGGGAGCTCCTCACTCAACATCTCGCAGCGCTCTTTATTCTGCTCGATGATCCGTACATCCACCCGCATTTCCAGAAGCTGCTTGGCGAGATAAAAAGCGATCATTCCGCCGCCTACGATCAGTGTACTCTTCACCTGATGCGTCGGGATTCCCATTTTCTTGAAAAACTTCGCCGTCTCTCTCGGAACCGCCATCATAGAAACCAGATCACCATCCCGAAGGATGAAATCTCCGTTCGGGATCACAACTTTTCTCTCTTTCAGTCTCTCCACGCCACAGATCATAACGTCACACTTCATCTTGGAAAGAATGTCGGCCACTTTCAGTCCGTCCATATGTAATTCCGGATGCATCCGGAATTTCACCATCTCCACACGGCCTCTGGCAAAGGTATCAACTTTTTTAGCATATGGCAGCCTAAGAAGCTTTGAAATCTCCTGTGCTGCTGCCAGCTCCGGATTGATTACCACGGACAATCCCATCTGCCGTTTGATAAAATTGACCTCCTTACTGTAAATCGGGTTTCTGACTCTGGCTATGGTCTGACACTTTCCGGCCTTTTTCGCAATCAGACAGCAGAGCAGATTCAGTTCGTCCGCACCTGTCACCGCAATCAAAAGCTCCGCATCCATAACGCCTGCCTCCATCTGAACTTGGTAACTGGCGCCGTTTCCCACAACACCCATGACGTCAAACTTCTCCTCCGCCTCTTCTACTTTCTTCTGATTCAGGTCAATAATTGTAATATTATGATTTTCAGAGCTTAACTGTTCTCCAATCGTGATTCCAACTTTTCCGGCTCCTACAATGATGATATTCATGTTTCCTCCTGCGTAAACGAAAAATTAATGTAATCTTTATGAAATCTTTATCATTATACTCCTTATATATAAAAAAGCAAGTGATTTTCCGGATAAAGTCTATCGTGTTTGTGTATGAAATTCTGTACCTTTTCTCATGCAAAAAGACGCCCCTCAGGGCGCCTTTCTGCTATCATGGCTACACAATATAAAGTTATTTGTTCAGTCCCATTTCCTCACGTACTTCGATAAAGCATTTTACGATAAAATCAATATCTTCTTTTGTATGACTTGCACATACTTGAGTACGGATTCTTGCTTTTCCCTTCGGTACAACCGGATAAGAAAATGCTACAACATAAACGCCTTTTTCCATCATTCTCTTTGCAAACTCAGCCGCTGTCTTCTCGTCGTAAATCATAACCGGCACACATGGATGTGTTCCAGGAATTACGTCAAATCCGTTCTCATCCAGTTTCTGACGATAGTAAGATGTCACTTCTTCCAATGGTCACGAAGCTCCGTACTCTCACTTAACATATCAAACAGCTCCATGCTCGCGCCTACGATTGCCGGTGCAAGAGAGTTGGAGAACAGATACGGACGGCTCTGCTGACGAAGCAGGTCGATAATTTCTTTCCGGCCAGATGTATATCCGCCGGATGCTCCGCGAGTGCTTTTCCCAAGTGTTCCTGTAATGATATCTACACGGCCTTCACTCCACAGTATTCTGCGGTACCGCGGCCCTTTTTGCCAACGAATCCAGCCGCATGACTGTCGTCTACCATAACAAGTGCATTGTACTTGTCAGCCAGATCACAAATACCTTTTAAGTTGGCAATGATACCATCCATGGAGAATACACCGTCTGTCGCAATCAGCTTAATTCTTGCTCCGGCTTCATCGGCCTCTTTTAATTTTGCTTCCAGATCTTCCATGCTGTTGTTTTTGTAGCGGTATCTCTTTGCTTTGCAAAGACGCACGCCGTCGATAATAGAAGCGTGGTTTAATTCGTCACTGATGACAGCATCTTCTGCTTTTAAGATAGTCTCGAAAAGCCCACCGTTTGCGTCAAAGCAGGAAGAATAAAGAATCGTATCGTCTGTTCCAAGAAAATCAGAGATCTTTTTCTCAAGCTGTTTGTGGATATCCTGTGTTCCGCAAATAAAACGAACGGATGCGACACCAAACCCTCTCTCATCGTATGTACGCTTTGCAGCGTCGATCAGTCTCTGATTATTTCCAAGTCCCAGATAGTTGTTTGCACACATGTTGAGGTACTCTTTCCCGTCCTCCAGCGTCACTTTTGCTCCCTGAGGAGAGCAGATCGGAGCCTCTCCCTTGAAAAGGCCTGCTTCTTTAATTTCATCTACAGTTTTGTATAAATGCTTAACAGATCATTTTACGTGCCATTTTTGCTTTTCTTCCTTTCTACTAATCGTTGATATGAGACCAGTCAAGTACGACTTTTCCTGAATTTCCAGAGATCATTGCCTCGAATCCCTTTTCATAATCTTTGATATCGAAACGATGTGTGATAATCGGGGAAATGTCAAGTCCTGCCTGAAGCATCGTAGACATCTTGTACCATGTATCCCATACTTTTCTTCCATAAATACCGCGGATATTCAGACCATTGAAGATCACTGTCTCCAGATCCACTTTCGTCTCTGTTCCCTGAAGTCCAAGAAGAGCGATCTTTCCACCGTGCTTCATATTATGGATCATGTCAGACAGACCAGCCGGACTTCCGGACATTTCAAGACCTACATCAAATCCTTCTGTCATTCCGATCTCTTTCATCACATCGGTCAGTTTCTCTTCTTTTAAGTTCACTGTTCTTGTCGCACCGAGCTTTGTCGCAAGATCCAGACGATACTGGTTGAGATCTGTCACAACAACATGTCTTGCGCCTGAAAACTTCGCGATTGCCGCTGCCATGATACCGATCGGGCCCGCACCTGTGATCAGCACGTCCTCTCCAAGCATATCATAGGAAAGCGCTGTATGTGTAGCGTTTCCGAACGGATCAAAAATCGCATACATCTCTTCCGGAATATTCGGGTTGCATGGCCATACGTTCGAAGACGGAATCACAAGGTACTCTGCAAACGCACCATTTCTGTTGACACCGACGCCCTTTGCGTCCTTGCAGTTTTCTTTGTGGCCTTCCAGACAGTTCCGACATTTGCCGCATGTGATGTGTCCCTCGCCGGATACCAGATCTCCGATCTTAAATCCCTGTACGCCAGGACCTACCTCGACAACTTCACCAACATACTCATGTCCGGCGGTCAGTCCTACCGGAATCGTATGCTGTGCCCATTCATTCCACTGATAAATATGTACGTCTGTACCGCAGATAGCTGTTTTGTGGATTTTGATCTTTACATCGTTTGGTCCTACTTCCGGAATCGGTACTCTCTTCATCCATAATCCGGCTTCCGGTTTCTCCTTTACCAATGCCCACATCATGTTATCGCTCATTTTGAATTCCTCCGTTCTTTTTACAAACTGCATAATTTCTATTTATATAATACTCCCTCCTTTGTAAAATTCAAGTACTTTTTCCGTCTCTGGCAAACATTTTGTGCGTCCATGTCTTTTTCTCACACACAAAGACAGTTGTCTTTGTGTAAAAGTCAACTTCAAGTTTTTCTGTTTTTCCCTTTCTTTTCTCTGTTTTTTGTTATAATATATAAGTCTGAGTTTGTCAGCAAGTAAGGAGATGTACTCAAGTGGTCGTAAGAGGTCGCACTCGAAATGCGATAGGTCCGCAAGGGCGCGTGGGTTCGACTCCCACCATCTCCGCTAGTCATTACTGAGCTGGAAGCCTTGTTTATTTGGGCTTTCAGTTTTTTTGCGGCAAATTTATTACCTATTTGTA
>ENA-OQHL01001494-OQHL01001494.1-human-gut-metagenome-genome-assembly--contig:-NODE-1494-length-11652-cov-2.495705_pt1 | contig 11652 bp, 10 predicted proteins | sample MGYA00242565_ERZ504723 | MGnify/ENA primary metagenome ERZ504723 (study PRJEB26092, sample SAMD00036211) | human gut metagenome | host: Homo sapiens | study: EMG produced TPA metagenomics assembly of...
ACGTCCCAACGACGGGCCAACTCCTCCAAAGGCTGTCCGGAGAAAGTACGTCCATTCGTCTCCGGCCCCCAATCAAATAAGTTCTCCGATTCCGGGAAAACAACGCCGTCATACAAATGCCTCATCCGTTCTGGAAAATCCCAAGGTTCGTGTGTAGCCTTGAAATGACAACACATCATGAAAGGCCGGTCCTTATCGGCCTCTTTCATCCAACGGATCGCCTTATCTGTCACGATATCCGTGGAGAAACCTCGTACCCGCTCCCCGAAATTACGCTCACCCGGCCAAGGTTCCGTACAATTTATAAAAGTAGGGTCTCGGTACTCGCCTTGGTCATGGAACACGGAATAGAAGTCGAAACCTTGCGGTTGCGTTTTCAGATGCCATTTACCGACCAAAGCGGTCTGATAGCCTCCGCCCGCATTTGCTTGGCGATATTATCCTGCTCCGGATCAAAAGAATCACTTAACGTGTAGACACCGTTCACGTGACTATAGGCTCCGGTCAAGATCGCCGCGCGACTCGGAGAAGAGATCGAGTTCGTACAAAAACAATTATCCAATACGCAACCCTCCGCAGCCAAGCGACGGATATTCTCGTTGCGGGCATATTCCCCCAACACGCCCCCGTAAATACCCCACGATTGGGAAGTATGATCATCCGATAGGATAAACAAGATATTGGGACGTTCCTCTTGCGCCGGTTTATTGGCGGCAAAGAGAGACTGCCCGTTTCCCGAAAGACAACAGGCAGTCATTCCGATACTAATGATCGATTGTTTCATAAGTCATGACGTTTTTTCCCTTGTACTAAACCCGGTTCCCTACGTTCCGTACCCTTCATACGAGTCAAGTCATCCCCTAACTCATGGCGTTTCTGGTCCGCAATCTTCATCAATTTAGCGGCTTCCTCCGGATATTGGGTAATCACGTTATAACGCTCTCCCGGATCACGGCGCAGGTCGTACATCTCCGGCTTCATGATCTCCAGATTCGTCAACTTACCCGGCTGGCCGTCGTTTCCCGGCTCATAAGCCCCATAAGTAACATATTTATGGGGGAATACCAATTTGAACATTCCATCCGTAACAGCCTCCAAGTCATTCTTTCGATAGTAATAGACGAAAGACTCACGTGGGTTGGCGTCTTTTTTACCCTCGATCAACGGCAAGATACTTACTCCGTCAATCTTGCGAGGAGGAAGCGGAGCCTGCGTGATCTCGGCGAACGTAGGAAGAAGGTCGATATTAGAAGCTAACTTATTACAAGTCGTGCCCGGTAACGTCTTACCTTTCCAGTACATGATACAAGGAACCCGGTTACCACCATCAAAGGTCGTAGCCTTTGCCTCACGTAACCCACCGGCTGAACCGGCATGATTCCCGTAATTGGTCCAAGGGCCATTATCGGAAGTCAAGATCACCAACGTATTATCTTCCAAGCCCAGCTCACGCAATGCCTTGAATATCTCACCTACACTCCAGTCGATCTCCATCATCACGTCGCCATATAAACCCTGCTCGCTCTTTCCCTTGAATTTATCGGAAACGGCCAACGGTACATGGGGCATATTATGGGCCAGATACAAGAAGAAAGGCTTATTCTTATTCTTCTTGATGAAATTAACAGAACGGGTGGTATAATCCGTAGTCAACCGTGTTTGGTCCGTATTATAACCGATAATCTCATTTCCGTCATAAGTCGGCAAATCCGGGAAATTAAAGACCTCACCTTGTTGCGGATGGAAAGGCCACATATCGTTAGAATACGGCAACCCATAATATTCATCGAAGCCATTTTGCAAGGGGAGGAACTCCTTTTGGCTACCTAAATGCCATTTACCGAAGATAGCGGTACTATATCCTTTCTGTTTCAATACCTCTGCGATCGTCATCTCCTCTGGATGGACACCGTAGTTCGAATCTGGCCCCGGAGCGCCGGAAAAACCGATACGATTCGGATAGCAGCCGGTCAACAAGCCGGCACGAGAGGCTCCACTGATCGGCTGTCCTACCAAAAAGTGCGTAAAACGAATGCCTTCCGCCGCCATCTTATCGATATTCGGAGTGGTATATCCGTAAGCTCCATTAAAAGAAAAATCTCCGTAACCCACATCATCCAAATTGATTAGGACGATATTCGTGTAATCAGCGGCTATGCCTGCCATTGAAAAAGCTGAGGCGGCCGTCAGTAACATTAGTTTATTCTTCATGATATTATTTATTGAAATATTGGCTTTGAAGTGCCATCCTGTGTTTGGCACTTCAAAGATAACAGTTTTTAATTTACCCAAGAATTAATCCCAGTTCGGATTTTGCTCCAAATTAGGGTTCAAGACTGTTTGGTTATAAGGGATCGGCCATAAATAATCTCGTTTCGGATTAAAAGAACGTTTCACGACTTCTATTCCCTCATAATTATGCATCATACCATTATTTTCTTTCTCGGCGGTTTTCCAGCGCAAGATATCCGAATAGTAGAGTCCTTCAAAGGTCAACTCGATACGGCGTTCACGGCGGATTACCTCACGCATCTGATCTTTCGTCAAACCTTTTGGTACTTCCTGCATATTGATATCCGGACGCCTACGCAATTGGTTGATGGCATCATAAACTGACTGATCAGGACCACTCGCCTCATTCTGCGCCTCGGCATACGTCAACAGAACTTCCGCATAACGAATCAAAATGAAATTGAAAGCCGAACGTTCTACTAAAGGAATCGTTACATCATCCTCATAAGAAGTGTATTTCTTCACACCGAAACCCGTAGTCGCCACATCTTCTTTTGTGATCGTCTTTCCTAAATACGGATAACCGATGCAAACGATCGATTTCAATAAACGGGGATCTCTGTTCTCATACGGACGAGTCGGATCATAAAGTGGTGACTCTTCTATCGTCTTCCCGTCAACACAGAGATATGTATCAACCAGTTCCTTCAAGGGAGCCGGACGATTCAAGCGCCAGATATTCTGATCATAATCCGTTGGATACTCTGGCAATTTCGCTTCTATATCAAAGATTACCTCACAATTATATTTATTATCTTCGCTAAAGAAATGACGATAATCATTGAATAATTGATAAACGCCAGACTCCATTACCTGCTTAGCAGCTTGGGCCGCCTCCGCCCAACGAGAATTATATAATAAAGTACGGGCTTTTAACGCTAACGCAGCACCTTTTGTCGCACGTCCCAAGTCTGAGCTAGCATAGGTGTCCGGTAGCACGGCAGCGGCCTCCTCCAAATCCTTGACAATCTGATTCACTACCTCTTCCTTGGAATTGCGAGGTAATTCGGCTTGCTCATCCGCATTGGGAGCATCTATAATCAGTGGCACACCTCCGAATTTATCGACCAGACTTAAATAATAGAAAGCTCGTAAGAACTTGGCTTCACCCACCATCTTCGCCTTCTCCGACTCGTCCATATCGACACCTCCGACATTAGCGATGAAAGTATTCGTACGGCCAATGCCAACGTAACAGTTCTTCCATAAGCTTCCGATTAAAGCCGTAGTAGACAAATGTTCACCTTTTCCAATTGCTTGCGTACCATTCGCCTCGTTATAAGGCATCGCATTCGCTGTCAACATATCGAATTCCATCGTATGCAATGAACGCCAAGGTTTCAATGCGTTGTAACATCCCATTATACCGGCGCTCGCATGCTCTTTTGTCTTCCAGAATGTTTCCGTGGAATATTGATCGGAAGGATCTACATCCAACCAGCTATCACAAGCGGTTAAACTCATACAAGCGACAGCGACACATATCATCTTATATATTTTACGTCTCATATTATTATTCCTTATTATTTAAAATGTGACATTAACACCTGCCGTATAAGTCCGTACAGACGGATAGGCATACCAGTTGCTTCCCTTCAAGTTCTTCTCCGGATCAAAATCCTTCATCGGAGAGAACGTGAATAAGTTTTGCGCATTGACAAAGACCTTCAATCTCTTAACAACACCGCTTTTCAAGAAAGAGACCGGTACGTTATAAGAAAGTTGCAAGTTCTTCAAACGTAAATAAGAGGCGTTTCTCAACCAGAAATCATTTGTACGGAAATTCTCGTTCAAGCATCCTTCATATGTAGTCAAGATAGGCAATGTAGCGCTGGTTCCCCGCTCGGGAGTCCAAGCATCCGTCAACCATTGTTCCGGCAAACCACAACCAAACCATAAAGGAGTAGCACCAATGCGGTCTCCATATGTATAGACATCAGTTACACCTTGGAAGAAAGCGCTCAGATCCCAATCCTTATATCCTAAGTTGATATTGAATCCATAAGTTATCTTAGGAATCACACCACCACGTATCTGGCGGTCATCTTCGGTAATTTTCCCATCTCCATTCGTATCCTCAAACTTCAGATATCCCGGTTTAGTAGCTGCGGTTTGATACGGACTATTCTTGATTTCCTCCTCAGATTGGAAAATACCGATAGCATGAAGCATATAATAAGAATCGATAGGCTTTCCTTCTTCCAAGATAAACATTCCATCAATGATTGTTTGCCCCTTCAAGCTAACGATCTTATTCTTGATAAAGGTCATATTTCCATTTACCTCGTAACGGAAGTCCCCGATATTGTTCCGATACCCCATATTCAACTCGAAACCTTTATTGCTCACCTCGCCGATATTACGGATCGGGCCATCCAGACCACCTACTTGATCCGGCAAAGTAACCTTACGCAAGATGTCGGAAGTACGTTTATCAAAGAACTCGAAAGAGAAATCTAAGTTTCCGTTTAACAAGCTAGCGTCAATACCGACATTCGTCATCGCCGTTTCTTCCCATTTGATATCCGGATTGGCAAACGTTTTTGGGAAAGCACCTTGTATCAGTCCGCTCTTTCCATCCGGATAATTAATGCCGGTCGTAACAACAGACACATATTGATAGTTATCAATTTCCTGATTACCTAGCACCCCATATCCGCCTCTCAACTTCAACTGATCCAACCAAGATACGCTATTCTTTACAAAATCCTCTTCTGCAATATTCCAACCAACAGATACCGATGGGAAATTACCATACCGATAATTGGAACCGAACTTAGAAGAACCATCACGGCGAATGGTCGCAGTCAACAAATAGCGATTCTTATAAGAATAGAAAGCACGTCCTAAAATGGAAGTCAACACGCTGCGGCTTGAATTACCACTTACGGCCAATCCTTGAGATGCGGCATCTATTTCAGTAATTCCAGTCGGCATTCCTTGCCCGGAACCTTGCATATAACGATACCGGGAATCCTGATATGTATATCCGACAAGAGCCGACACCTTATGGTCTCCGAACGTACGATCAAAAGTCAGCAAGTTTTCGACCAAAATATTACGTGTACGGGTCTGCTGTTCCGTCACCGCTGTTATATCATGTTTTGCCAGCCCGAAATCAAACAGGCCTTCATAACTATTATAGCGATAAAATTGGAAATCCGGAGTCAGGTTTAACTTATATTTCAGACCTTTCATTAATTCTACGGAGACATAAGCATTTGCAAATATTTTTACATTATCACTATATCTCTTCATTAAATTATCGTCCACCATACCTAACGGATGAGTCAAATTCACAACGTCTCCGTACAAGCCACCATATCCACCTGTCCGGTTTTCATCATATTGTTCCCATGTCGGAATAGCCTGCAACGTATGTCCGACCATTCCCCCTCTAATGACCGAATATAAAGGATTGCTTTGATCATAAGTCAACACGACATTTGTCCCAGCCTGGAAAATACCCTTCTTGAAATCCTGTTTGCTCTGCAACGTGTAACGCTGGTAGTTCGTGCCTTTCATCACGCCGTCCTGATTCGTATACCCCACACTATTATAGTAGGTGGAATATTTACCTCCTCCCTTCACAGAAAGCGCATAGTTTTGCATCAATGCCGGACCAAACATCAAGTCCTGCCAGTCATTATCCGGTTTTGAAGCCAAATCCTGTGCCATTTCGAGCGGACTCAATCCGGCAGCCCTTCTGGAAACGGTCGTCACTTCCGCCCAGCCTGCAGCATCCAATAAATCCAGATATTTGGAAGGCGAACTGACGCCGACATTGGCCGATAGATCGATAATCGGTTTCCCTTCCGTATTACTTCCCTCTTTTGTCGTTACTATAACGACGCCGTTAGCTGCACGTGAACCGTAAATCGCAGCCGAAGAAGCATCTTTCAACACATCGATACTGGCAATATCGTTCGGATTGATATGATCGATTCCACTCATATACATACCGTCCACGATATACAAAGGAGAAGAATTGTTCAACGTTCCGATACCACGGACCATGACACGGGTACTACCGCCCGGCGCACCACCCTGCGAAACGATATCCACACCGGCAATCTTACCTTGCAAGGCCTGCCCGATAGTAGTGTTGCTCTGTGTATTCAAATCATCTGTGCTCACGTTAGCTACAGAACCGGTCAAGTCCGCCTTTTTCTGCGTACCGTAACCGATCACGACAACTTCATCCAGCGTTTTCGTATCTTCCAATAATACGACATTGATTGCTTTTTTGGTTACCGACAACGATCTCCTTTGACAGGTAACCAATATAAGAAATATTCAAAACCGAATTAGGATCGGCCTCGATAGAGAAATTACCATCTATATCGGTAACCGTACCATTTGTAGTACCTTTCACCACCACGTTCGCTCCAATGATCGCTTCGCCGTTATTATCGACAATCCGACCGGTTAAGACATGTGTCTGCTGTTGAGCGGCAGCGATCGCATCCCGGCTTTTCGAAGACAAAATAATATGAGTTCCTTCCATTTCATATTCGACACCCGCATTCTTGAACAGGTTATCCAATACCTCTGAAACAGGTTTCGTTTTCGCCTTTACCGAAACTTTCCGGTTAACATCTACCTGGTTATTATAGATAAACAAATAATCTGTCTGACTTTCAATCTCATTTAGAATTTCCTCTAACTGAGAATTGTTCTTGTTAATACTAACCCGGGCATTCTGCGAATGTGAATCTTCAGCATACGAACAGAATACGCAGGCTCCCAAAAGGAATGTGGATATTCGCATAGTTCTCAAGATTTTTTTACCTGACGGAGTTTTCGGATAATATCCCCCCGACAAAAAGTTTTTTTTCATACCTTTGTAACTGATTTGAAGTTAATACAATGAATTAAAATTGTGTTGATTGGAATGCCGGTAAATGCCCCCCAGCGCTTGCCGGCATTTTTCTGTTATTGACTGCCTGTTTTCATGTTTCCTTTTATTTTATAAGGTTAATACTAATTATTGTGTTTTTTATTTCTGTTCTTCTATTACTTGTGTTCACCTAATATAAATAATCTGATTTTCATCGTCCCGTTCATACTTGAAACGAATATCCCTCTGCAATACCCTCAACGCATAGTCGATACCGTCTGCTTGCCTGAACTTTCCCGTGAAATAGTATTTCAATACATTCTTATTCTCAACAACTATGCTAACTCCGAAATATTTCTCCAGATCATTCATGATCGAGAGGAATGATTCGTTCCGAAAACATATCAGTCCTTCTTTCCAACGATAGGGATTGTAATCGTCAACCGGAATGACTTTCAGCCTGCCGTCCTTTTGCAGGCAAGCTTTGCTGTCCGGCTTCAACATCAATGTATCCCCCAGACCGATACGGGAGGCAACTCGCACACTTCCTTCCATCAACGTAACCTCGAAATCGTCTTTATCAGAATAGCCTTCCACATTAAATTTTGTTCCCAGCACTTCCATATTACATTTGCCCGTTTCCACGATAAAAGGCCTTTTCTTATCTTTGGCTACATCGAAATAGGCTTCTCCGTCTACCGCTACCTGGCGTACGGACTTGTTGAACACAGCCGGGTAAACGATCTTCGTCCGAGCATTCAGCCAGACATTCGTCCCGTCCGACAGCGTGATGTTCACCCGTTGTCCGGTAGGAACATAAATGGATTGCATCGGCACAACTCCATTTTTATCTGAAACAAATTGATATAATAAGCTAAGCCCCAATGTCACAGCGACAGCTGCCGCAATCTTGATTAACTCAGTTCCAAGAGAACTCAAGCTCCATGACTTGTGTCGCATCTTTTCTTCGATCGTTTTTTCATCGCCAAGAAGCAACATCGAGTCGAATATCTTTCTCTCTTTCAAGAATTCTCGTCTGTTTTCCGGGGAATGTTCCATCCATTGCCGGATCCGGACTTCTTCTTCATAAGAAGCGGCTCCTTCAAAGAACTTATATAACGTTTCCCTGTCCATTTTTCATCTTTTTACTTATGCTTACATAATACTAACAGTTCACAAGCCTATATCCCCAGTTAAAAATGGAAAAAATTTCATTTTTATATTTTTTCTTCCGATATCGAATACCATAGTTCTCTTGGAACTACGTTCTTTTTCAAGAAATATCCGTTCCAACCAGAACCCCTGTTTGTCATCATTCACAGTCTTGGAAACCTGCAATAATAGCTCCTTCCAAGAAGGATCGGGAATATTTTAAAATACTCTCCTGAAAGATTCCGAAGCTCTGAACGAAGTTGTAGTGTAACCGCACCAAAATCATAAGGGACAATCAATCCTTGTCTTTAGTACGGGTATTTCTATATAAAGTTTTTTGAGCAAAACAACTATCATACTATCATAATCAAATTTATATAATTGTAAAACAGCATGTTACTCCATGATAGTTCCTATTTTTAACTATCATTTATCTATCATAACTATCATGGGTAAAAATAATAAATCATTATATATCAACATTCTATCAAATTTCAGATATATTCTGAAGCTAATACAAAACAGATTAAATAGGCTCGTTTTTTCATGAAGACAAGCTACTTTTTTATCAAAAACAACTTGAAAAGTTTCTTCAGACCCGGGTGGAAGGGCATGGGAGATCCGGGTGTGGAGGAGGTGGAGACCCGGATCTTCGTGAAACCGGAACGGGGATGTGGAGCTGTTTATCTGCCTTGTTTGAGGAGATTTTATGCACTGTTTCTGATTATAATCCAGTGGAATACCTGCTTTTTTAACCACGGTTTTGGTGAGGTTGCCCTAACGAAGTTGCGGTAAGTTTCCGTTATTCTAACAAAAATATTATATTTGCGACCATACAGCACAATTATGCAGGAAGATGAAAGCAAAATAAAATGGAGTCAGTTCCTAGCCGGCGATAATGAGGCTTATTGCTGGATATACAAAGTCTACATACAAATGCTGTTCCGTTACGGACACAACTTTACCTCCGATACGGAACTTATAAAAAGATTGCATCCAGGATGTTTTTACCGGATTATACAAAAACAGGAAACAACTGATCACACCTAAAAATATAAAAGTCTACTTGCTTGTCTCCCTTAAGAATAGCCTGATCAATGCACTTTACCGAGAAGACCGCTACACATCTTACAATCATGAAACTGTTTCCTTTACCCTCGGACTGACGGTCGAAGAACAATATGTCACGGACGAACTGTACACCAACCAACAAAGGAAGATACAGGAAATTCTGAATGTACTGACTCCACGCCAAAAAGAGATCATTTACTATCGCTATATACAAGAACTTAGCTTCGATGAAATCTGCATCATGATGGACATGAATTATCAGTCCGCACAAAACCTTATCCAGCGCTCCCTAAAGAAGATACGCGACCTATACGGGCCAGCGGAAGTATTCCTCCTGCTCCTATCCATTTCCGTCCAATAAGAAAAATAAAAAAAGTTTACTTCCGGTGAGTATAAAATGGAAGCGACCTTGTCCTTTATTATAGAATGCTCATCGGAAAAATGGATAAAGACTATACAACATACAGTGCAGACCAACTGCTGAACGACGACTTTTTCATTCAGTCGGAATTACACCCGACAGAAAAAAGCCGGGCTTTTTGGAGCGATCTTCAGATAAAAAGTGCCGCATTATCCCAAGAGATCGAAAATGCCCGTATCTTCCTACACACTATTAAAATAGACAGAAATTGTTCATCCTTGGCTGCCAAGGATGAACATGCGTTATGGCAACGCATCGAATTAAAAAATAAAGAAACAGAGAGAAAAGCGAAGCGTAAACAATTCATCCGTCTTGCTATCAGCACGGTAGCCTCTCTTCTTTTGTTATCAGCAATCGGCTGGTATGCCACCCTGCGGCCGAAAGATGCCGAAACAGACTATCTGGCAATCATCCAAGCCAATCCGGCACCAGACAGTACAAATGAAAAAGTGCAACTGGTCCTTTCCAACAACGAGAAGCTGACCATTGACGGGACGGAAACCCAACTCGAATATAAAAAGGAAGGAAAGGTAAATGTCAACTCCAAACAAGTGGACCTCAGTCCAAAAGGCAATCCGGCACAGGCACAGGAATTTAACCAACTGATCGTACCTGTCGGCCGGCGTTCGTCCATCACATTCGCCGATGGGACCCGGCTCTGGGTAAACTCCGGCTCGAAAGTCGTATATCCAGTCAAATTCGCAAAAGAGAAAAGAGAAATATTCGTAGAAGGAGAAATATACCTGCACGTCAGCCGGGATGAACAAAAACCTTTCATCGTCAAAACACATCAGATGGATATAAAGGTATTAGGAACACAATTCAATGTCACGGCCTATGAAAACGAAGCGAATATGCAGGTGGTCCTAGTCAGTGGAAAAGTTGAAGTAAACCTCGACAAATGCAAGAATGTCCTGGCTCCAAACCAGATGTTTTCCTACGACAGCAAAATACATAAAGGGAAAATCACAACAGTCGATACCGACGATTATGTGGCTTGGAAAGACGGATATTACCAGTTCCACCAACAGCCGCTCAAAGAAATCGTGAAAAAGCTTTCCCGCTATTACGGAGTCCGTATCTATTGTAAAGAGCCGGCCGACAAATTGTCCTGCAGCGGAAAACTAGACCTGAAAGAGAGTCTGGACGAAATGATGAAAGCCTTGAAAGAAGCGGCCCCGATTCAAATAGAAAACAAATATGAGAGTATAGAAATAAAAGTCAAACATTAAAAACCATACAGTATGGATCCTTAAATCACAACGACACAGGAAGGGAACACACTTCCTTCCCACACAAAGATGAGAACTATAAAAACTCTTTACCAACTTAAATCATTACAAGCGATATGAAAAATAACACAAGGTTTAGTATTTGTCTACTTTTTTTGTGGATGAGTATGAGTTTCTGCCTAGCAGCAGAGACATACTCGCAAGAGACATTCTTCACCATCGAATCGAACAACCTCACGGTGAAAGAAGTATTTAATAAAATCGAGAAAGAGAGCGAATATATCTTTTTCTATCTGGACAACTCAGTCGACCTGAACCGAAAAGTATCCGTCAAGGCACGGAAAGAACAGGTAAGCAAGATTCTCGATCAGATATTCGAAGGAACCGACACACATTATTACATCTCCGACCGACAGATCATCATCTCGAAAGACGAAAAAGCCGCTCCGGTCAGTTTACAACAAAAAGGACAAACCATCACCGGTATCGTAAAAGATGCGACAGGCGAACCGGTCATCGGAGCCAATATCGTAGAAAAAGGAACGACCAACGGTACGATTACCGACATGAACGGACAGTTCACCCTCACCGTTAATCCGAAAGCCGTGCTGCAAATTTCCTATATCGGTTTCAACACGCTGGAT
>ENA-OQHL01001497-OQHL01001497.1-human-gut-metagenome-genome-assembly--contig:-NODE-1497-length-11642-cov-2.934260_pt1 | contig 11642 bp, 11 predicted proteins | sample MGYA00242565_ERZ504723 | MGnify/ENA primary metagenome ERZ504723 (study PRJEB26092, sample SAMD00036211) | human gut metagenome | host: Homo sapiens | study: EMG produced TPA metagenomics assembly of...
GTCGGTGTCGATGACGGTGAGGTTCCACCTGTTCCCATTCCGAACACAGAAGTTAAGCTCACTTGTGCCGAAGATAGTTCGCTGGAAACGGCGCGTGAAAATAGGTAGTCGCCGACTTGAACAAAAACGCTTCAGAAGAGATTCTGAGGCGTTTTTTTTACAAAACATAGCAAACAGGGGGAGAAACCATAAACGGCTCCTCCCCCTGTTTTTTCTGAAAGCAGAACGAAAGACGAAAATCAGTGTTTATTGGCCAGCTTGCCGCCGAGAATGAAGGAGAGGATTGCTGCAATCACGAAGGTGGAAGCAATGCAGACGACCATCATCAGCAGATTGAAAGCACCGCCGTTTGCGTAGGTAGGCAGTGAGGTAATGCCCGGCATGACAAAGGCATAGCACTTGGCGCCCAAAACAACGGTCAGTGCGCCGCCGATGCCATTGGCGATCATAGCAGCAATGAGGGGAGTTTTGTTGGGAACTTGCACGGTGAACAGCGCAGGCTCGGAGATGCCGAGGAACGCGGAAAAGCTTGTGGTGAGGGCCGCAGAACGCAGCTCTTTATCCTTCATACACAGTGCAGCACCGAAGGCAGCGCCGGATTCGGCCATGTTGTGGCAGAAGGAAACGGGCAGAAGATAGTCATAGCCCAGAGTGGCAATGTTGGAGATCTGGATGGGAGAAGTGGACTGGTGCATACCAAACAGCACGATCAGCGGCATAAAGAAGCCCAGCAGGAAACCGGCGATAGGCCCCAGCAGGCTGAACAGCCAGACGATGCCGTCTGCCAGTGCCAGACCGCCGTAGGCACCCAGAGGCGCAAACACCAGCAGAGTCAGCGGCACAGAGATGACCAGTGACAGCATGGGCACCAGCACCATCTTGAGGACATCGGGGATAAAACGGTCGATAAGGTGATATACGATAGCCAGCAGGCCTACGCCTAGGATGACGGGGAAAACGGAGTCTGCATAGGAGAACACCGGAACTGCGATGCCCAGGAAGGTGAAAGGACTGGGGTCTGCACCTACAGCTTCCACAAAGGCGGGATACATCAACGCACCGGCCATGCAGACACCGAGGTATTCATTCACCTTGAACTTGCGTGCTGCGGAGATGGCCAGCAGGAAGGGAAGAAAGTAGAAGGGCACATCTGAGATCATGCTCAGGATCTGGCAGGTACCGACACCGGTATTTACGCCAAAGATCTCGGCCAGAGCCAGCAGGCCCTTGAGCATACCGCCTGCCACCAGTGCGGGTAGAATGGCAGAGAAGATGCCGGTGATGATATCCAGAACCTGAGCGCCCTTGATCTTTCCGGCAGAGGAAGGCTTATCCGCCGCCGCAGAACTGTCCAGCAGGGGAACTACTTCGTCATACACGCGGTTGACATTGGGCCCGATGATGATCTGGTACTGACCGTCCTTGATCTGTGCGCCCAGTACGCCTTTGAGCTGACGGATGTCATCCAGCTTTGCAAGGCTGCCGTCCCGCAGATTGAAGCGCAGCCGCGTTACACAGTGCAGTGCGGTGGAAATATTGCTGCTGCCACCCAGCAGCTCGACGATACTGGCTGCGAGATCCTTGTTGTTCGTTGCCATAAGATTGTCCTCCTTTTACGGTAATATTTTCTCAGGCGAGGTCTTCGCCATTGCTTTCAATGCACTTTTTATACCAGTAAAAGCTGTCCTTGCGGATGCGTTTGCCGGTGCCTTTGCCGCCGTTGTCCAGATCGACATACACAACGCCATAGCGTTTGTCCATTGTCAGCGGCCCGCAGGAGACGATATCCAGAATGCCCCACATGGTGTAGCCCAGCAGCTCCACGCCGTCGCGCACAGCTTCCTTCATCTGCTGGATGTGTCCGCGCAGGTAGTCGATACGGTAGGGGTCGTGCACAGTGCCGTCGGCCTCCACCACATCCGAGGTTCCAAGGCCGTTTTCAGCTACGAACAGTGGCAGGCCGTAGCGGTCGTACAGTTGATTCAGGGTGATGCGCAGGCCGATGGGGTCTTTCTGCCAGCCCCACTCACTGGTCTCCAGATAGGGGTTCTTATTGGCCATGATGAGGTTGCCGGAGGTCTTTTCCCAGCTTTGGTCGCTGGTGGACACCTGCGAGAAGTAATAGGAGAAGGATACAAAATCTACCGTGCCCTGCTGCAGGATCTCTTCGTCGCCCGGCTCCATCTTGATGTCGATGCCCAGCTTGTCAAAATAGCGGTTCATGTAGGCGGGATACTTGCCGCGTGCCATGATGTCGGTGTAGAACCAGTTGGAATACTGGTCATCAAGGACGGCCTGCATGTTGTCCTCCGGGCGGCAGGTGGCGGGATAGGTGGTGAAGCGTGCGATCATACAGCCGATCTTAGAGCCGGGCAGCATCTCGTGGCCCATTTTTACGACCCGCGCACTGGCAAGGAATTGATGATGAAGGCACTGAAAGATTTCCTGATCCATGTGCGGCTCCTGATCGGGGATCAGACACACACCGTCCCAGGGGGAAAAACGGCCTGCATTGATCTCGTTGAAGGGCAGCCAGTAGTCTACCAGATCGCCCAGCTCACGGAACAGCACTTCCACATAGCGGCAGTAAAAGTCGATGGTTTTGCGGTTCTTCCAGCCGCCGTACTTCAATACCAGCTGCACCGGGATGTCATAGTGCAGGATGGTGGCAAAAACCTTCATGCCATGCTTTTTGCACTCGCCGAACAGATCTTTATAGTAGCGGATGCCTTCGGGGTTCGGCTGAGCGTCATCGCCGTTGGGGAACAGCCGGGCCCAGCAGATAGAGGTGCGAAAGACTTTCATGCCCATTTCTGCGAGCAGCGCAAGGTCCTGCTTGTAGGTGTGATAGAAGTCGATGCCGCGGCGATTGGGATAATACGTGGTGCCCATATCCTGCAGTGCCTGATCGAACTCTGCCTTGGAGAACGGACTGCCGTGGTGCTTTGCCTCGACCTGTTCATGGTTCCATGCAGGGTCGAGGTAGCGGAGATCCTGTGTGGAAATGCCCTTGCCGCCATCCCGGAAACCACCGTCTGCCTGAGAACAGGAAATGGCACCGCCCCACAGAAAATCGGTATCAAAACCGGAACTTGTCTTATAAGCCATGAAAATGCACTCCTTTTATAACAAGTTGTAACGATACTGGATTCTTTTTGTTGAAAAAGCTCTTTCTGTATGCTATTATAGCAGAAAGAAAAATGTATGATAATGACATAAAACTTGGAAAATAGTATCAAAATCGGAGACATTGCTATGAATCCTACCGAACTGGAGCTGTTCCTTTACCGCCATACCGAAAGCGAAAGTTGGCATTTGCAGCACCCCGGACAGCTGAGCCACCTTTACGATAAGATGAAACAGGAGGAATTCCGAGGTGAGGTGGGATACTGTTTTGACTTTGTGAACACTCTGAAAAAAGACATGATCGGCATGATCAAGGAGACCCGGTTTACCGTTATCCCGAAGCACCACCATGTGGATATGGAACTGAACTACATCTACAGCGGGTCGTGCACCTTTGTCATCAATGGCAGAGAAATTACTCTGAAAAAAGGCGATTTGTGCATTCTGGACAGTGACGTTTGGCACAGCGCCACCAGCTATAAAAAAGAGCACGATATCGTCATCAACATCGTGTTCCGCAGGCAGTTTTTTGATGGAGTGTTTCTGAGCAGGCTGTCACAGCAGGGAGTGGTGGCAAGTTTTCTGGTCGATGCAGTCTCCCGCAACCGCAGGCATGACAAATACCTCATCTTCCATACCCAGAACGAACCAAAGATCCACTCTCTCATCCAATTCCTGTTGTGTGAATATTTTGACCGCAGCAGCTGCTATGGTGAGTTGATCAAAGCCTATGCCACCGCACTGTTTTTGGAATTGGTGAACGTAATGCACTCACAGGCAGAGCGGACCATATCCGACAGCAATGAGATCCTTGTACCGGTGCTGCAATATCTGGAAAAGAACTATAAGACCTGTACCCTTACACAGCTGGCAGAAAAGTTCGGCTATAACCCGAACTATCTCAGTGCCCAGCTCAAGCACATTACAGGCTGTTCTTTTGTGGAACTGAAGAACAGCCAGCAGTTCTCTGAGGCGGCGTTTCTGTTGGCGAACACCGAATGCGCCATCGGCGAGATCATGGAAAAGATCGGCTGCAGCAACCGGACATTCTTTTACCGGAAGTTTGAGCAGATCTACCGCATGACCCCGCGGGAATACCGTGTGCAGGCCAGAAAGCTGCAGGAATAAAAAGAAACCCTGCGCACTGCACAGGGCTTCATGGGGGTAGACAGGGGAAAACCCGCTGGCATTTTGGCTACACACAGTATTATATGACGTCGAAATTGCAGGACGGAACGGTTTGCCTGCTGCAATTTGACTATGCCGTGCCCTACTCCGACCCTGCGCTGCGGGGCGTGCTGCCGGATATGCAGACCGTGCACTGCATTCTGGGCATTCTGCTGCTGATAGGGGCAGTGGTGTGGAGCACCCACAGGACCGGGCGCTTCCTGACCCGGGAGACCGAAAAGCTGACCGCCGCCGCGCAGGCGGTGGCGCGGAAGGATCTGGACAGCGCCGTGTTTTCCGGTGCGAAGGTGCGGGAGTACGAGAGCGCTTTGCAGGCATTGCAGACCATGGGCGATGAATTGACCGGTAGCCTGCAGAAGCAGTGGGACATGGAGCAGCGGCAGCGGGAGCAGATCATTCGGCTGTCCCACAAGCTGAAAACGCCGCTGACCATCATCGAGGGCAACGCGGAGCTGCTGGCGGAGGATGACCTGACTGAGGAACAGCGGGCGCAGGTGGAAGCGATTCTGCAGGGCGCAGAGCAGACCCGCGCCTATCTTGGCAAGATCCGCGCCGAGGTGCAGACCCCTTTGAAGTATCGACAGAGAAAATGAAAACAGCCCGGTGCGAAACCCTTTCGCACCGGGCTGTCTGCTGTGATAAGCGAAAATTACGGCTGCTCAGCCACCATCATCTTGCTGGCCTTGTAGATGTCGCCGCAGCCGAGGGTGATGACCAGATCGCCCTCCCGGGCGTTCTGCTTGACCCACTCGGCGGCCTCCTCCAGACTGTTCACCAGAACAGAGCCGGGAATTTGAGCGGCCAGTTTTGCACTGGTAATGGTGGGATCGTTGGGCTCACGGCTGCCCATGATCGGGGTCAGCACAGTGATATCGGGGATCTTGAGTACATCCACAAAGTCGTTGAACAGCATCTTGGTGCGGCTGTATGTAAACGGCTGGTGGACGGCAATCAGACGCTTGTAGCCCATCTCCTTGGCCGTGGTCAGGGTAGCGCGCAGCTCGGTGGGGTGATGGGCATAATCGTCCACGACCAAAGCACCGTTGCATTCGCCGTAGACCTCAAAGCGGCGACCGGCACCCTTGAAGTTCAGGGCGGCATCGGCGCACTGCTCCACGGTCAGACCGACGAAGCGGCAGACGGCGCACATGGCAAGCGCATTGTAAATGTTGTGGTAGCCGGGCACAGCCAGACGGATATGGCCGGTGACCTTGTTCCACTCCTTCAGGTCGAACTCAAAGAAGCCGGGTTTGTATTCGTTCACGTTCAATGCCTGATAATCGCCGTCGTTCTGGATGCCAAAGGTGCGCACGCGGCGGTCCAGCGTGTACATGACATCCATGGTGTTCTTGTCGTCCGCATTGGCAAAGATCATGAACTTGGTCATCAGGGCAAAGCGCTTGAAGGCGAACTTCAGCTCGCCCATGCTGCCGTAGTAATCCAGATGGTCGTTGTCGATGTTCAGCACAACGGACAGGTACGGGGTCAGTTTCAGGAAGGTCTCGGCAAATTCACAGGACTCAATTACGATATCGTCGCCCTTGCCAGCCTTGCCGTAGCCATTGATCAGCGGAAGCTTGCCGCCGATGACGGCAGACGGGTCGCGGCCTGCCAACTCCAGCGCAGTGGTAATCATGGAAGTGGTGGTGGTTTTGCCATGGGTGCCGGAGACGCAGATGCTCTGCTTGTACAGGCGGCTCACATAACCCAGCAGAACGCTGCGCTCGATGGTGGGGATGCCGTAGGAGGCAGCGGCATTCAGTTCCACGTTATCTTTGGAAATGGCGGCAGAGTAGACCACCATGTCGGTGCCGATCACATTATCGGCGCTGTGACCCAGGCTGACCTTGACACCCATCTCACGCTCGTAGCGGATGATGCTGCCATCCAGCACATCGCTGCCGGAGATCTCGTAGCCTTTTGCGGCAAGGATCTGGATGAGCGGATACATGCCGCTGCCGCCGCAGCCGATGAAGTGGATCTTTTTTACATTGTCCAGCAGGTGCTGGTTGTAATCGGTGTACATGAACATATAAGGCAACCTCCAAATAAATAACGGCCGCAGAGCAGACCGATTCAATCCATTCTATTAGGATACATCTTATTATATAATTTTTGGCGGACAAAATAAACAGGTAAACCCGAATTTTCGGAAAGAACCATAAATCCAATTCGGAATTTGTGATAAGTGTACAAGAAAACCGAAACCGGGAACTTCTTCATAAAAGATTTACATTTGCCTTTACAAAATACTTAACAACTTTGAATCATCTGTGGTAAAATAGAAAAGGACAATTTTTTAAGGGATCGTCGGTGCGGCCGACAGAGGATGCAGAACGGTTTTATAAAAGGAGAAATAATGTGAGAATCAAGATCACAGCGGACAGCACCTGCGACCTGTCCGAAGAGCTTTTGGCACAGTGGGACATTGCCCTGATGCCCATGCACATTCTGATGGGCGAGGATAGCTATCTGGACGGCGTAACGATCCACCCGGCAGATGTGTTTGCCTATGTGAATGCGGGCGGCAAAATGCCCAAATCCGCCGCCGCAAATCTGGTGGAATATACCGAATTTTTTGAGCCGTTTGCCAAAGAGTGCGATGCGGTGATCCATATTTCGGTCAGCAGCAAGCTTTCGTCCTGCTTCCAGAATGCGAAGCTGGCGGCAGGCGAATTCGAGAATGTTTATGTGGTGGACAGCCAGAATATCTGTACCGGGCAGGGCTATCTGGTGCTGAAAGCGGCCAAGTGGGCTGCAGATGGCCTGCCCCCTCGCAACATTACGATGCGGCTGCAGAGCCTTGCCAAACGGGTAGAGCTGAGCTTTGTACTGGACCGGCTGGACTTTATGGCCAAGAGCGGCCGCTGCTCCGGTGTGCTGGCCTTCGGGGCAAACCTGCTGGGCATCAAGCCCGCACTGGAAGTGATCGACGGCGAGCTGAAGGTAGTCAAAAAATACCGCGGCAGCCTGCCCATCTGCGTGGGCAAGTACATCACCGACCGTCTGGTGGAACGCGACGACATCGAGGACAGCCTTGTGTTCATCTCCTCCTGCCAGCCGAAGCCCGGCTGCATGGACGCAGTGAAGGCGGGGCTGAAGAAATACGGAAGTTTCAAGGAATGCCACGAGACAGACATCGGCACCACCATCGGCGGCTATTCCGGCCCGGGTACCATTGGCATCGTGTTTGCACGGAAGGAAAAATAAAAAAGTGGCTGTTGCACATGCGACAGCCACTTTTTCTCACTGGGAGCGGCGTTTTAAAATTTCATCCAGAATGGCATCGGCCACATCGGCCTTGCTCATCAGCGGCAGCTCACGGGTGCCGTCCGGGGTAATGAGGGTGACTACATTGGTGTCCACACCAAAACCGGCACCGGCCACTTTCAGGTTGTTGGCAACCACCATGTCCAGATTCTTTTTGGTCAGCTTTGCGGAGGAGTTTTCCACAAGATCGCGGGTCTCCATGGAAAAACCGCACAGGAACTGGTGGGTCTTTTTGGGGCCGATGGTGCCCAGAATATCCGGCGTGCGTTCCAGAGGGATGGACATGTCGCCGTCCTTTTTTTTGATCTTGTCGTTTGCCACGGCAGCGGGGCGGTAGTCGGCCACGGCAGCGGCCATAATGAGCACATCCGTAGCCTCAAAGCGGCTGGTGACGGCTTCGTACATCTGCTGAGCAGTGGTCACGGGCACATCGGTGGTAAACTTGACCGGCTGCAGGGCAGTCTCGCCGTGGATAAGGGTGACATCCGCGCCGCGCATGGCGGCGGCACGGGCAAGGGCATAGCCCATCTTGCCGGTGGAATGGTTGGTGAGGTAGCGCACCGGGTCCAGCGGCTCCTGCGTGGGGCCGGCGGTGACGGCAATGCGCAGACCGGCAAGATCTTTGGGCCGGGCAATGGCATGCAGGATATACTCGATCAGCACATCTTCCTTAGGCAGACGGCCGCTGCCAACATCCTTGCAGGCCAGCACGCCGCTCTCGGAGGGGATCACCGTGAAGCCGTAGCGTTCCAGCGTGGCGATATTATCCTGCGTGATGGGGTTTTCCAGCATTCCGGTATTCATGGCCGGAGAAACGAGCTTGGGGCACTTTGCAGCCAACACTGTGGTGGTGAGCATATCATCGGCGATGCCGTGGGCCATCTTGGCGATGACGTTGGCAGTGGCCGGGGCGACAAGGATCACATCGGCTTTTTTTTGCCAGCGAGATGTGGGTGACTTCAAACTTGAAATCCCGGTCAAAGGTATCCACCATGCACTTGTGGCCGGTAAGCGTTTCAAATGTAACAGGGGTGATGAACTGGGTCGCATTTTTGGTCATGATGACCTCCACATCGGCTCCCAGCTTGCGCAGTGCGCTGGCCACGTTGGCCATTTTATAGGCGGCAATGCCGCCGCTTACGCCCAGAAGGACGCATTTTCCGTTCAGATCCATTGGTAAAACCTCCTGCAAAAACGTACTGTTTCCACATATCTTCCTTTAGTATAATGCAAAAGTTCCGCCAGCACAACAAAATCTTTGTACAGGCTTGTAACTGGGAACAAAATGCGGTAAAATATAGCTTGACAAAGAATAGACAGACTGCGGTGATGGGCAGGCCATCGGGGAGCTTTCTCCGCCGTCCTGCCGGATACTGCCGCGTTATAAAGGGAAAACAGAATTATGATCTTAGCCATTGATATAGGCAACACCACCGTCGCCCTTGGGGGCATTCGGGATGGACGTGTATGCTTTGTGGCGCGCATGGACACGGTGCGCACCCGCACGGCTGCAGAATATCGTGTCGAAATGGATAAAATTTTTTGCGCACCGCCGCCATCCTGAGCGCCCATCGCGCTTGACTGGGCGGCGCTGTGCTCACCAGCGTGGTGCCCCAGATCACCGGGGCACTGGCTGAGTGCGCCCGCCATTATACGGGCAGGAAGCCGGTCATCGTCTCGCCGGAGATCCGAACCGGACTGACCATGGGCGTGGATGAACCCCACGCTGTGGGCAAGGATCGCCTTGTGGATGCGGCTTATGCGGCGGCAAATTTTCCGCTGCCGGTGGTCACGGTGGATCTTGGCACTGCCACGACCTTTAATGTGGTGGACGAGAACCGCGTGTTCCGGGGCGGTGTCATCTGCCCGGGGCTTTCCACCGGGCTGCGGGCACTGGGCGACCGCTGTGCCCAGCTGCCGCAGGTGCATCTTGGCTCGCCCAAAAGCGCCATTGGAACCAACACCGAAAAATGCATGCTGTCCGGCTCCGTGATGGGCACGGCTGTGCTCATTGACGGCATGGTGCAGCGCATTGAGGAAGAGCTTGGCCGTCCGGCCACTCTGGTGGTAACAGGAGGGCTGGCAAAGTATGTGACACCGCTGTGCCGCCACCCGCTGACCTACGACCCGGAGCTGCTGATGAAGGGACTTGCCCCTTTTGTACCAGCTCAATGCGTCCCAGCCGCAGCACCACGGTGCGGGCGGCGGCAGGCACTATGGCCGGCAGAACCAGCACGGCCATGCAAAACAGCGCACCTACCCCAAAAAGCGCACTCGCCGCGAGCCGGAAGCGCTGGTAGGCTGACCAACGACAGGATGGGGGAGAAAAATCAGATGAAATTAGGCATTCTTGGCACGGGCAAGATCGTGCGGGAATTTTTGCCATGGCTTGCAGAGCACACGCCTTTTACGGTGCAGGCCATCTGCAGCACCGAGCGCAGCGCCGAGCTGGCTCAGAGCCTTTGCGGCCAGTACGGCGTGCCGCAGCACACCACCAATTTTCTGGAACTGCTGCAGTGGGTGGATGTGGTGTACATTGCAGTGCCGAACCTGCAGCATGTGCGCTATGCCCGCGTGGCGCTGGAAGCAGGCAAACATGTTATTGTGGAAAAGCCGCTGGCACCCACGGCGGCCCAGACTGAAGAACTGGTAAATCTGGCACGGCACAAAAGGGTGTTCCTGTTTGAAGCCATCACCACCCAGTACCTTGAAAACTACGCAAAGATCCGGGAGCTGCTGCCCCGCATTGGCACCGTGAAGCTGGTACAGTGCAATTTCAGCCAGTATTCCAGCCGGTACGATGCCTTCTGTGCAGGCGATGTACAGCCTGCCTTTGACCCGGCCTGTGCCGGCGGTGCCCTGATGGATCTTGGCGTATATAATGTAAGCTACATCGTGGGCCTGTTCGGGGAGCCGAATCAGGCCAAATATACCGCCAACATGGAGCGCGGCATCGACACCAGCGGCATCCTGACCATGGATTACAGCGGCTTCAAGGCCGTAAGCATCGCCGCCAAGGACTGCGCGGCCCCGGCCCGGTACATTATTCAGGGCACGAAGGGCTATATCATGCAGAAGTCCACCGCCAACTGCTGCGGCGGCATCACCTTCCACCCTAACGAGGGCAAGGAAGAGCACTATAACCTGAATGGCGGCAGGCCCCGGCAGGCGGCAGAGTTTGAAGCCTTTGCCCGTGCGCTGGAGAGCGGAGATCAGGAGCTGTGCGGTCGGATGCAGGATACCACCATCGCGGTGAGCCGTGTGCTCACGGTGGCCCGCCGCAATGCGGGCATCCGCTTCCCGTGCGACCACTGAAAAAGCCTTTCCCATTGGAACACGCCCTGACAAAAACGCGCTCCAAATTGTTTGAATATTTACTTTAAAACCCGCATAGAGCGGGCAGGTTTGCGCCGTATCCGACGTATAGGGCGGAACGGCAGCAGGAGGAAAACTGAATATGAAAAATACGAAAACTCTTACCCGTGTGGCGCTGCTGGTTGCCATTGAGCTGGTCATGAAGATGGTGGGTCTGGGCAGTGTGCCTGTGGGCCCGCTGTACATGAGCTTCCTGACCCTTCCCATTGCAGTGGGTGCCATCACCATGGGCCCCGCTGTGGGTGCGCTGCTGGGCGGCGTGTTCGGCGCAGTGAGCTTCTACGATGCCATCACCGGTGCTTCCGCTATGACGGGTGCGCTGTTTCAGGTAAGCCCTGTGAACACCTTTATCCTGTGCGTGGGTATGCGCGTGTTGATGGGCCTGTGCTGCGGCCTGATCTTCAGCGGCCTGAAGCGCTTTGACAAGCCCGGCACCTGGAGCTACATCCTCAGCGCCATGAGCGCACCCTTCCTGAACACGGTGTTCTTCATGGGCTGGATCGTGCTGGCCTTCTACGGCTGTGACTACGTGCAGAACCTCGTGTCCGTCAAGGGTGCTGCGAATCCCTTCATGTTCGTGGTGCTGCTGGTCGGCGTGCAGGGCGTGGCCGAGTTCCTTGTCTCCGGCATTCTGGGCGGCATCGTAGCCCGTGCTGTGGCAAAGTTCGTAAAATAAAAGATGT
>ENA-OQHL01001498-OQHL01001498.1-human-gut-metagenome-genome-assembly--contig:-NODE-1498-length-11629-cov-4.642584_pt1 | contig 11629 bp, 8 predicted proteins | sample MGYA00242565_ERZ504723 | MGnify/ENA primary metagenome ERZ504723 (study PRJEB26092, sample SAMD00036211) | human gut metagenome | host: Homo sapiens | study: EMG produced TPA metagenomics assembly of...
TACCTGCATGTTTCGTAAGACCTTCACGTTCATTTATCCATTTCTTAATCTCCTCAATCTCTTCTTTAAAACTACAACTTTCATTTTTACATTCCTCTTTGTAATCATTAAAAATCCCTTCCAATTCATTCTGGATTTCCTGCCTTTCCAGATTTTCATAATCTTCTAATTTATGAGCCGAATCGTAGTGTTCCAACTCTTCTAGCAGGCCTTCTACATAATCTATCATAGTCATATTGTAGAGATAAGAAAGAAATGATGATGTTCCGTAGTCAATGCTGAACCAGCAGCGTTGAAACCATTGTTCTGCATACATACGTTCATCAGATCCATTGGAACGCTCTCCTATGATTAAATCATTTATAAAATTCTCTAACAATTCACCCACAGTCAATCCTACTGATCCCGCCTTACAGCATAGACTTCTTAAATCTGCTTTAGAAAGTTCTATTGGAATACTATAGGTTCTGCTTTTCTTATAGAGTTCTTTTACTTCTTCCGGCTCACAATATATTAAATCTGTTCCTGAATAAAGAACCTTTTTCAATTCTGAAAAAGGTCTCTGCATCCATAAATATTTTCCCGTTTCATCTCTTTCAAAACGGCAGCCATTTTCTATTTCATACTCTCGCATATCATGCCGGATTATCTCCTGCGTTTCGTCTGAAAGCAGATTTACAAGAAAAGATTCCTCCGCTACAGCAAGGGCCCGTTCACTATCCATCTCCTGATCCTCCTATGTTTCATATTACAGGTGAATATACTTTAGCCTGGATTATTCACGGCGTAGCCGTGAAAGTGGCTGAAAGCCACATAGTTACTGTATTTTAATTGAATATTGCTTTTCACTTATCAAGTGAATAAAAAAAGAGCATCCGTTTGTGGTAAAATTAAGGTGTTCAAAGCCATTAATAATACAAACAAAGGAGCCCTTCATGAGTATTGTAAACACCTTATCACTAGAAAGCAATAGACAGATTAAAATAAATTTTGATGGAGGAGATTTATCCTCCGATGCAGGCCTGCTTCTTATCAAAGAATTCGTAAGTAAACTTGACATTGATAAACTTTTCAGTCGCTCATTTAAGACTAATGATTCTGCATCATTTAGATATCACACTGACAAGGAGAATCTCCTTCAGATAATCTATATGATTATTGCAGGTTATTTTGAAGATGATGCTTCAGATGAACTTACAAATGACCCAGTATTTAAAGCAGTACTAAATAAAGATGCTTTAGCATCACAACCTACGGTATCAAGATTCTTTAACCGTATGGATGAAGATACTTTAAACCAATTCCTTACGATTGGCAGAATACTTCGAAAAAGAGTTTACAGTATTCAGATGCCACAGGCTGTTATTCTGGATCTGGATTCCACTCTTCTTGATGCATACGGTAAACAGGAAGGCAGAGCCTTTAACTTTCATTATCGGAGCAATGGATACCATCCACTTGTCTGTTATGATGGAATGACTGGGGATCTGATAAAAATCCAACTTCGTGATGGAACACAGTATTCCTGCACTGGAGTGGTTGACTTCCTGCAACTGATACTTGATGAATATCTGAATGATTATCCAACAATCCAAATTCTGCTTCGGGGTGACAGCGGTTTTGCTACGCCTGACCTTTACAAGCAGTGCGAGGAAAATGGCACAAGCTATGTCATCCGGCTGAAGGAGAATGGTATTCTCCGTGAAAAAGCATCCCATCTTGTGGATGAGCTTGATGAAATCACCAGGAATAACAAAGTTGATTATGCGGTAGTTTATGGTGAATTCATGTACAAAGCAGGTCCATGGCCTTATGAAAGGCGTGTGGTTTGCAAGGTTGAAAAGCCGGAAAACCAGATGGTTTACATGTACACATTTGTTGTCACAAACATGGATTCCTCACCAGAGTATCTCATAAAATTTTACTGCAAAAGAGGACGGATGGAAAACTTCATCAAAGAAAGCAAATCTGGTTTTGATTTCGCTTCTGTAAGTAGCCATGCTAGAATCGTAAATGCCAACAGGCTTCAGGTACACGCTCTTGCGTATAACATATTTAATTGGTTTAGACGATTGGCGTTATCAGCAAACATGCGAAAACAACGCATAGATACCGTCCGTTTAAAACTGCTGAAGATTGCTGCAAAAATAATTCGTTCAGCAAGATATATCACATTCAAGCTGTGCAGTAGCTGCCCTTATAAGAATGAATTCTATGAGACACTTTCAAATATCGGTAAGCTGAATGTACAGCTGGAATAGCAACTATTAACGAACCTTGATAGCTTAACAATTGCACTCTGAACTCTGCCACAGGGATTTTATACCCTTTTGACGGGTTAATTGAGTGATGTTATGGCTGCATGGATCAATTTTTAGATTCATGGCACAGTTATCGCTTCAGATACTGTTCCGTGAATAATTTAGGATAAATATTCAGAAAATTCTGATAAAAAGTAATAATTTAAAAATCATTTCGATAAAATATAAAAAAGTGTGTTGACAAATAAAAGAGATAGTGTTATTATTAAGTCAATCCAAAAGAGATACAACAAACACACATCTCAAAAGGATATTTAACTAAAGAGCGATTCTTAATTTAGTAAGCAGTCGTTCTGTTAGATTAAAAATAAACGAACTAAGGAGGCAGAGGTCCAATGGATAGTATATCATCAGTTACATTTCAATATGTCAGTGGTACGGTAGATGCAGGTTCCTGTGAAAGAGACCTTTACCACGAAAGATAAGATCCAGTAAAAGTGAATGAAAAGATCAAATCGAAGAGATTGTAAAGCTGGATGAAAATGAAAAGATTCGACATCTACAGACGTATTGAATATAGATACCACATGTAGCCAAAGTTCCCGAACATGTGTAAAGAAACATGGATAAGGAATATCAGTTTTATATGAAGCACCCCCAGTTATAGAAAGAATAATCAAATAGGATGTTGGAATATCGTCAGATGATACTGCAGCAGCCGAAAGGTTATAGAGAGAATAACTGAAGAGAGGACTTTCATGATAGGATGATACCGATACCGAGTCGGATTTAGGTTATAGATATTGTTAAATTGAAGAACAGGAGGTTTCATATAAGCCAGTCTTAGTGAACAGACTGCTATATCAATTAACATAGGTAGAGGTCTTGCAGGAACAGAATTGAGAAGTTCCTTCGATTTATAAAATAGAATATGAAAAATTTGAATAAAATGTAAAATGCATCTTCAATGTCAATTGAGGGTGCATTTTTTTGACATTACGGGAGTCATATGGTAAACTAGAACAAACTAGGCAATGAAGAGAAAGATACCTGTAAGGTACAGACTAAGTATAATGAGGTGAGCATAGTGGACAAGTATGAATATAAGTTGAAGACAGAACAGATGCTAAAACTTATGGAAAACGGTGCATACAACAGAGCCGCTGAGATTGCTGACAGCATTGATTGGAAGCGTGTCAGAAATGTAAATATGCTGTTAAACGTCAGCAATATATATGAAAAGATCAGAGATTACCGTAAGAGTTTTGGAGTTCTGAGAGCTGCCTATCATAGAACAGAGGGGAGCAGAAAGATATTATATCGCTTGTGCACTCTTGCGATAAAGGTTGGAAATCTGGAAGAGGCAATCGACTATTATGATGAATACGTACAGGCTGCGCCAAAAGATCCGAATCAGTACATCCTAAGATACCGCCTGTTGAGAGCACGAAGAGCTCCGATCGAGCAGCAGATCCGTGCGTTGAGGCAGTTCAAAAAAGCAGAGTATGTCGAAGAGTGGGCATACGAGCTGGCCAAGAGATATGAAGAAGCCGGGATGACAGCCGAATGTCTGGAAGAGTATGATGATTTGATTCTGTGGTTCAGCGAAGGCAAGTATGTATACAAGGCCATGGAACTGAAGATGCGATACAAGCCATTGACTCCACTGCAGCAGGAAAAGTATGACAGAAGGCTGGAAGAAGCAGAAAAATCTTCAGAAAGAGCAGCAGAAAAACTGATCGATCTGGGCAGAATAAAAGCTGAGGAAGAAGAAAAGCGGAGAAGAGAGCAGGAAGAAGCTGCCCGCTATACAGAGGATATGCTGGAGCGTTCTGAGCAGATCGCAGAGCCGGAGAATGCCGAACTCAGTGAGGAGGAAGTGGCAGAGCAGCTGAAAAAAGCGGAGCCGCCGAAGAAGAAGCTGGGTGATACGATGAAGCTTGGCGAGGCGCTTCAGAATTTGTTCCATACAGAAAAAGAAGAAGCGCAGGAGCAGGAAGAGCTGGAACTTTCAGAAGAGGATGCGGAAGAGTACGAAGAAGACATCGAAGAATTGGCAGAAGAGGACGCAGAACCGGTGGAAGGTGATGACGAGGAGAGTACAGGGGAAGATGATTGCTCAGATCTGGCAGAAGCACTGGAAGAGATTGAGTCATTATCAGATCTGGAATTGCTGGATCAAGTGACAGAGGAAGAACCTGTAGAAGAGATTATTGAGGAGACGATCGAGACGAAAGTTAAGGAAGTTGACCTGAAAGAATTAGAAGAGCTGGCAGAACCGGAAGTGGCAGATGCAGCAGATGTGGAAGTAATCGAGGAACCTGAAGTAGCAGAAGAGGCTGAGAAGGAAGATATGGAAAAAGAATCTATTAAATTAGAAGAAACAGAAATCAAAGAGGATGAGAGAATAGACGAGCCGGTTGACGATATACTTGATATTGATGATATTCTTGCTGAGTGGGAAGCCGCAGAGGGCAGTGTTGAACCGGAAGAAGTTCCAGAAGTGAACGAAGAGGATATAGAACAGATCGAGCGCAAGCCAAAGAAGCCGCATCTTATCCCCGGATATTCAGAGGATGATCGATGAGATTGAAGGTGTGATTCCGGAAGAAGAGAGTGAGGAGATTCCGGTACACACGAGTACTCCTGTTGAACCTCTTGAGAATAAGGAGGCAGCAACAGAAGAGCTTAGAATGGAATCAGAAGAGCTGACTCTGGAGGTTGACAGTGCAGAAGATTATGAAGACCTTCTGACAGAAGACGCAGCAGAGGAACTGGAAGAGGAATTCGAAGAAGAACTGGATTACGATGATGATTATGAGGACGATTACGAATCGATTGCAGCAGGGCTGCAGGAAGAGTTCAAGCCGACGCTGAGTGATGAACCGGACGATCGTGAGATTCCGGATGAAGAGCCTGTTGAGTCGGATATTCTGAGTTCTACGACACCGCTGAGCAGAAAAGAGACTGCGAAGCTGATTGCGACAGGAAAGACTGCACCGCTTCCGATGGATGAGATTGCAGATGCATTATCGATTTCCGATACAGGATTTTTGGTACACAGCCGCTATGACCTGTCCGGACAGGGCGCAAAAAGAGCAGGGCTGACAGAAGAGCAGAAGAAGCTGTTCTCCTACTTTGTTCCGGTGCGCGGCATGAGCGAACAGCTTGTGGATGTTCTGGAGCAGGACCGCAATTGTACGAACAGAAGAGGTACATCCAATACAGGTAACTTGCTGATCGTCGGAAACAAAGGCAACGGAAAGACGGTTCTTGCAGTTGATGTGGTCAAAGCGATCCAGAAGCAGAGAAAGATCCGTCAGGGAAGAGTTGCAATCATCACCGGAGAAGCACTGAATAAGAAGAAGATCAGTGATATCATTGCTAAGCTGTACGGCGGAGCACTGATCATTGAAAAAGCAGGAAAATTAAGTGAAAGAACGGTTGCGAAGCTGAACAAAGCGATGGAAAAAGATACCGGAGAGATGCTGATCGTGCTGGAAGAGCAGAGAAAGCCGCTGGATCGGGTGCTTTCTTCCAATAGAGAATTCAGAAAGAAATTTACAAGCAGATTGGAAGTGCCGATCTTTGTAAATGACGAGCTGGTTACATTCGGTCAGACGTATGCACAGGAGAATGGATACCGGATCGACGAGATGGGAATCCTGGCGCTGTACAGCCGGATCGATGCGATGCAGAGAGAAGATCACGCAGTGACAGTCGCAGAAGTAAAAGATATCATGGATGAGGCTATGGCGCATTCCCAGAAGGTATCTGCAAAGAAACTTGTAAAACGGGTACTTGGAAAGAATACAGACGATGCAGACCGCATTATTTTGACAGAAAAAGACTTTAATATTTAAATGGAAAGTGGAGGAAAGAGATTTCTTCCACTTTTTTGAAAATATATACAAAAAAATAAAAAAGAAGTCCTTGGAAGAATTAGAAAATTATATAAAAAACGAAAGAATGTGAGGAGATATTATTGCGCTTTTTATGTCAAACAGGTGAGGATTTGTTACATATTGTGTACTGTTATCAAAATTAGGAAATTATTGTATAAAAAGGCGTTATATGTTGAAAAACGTAGAGAAATGTAGTAAATTTAAATAGATAGACGATGTTTATGAAATTTTTATAAACATCAGGGATTGGGGATGGAAGAGGATAAGGATATTATCCAATGTTTGAAAATAAGTAACACTTAGGAGGAGAGTTTTGTGGGAAAGAGTTTGAATCAAGCAAAAGCAAATGCGGTTCGATACACGAAGAAGAAGGTTGAGCACTGGCAGGTTGTTTCCCTTGCGCTGGCCGGATAAGACGCAGTTTCTATTGTGATTGCATTTTTTCTGGCACTGTGGTTTCGGTTTGACTGCAGATATTCTATGATCCCAAAGGAATTTTTGGGAGCATACCTTAAATTTATTGGTATTTATGTCATATTTTCGTTATTCGTATTTTGGCGTCTACGTCTGTACAACAGTATCTGGAGATTTGCAAGCTATAGTGAGTTAGTACGTATGATAGTTGCAACAGGTATTTCAAGTTTGTTTCATTGTACAGGTATGACGCTTTTTTTTGGCAGAATGCCGCTTTCGTATTATTTTTTCGGAACGGTGATCCAGTTTGGTATGACGCTGATGGTACGTTTTGCCTATCGGTTCGTTTTACTGGAGAGAAGTAAGCGGCGAAAAACAGAAGAGATCGCAAAAGCGAAGCGGGTACTTCTGATCGGGGGAGGAAAGGCCGGTCAGATCATCCTGCGGGATATCAAGACCGCAAAAGAGCTGAAGGATATTGTCTGCTGTATTATTGACGATAATCCGAATAAATGGGGAAGGTACATCGAAGGGGTGCCGATTGTCGGCGGTCGGGACGATATCTTATCGTGTGTGGAACGCTATAAGATCGACAAGATCATTGTAGCGGTACCGAGCGCTACGGCAGAGGAAAAAAGAGATATTCTGAATATCTGTAAAGAGACGGGATGTGAGCTGAAAAACCTGCCGGGCGTGTATCAGTTCCTGACTGGAGAGGTCAAGGTGAGCGCTTTGCGGGATGTCGACGTGGAGGAGCTGCTGGGACGGGAGCCGATCAAAGTAAATATGGAAGAGATCCATGCGTTTATTCATGGCAAAAAGGTGATGGTGACCGGAGGAGGCGGAAGCATTGGATCCGGACTCTGTCGTCAGATCGCATCGTATCAACCGAAACAGTTGATCGTGTTTGATATTTATGAAAACAATGCATATGATATTCAACAGGAATTGAAAAAGAAATACCCGGATCTGGATCTGGTGGTCCTGGTTGGTTCCATTCGGGATTCCAGAAGGATCAATGCGGTATTTGAGACGTATCGGCCAGAGGTGGTGTACCATGCAGCTGCTCATAAACATGTACCGCTGATGGAAGACAGCCCATGCGAATCCATCAAAAACAATGCGATCGGAACGTATAAGACGGCCTATGCGGCGATGATGAACGGCTGCCAGAGATTTGTTCTGATCAGCACGGATAAGGCGGTCAATCCGACGAATATTATGGGAGCGAGCAAGCGTCTGTGTGAGATGATCATTCAGTCTTTTGACCGCATGATCAAAGAGGGCACACCGGAAAAGCTGCCAATCCTGTATGCCCATGCAGATGATGAAGACGGAGCAATGGTGCAGCAGGAATTCCCGAAAGATATCAAGACAGAGTTTGTGGCAGTCCGTTTTGGGAATGTGCTGGGAAGCAATGGTTCGGTGATCCCGCTGTTTAAAAAACAGATCGAAGAAGGCGGACCGGTCACGGTGACTCATCCGGATATTATCCGTTATTTCATGACGATTCCGGAAGCAGTCAGCCTTGTTCTGCAGGCAGGAACGTATGCGCATGGCGGAGAAATCTTTGTGTTGGATATGGGAAGTCCGGTGAAGATCGATACTTTAGCAAGAAACCTGATCAAGCTGTCAGGATTGAAACCGGATGTGGATATCAAGGTGGAATATACGGGATTAAGACCGGGAGAAAAGCTCTATGAAGAGAAACTGATGGCAGAAGAAGGCCTGAAGAAGACGAGGAACGAACTGATCCATATAGGATGTCCGATTCCATTCGAAATCGAAACATTTTTGAAAGAGCTGGAGAGCTTAATGGATATGGCATATACCAATGTAGAGAATATCCGTGAAAAAGTAGCAGAAGTTGTGACAACGTACCACCCGGCAGGGGAACATGGAAGCGAGAAAAAGGGCGAAGTGTATGAGAGACTGCTGGGGGAAGAAAGTGCGTAAAAAAGCAATATAGGAGTAGGACATATGTCAATTGATAAAAAGAAGATTGGAAAAATATTGAAAGTGACAGCAATTGGCACAGGAGCCATTTTTTGGGGATTGAATATGATTGCAAAAAAGAAAAAAGGGGATTCCGTTTTTGAAAAAGAAAAAGATCAGAAAAATCCTTTTGCTGGGAAAAAAGTTGTTTTTGTAGAAGATGAAAGTGATGAAGAGAATGCAGATGGTGTCAGAGGTCATTTGGAAGCAGTTGGAGAAACTAAAAAAAGTAAAGGAATTTATGACAGATACATTAAGAGAGCCATAGATGTTGTGCTCTCTTTTGGTGGATTAGTGGTCTTATCTCCTATTTATGCGGGAATTGCAATTGCAATTAAAATAGATGATCCAGGACCTGTATTCTTTACGCAGAAAAGAGTAGGGCAGAATAAAGAATTTTTCAAAATACATAAATTCCGTAGTATGAAAATGAGTACGCCACATGATGTGCCAACTCATATGTTGGGAGATCCGGATCAGTATATTACAAGGGTTGGAAAGTTTTTGAGAAAACACAGTTTGGATGAACTGCCACAGATTTGGGATATCTTTATTGGAAATATGTCTGTTATTGGTCCTCGTCCTGCTCTTTGGAATCAGGATGTGCTGATTGCAGAGCGTGAGAAATATCATGCAAATGATGTAAAACCAGGACTGACAGGCTGGGCGCAGATCAACGGAAGAGATGAGCTGGAAATTCCTGTGAAAGCGAAATTAGATGGAGAATATGTGGAAAAAGAGAGTTTATTCTTTGATATCAAGTGCTTTTTGGGAACGATTGGTAAAGTGGCGAAGGATGATAGCGTGGTTGAAGGTGGAACCGGAGAGATGAGCAAACAAGAAACTTCAGAGAAACAAAAGAAAACAGAAAAAAAAGATTCTTGTGATTTGCCAATATTATAAACCTGAGCCATTCAGAATTTCTGATATTTGTGAAGAGTTGGTTTGTAGAGGACATGAGGTTCATGTTGTTACAGGATATCCCAATTATCCAGAAGGAGTTTTGTATGAAGGATATGGAAAGGGTAAACATATTGATGAAGTAATTAATGGTGTAAAGGTTCATCGTTGCTATACTGTTCCAAGGCAAACTGGGATTATAAAAAGATTTTTGAATTATTATAGTTATGCTATTTCTTCTACAAAAATATGTGCTGTCTAAAAAAATGCGTAGCATCTGATGGAAAAGCATTTGATGTTGTATATTGCAATCAATTATCACCGGTTATGATGGCACATGCGGCTATTGCATATAAGAAAAAGTATAACGTACCTGTGGTGATGTATTGTCTGGATTTATGGCCAGAAAGTTTGATAGCAGGTGGTATCACGAGAAAGTCTGCAATTTATAAATATTACCATCTTGTTAGCAAACGAATTTACAGGCAGATGGATAAGCTCCTAATTACCAGCAGAATGTTCTCAGATTATCTTAGGGATGAGTTTGGTATTAAAAAAGAAAAGATTGAATATCTGCCACAGTATGCAGAAGGAATTTTTGAGCAGATTCTTCCAAGAGAAAAAGATGGAACATTCCATTTTATGTTTGCGGGGAACATTGGAGCAGTTCAGTCGGTTGAAACAATCATTAAGGCGGCAGAAATCCTAAAAGACGAACCTGTGAAATTCCATATTGTTGGTGGCGGCACTGATTTAGAACGACTTCAGAAAATGGGAGAAAATACGAAGAATGTTGTCTTTTATGGACGAAAACCAATTGAGGAGATGCCTGAGTTTTACGCAAAGGCAGATGCGATGCTTATTACATTGGCAGCCGATCCTGTTTTGAGTTTAACTCTTCCTGGAAAAGTACAGTCCTATATGGCAGTTGGGAAACCAATCATTGGAGCAATCGATGGCGAAACGAAATCCGTCATTGAAGAAGCTCAGTGTGGATTCTGTGGGAAAGCAGGAGATGCAGATGAACTGGCGGAACATGTAAGAAGATTCATCAGTGATAGTACGGATAGAATTTCAATGGGACAGAATGCTAGAAAGTTTTATGAAGAAAATTTCCAAGAACTTATGTTTATGGATAAATTGGAGAAGTATTTGAATGAAAGTATTGATGATTAATGTAGTATGCGGCATTCGAAGCACCGGACGTATCTGCACAGATTTGGCTGCTGCATTAGAGGAGCAGGGACATGAAGTGAAAATTGCTTATGGTCGGGAAAATGTGCCGGAGCAGTTCCAGAAATATGCCGTGAGAATTGGTTCGGATTTGGATGTGAAACTTCATGGAATAAAAGCAAGATTATTTGATGAAGCAGGCTTTGGTAGCAAGAAGGCTACTGAAAAATTTATATGTTGGGTAAAAGAATATGATCCGGACATTATCCATCTGAATAATATTCATGGATATTATTTGAATGTCGATGTGCTTTTTAAATATTTGAAAACTTGTGGAAAGAAAATTATTTGGACTTTACATGATTGCTGGGCCATAACAGGTCATTCAGCCTATTGTGATGCTGTTGGATGTGAAAAATGGAAAAAAGGATGTTGGAAATGCCCTCAAATTAAAAATTATCCTAAAAGTTATTTGGATAATTCTAGAAATAATTGGAAAAAGAAAAGGCAAATATTTACTAATGTTCCAAACATGACTATAGTCACACCATCTAAGTGGTTAGCAGGTATTGTTAAACAGTCATATATGAAAGATTATCCGATTAAAGTCATCTATAATGGAATTGATACAAGCAAATTTAAGCCGTTGCCAAATGATTTTAAACAACACTACGGTTTGCAAGGTAAGATCATGCTTTTGGGGGTTGCAACAGCCTGGGACGAAATGAAAGGGTTATCTGATTTTATTAAACTTTCGGAATTGTTAGATGAATCATATAAAGTTGTTTTAGTTGGCTTAACTGCGGAACAAAAAAAATCTCTTCCCCCCCAAATTTTAGGTATAGAAAGGACATCTAGTGTGCTGTATCGTTGATATTTAACATTACTACTGCATCTTATTCAGATGCAGTAGTAAATGTCGGATACAAGGAATTCAATTTAATTCTTGCATCCTCCGTTCGAAATTGCCAGTTTACCTTT
>ENA-OQHL01001499-OQHL01001499.1-human-gut-metagenome-genome-assembly--contig:-NODE-1499-length-11624-cov-7.442550_pt1 | contig 11624 bp, 8 predicted proteins | sample MGYA00242565_ERZ504723 | MGnify/ENA primary metagenome ERZ504723 (study PRJEB26092, sample SAMD00036211) | human gut metagenome | host: Homo sapiens | study: EMG produced TPA metagenomics assembly of...
CATCTGCCATACAATAAATCTCTGTAACTTTAGCCTCTGAAAACATAGCGGTAATCGTTTAATGTTATAATTGTCACTATAAATTTAATACTTTTATCGCTATGTGCCTATTTTGCAATGATATATTTATTGATTTATATCGAACTCACGTTAATATTAGAAAAAGAATATCCTGAAATGGAAAAAATGCTTTACTGCCGTAAACTGTATTTATATAATAACAGACAGAAAAACTGGGAAAAATTATATAGGTTCAACATATGGGAAAGAAGGCATTTGGGGTAGATGGAAAGAATATGCCAAAACAGGAGGACACGGAAACAATGTAACCTTACAAAAATTATACGATCAAGACAATAGCTATCCTAATAATTTCTCTTGGTCTATCCTTGAAACACTATCTATTAGCATTAGTAGTTATGAAGCCATAAATATCGAGAAATGCTATAAGCAAAAGTTAGGTACCCTAGCTTTTGGCTTAAATAATAATTAATGATACAAGAAATAGTTAGTTAATCGAAAAATTGTAAGGCTGTCAAAGGTGCATTGACTACCCACGATTAACATATTGTATGAATCCTCAAATGATAGTGTCAATAAGCCATACACTAAAAAATAAAGCACACTTTCATTTGAATTAAACTGTTTCTTGTTATCTTTGCCTAGACGTATTCATTTAAAGAACAATAATATGGATGTTGAAATAAAAGAGAAAGAAAACCGGAGACATGTCGGACGCAATTTACAAAGGATTCGTGTATATTTAGGCATGAAACAGGAAGCACTGGCCGCCGATCTTGGTGTAAATCAGCAGGTCATTTCAAAGATTGAGAAACAAGAGGAAATAGAAGAAGGCTTTCTAAAAAGAATTGCTGAAGTGTTGGGAATATCCGAAGAAGTCATTAAAGACTTTGATGTTGAAAAGACGATTTTCAATATTAATCATCATAATTATAAGGATGCAAATATCTCTGAAGGTGCTACTACATACGCCATCGTTCAACAAATAAATCCACTTGAAAAAATAGTTGAGTTATATGAGCGTTTGTTGAAAAGTGAGCAAGATAAAATTGAGATCCTGAAAAAATATATGAAATAATCACTGCTAGATTCAGCAATCTAATATATAGAAGAATGGAAACAATAGAAAATATAAAAGCAAATCACTATCACCTTGGGAAAAAGATAGAACGTGTACGCAGACTTCGCGGTATGACTCAAACGGAGCTAGGCCAATTATTAGGAATAACCAAGCAAGCTGTTTCAAAAATGGAACAAACCGAGAAAATTGATGATGAACGATTAGAAAAAATAGCCTCTGCATTAGGAGTTACTACCGACGGATTGAAAGAGTATAACGAAGAAACGGTTTTATATAACACAAATAATTTTTTACGAGAATTGCGGTGTAAAAAATGCAATTGGTAATAACCAAACATTCAATAATTTTCCCATAGAACAAACGATTGAACTCTTTGAGAAACTGTTAGAGAAACAGAAAGAACAATTTGAGAGCTTAAAAAAAGAGAAATAGATGACCTTTATAAAATACTCAACTTCGTTTATAACAATTATTTCCCTAAGGGAGTTGTAGATGAATTGATTTCCTCAAAGAACAAAGAAATTGATTGGCTAAAAATAGAGATAAAGAACCTTAAACAAGAAAGAGAAACCTTGCTGCAAATAATTAGGGATATGTATTGAGTATCCCTAATTACCAAATGTTGATAAGAAATCCCCATAACATACAAATAAAACAATCCCAACGCTTCCCATTCCCAAAATAAAGTCCTACTTTTGTGAAGAATTCTGTTTGCAATATTTACAACAGTATTTCACAAATAAAATAAACCCTACAAAATGAAAGAAGAACCCGACAGTCTGTCTGTCCCTTACAATTTTGCCCGTTGTTTCAACGCTCAATGTCCACAAGCCTCCAAATGCCTGCGCCACATAGCTACACAACTTGATACAACAGATTACCTTTATATCTCCATCGTTAATCCGGCACGTTATCCTGCGGATGGAAACCAATGCGAATGTTTCAAAACTACAGTAAAAGTCCATGTGGCATGGGGACTTAAACAGTTGCTTAACAGAATCCCCTATGAGGATGCAGTCAGTATCAGAATACAATTAGTAGGACACTATGGAAAAACGGGATATTATCGATTCTATCGTGGAGAACGGGGGCTTATGCCTAAAGACCAAGCCTACATCAGACAACTATTCCGCAATAAAGGGATAAAAGAAGAGCCAACTTACCAACGCTACACAGAAGAATATATTTGGTGAGTTGCTGTCATCTGTCACAGTTTAGGGGTTAATTGTTTAGTAATTAGCCGATAAGACTGTGACAGCAAGGGGTGACGGCAGGGTGATGGCATTTTTGCCGTCACCTGGTTATTAGTCTTACAACATGATAGAGTGTACCGCTACGCGTATGTTTGGAAGGTATTTCTTGCTTTTTCAGTATTCTTCCGAAGGAATTAACCCTCTTGACAGACATCGGGATTGAACTGCCTTTTTGAATATCTTCCATAATCTCCGCTGGAGACAACCACTCCCCTTCTTCAGGCTGTGCGGCACGAAAATAACGGAAGAAAAGTTGCTCTTCCGGCGGGACTTGTTCAAATTCACGGTTGTTTTCCACCATGATCTTTTCTTCCTCCTGGTCGAACCAGTAACGTTCGCCATGTTCCAATTCGTACATAGCTTGTGCGTAAAGCTGCTCATAGTCTATCGGACGGTTGGTGTCAATCACTCCGGTCACTTCGATGCAAATAAAACGACGACTGCCGGAAGGGTCGGTCAACAAGTCTTTTTGGTTGCTTGTGGCTATGAATGAGGCGTAACGACGCATTTCAAGCACGGCACTGCCATGAGGTTTCTTCACATTCAGTACAGGCTTTTGCAGAATATGTTTCAGGAAACCTTGTTGTGTCGAACTTACCTGGTCAAATTCATCGATATTGATAAGCGCAAAACGATTGAGGTAAAGTTCGGCATCTTTCTTCCGGGAAAAATCAATGCTGTCGGTATAGTAGGAACGCTCGGAAGGGGGCATTATGCTCCGGCAAAAGGTAGATTTACGTGTCCCTTGCGGTCCGACAAGTAAGGGCGAAACACTGTTCGCATACTTTTTATCGCTTCCTTTCCAATGAGAAACCATATTGAGGAACCAACGGTGGAACAAATCCATCCAATACGGATTCTTACAAGGAACGGTGGCTGCCAATGCACGAATACGGTCTTTACCGTCCCAAGCAGGAAGCCGGTAGAGAAAATCTTCCAACGGATTGAATACAGGCACGCGGTTAGAGTAAATATAACGACTAATGTCCCTGTCCCACAACGGGATACCTTCCATTTGCGCATCCAAAGCAATGCTGTTCAGCGCACGTTTATCGAGAGGATTGAAACGGAAACGAAAAGAAAGCCTTTCACGATATTCTACCTCACCAATTTGGGTATTATGGCGGAATTCATAGCGGCGTTTCATGAATTCTTCAGTCTGCAAGGCGAGTTGCTGCTCTTTGCTTAGGCTGATATTCTTGCCGAAGCCTTTGCACTCGGTATATATATTGCCAATCATTTGCCGGATAAGTTCTTCCTGTTTATACAGATAGAAGTGGAAAACAGTACGTTTCACGACTTCTTCTTGCGGAAGTCCCGAAGCAAAACAGTTTTTGGCCAGTTGGACAACTAAAGGATGCCATGTGTCTTCGCGCAATTCGAGTCCCGCTTCCCGGAGATCGGCATACGCTTTCCGAAAAGCGGCTTCGAAAAGCATCAAGAAGGCATTTTCCGCATCATATCCCGGTACGGCACGGGTCAATGGAGATTTTTCTGCTTGAACCGATTCCCGGAAAGTGGTTTCTTCGGGCATTGATGACGGTTGGGAGAGATAAAACTGGACTGAATCCGGACGATATATGATGTCCGGGTCGTAGGATAAGCGCGAATATTGTTCCAGAGTCGGTTCTTTGGGAAGTATATCGAACGGGATTTGGGGCTGATAACATTTCACAGCCAGCCGATAAGCGTGGGCGTGGAATAGTTCCGCTTCTTCCCGTGTTTTGGGAAGGGAGTTGTCCGGTCGGGTGAAGGTAGTCCATATCTTCACCGTTTTTCCACTTGAACCCATGAAAACACAACGGGTTTGTGGTTGCTCACAGGCTTTTTGTTTCACTAAAGCAATTTCCGACTTATTGGATAAAGGGCCAATGGTCAGTTCTACAATACCGTTGTAGTTTTTCATCTGTTTCTGACCGTTTACTTTTCGAAATTCGGCAGCAGGAATTATCTTGGGCAGTTTATCGGCAAACATACACCGTTCATCGGAAAGGGTATATCGCAGATGTTCTCTGAATGTAGAAACAGGACGGGATTTTATTTCTGTCTTTATCTTATTTACCAGTATATCAAGATCCATTACGCTGAGCGCTATCGTATCTTCGTTCTTACGAAATTGAGTAATTTTCATTAATTTGATAATAATTTGTTTTGTCAGCGTCTTTGTGATCGTTGAGACTGCTAAATTAGTCATAATATCCGAAACCGGCAAAGAAAACAAGTTTTTAATACAGAAAATTATTGATATATCAAGCATCTCTTTAACCGAAAGAAACGGGATTGCCACCACTCTATTACGGGGCAAATTAGTTTTCTCTGCTTGAAACTATAGTTCCAGCTAAGAGAAACTATAGTTTCATCGGTAAGAAACCAATGGTTTCAAGTAATTGGAACTAGAGTTTCAAGCCTATGAAACTAAAGTTTCAAACCGCAGAACCAACAGTTTCGCACCTTGAAACTGTTGGTTTCAAGGCAGGACACAACTCATAAGTACGAGGATAATAAATTGAACTACTAATCCATTGATGGCTGATACTATTTATTTTCGAGCAGCGTCTTTATTTTGTCTTTGTTTTCTAGGTGACAGCATTATTGCCATCACACTGCTGTCACACTGTGCTGTCACACTATTAAGTACTTATACTCTGTAAGTTAGATTATAATCTGTGACAGATGACAGATATATTTTGTTTTTTATTTCATAGAGATGCTGATATAACTAATCTAATACTTTATATATCCTTCTTGTTCATACGCTTTCCCATATTTATGAATCATTGCTACCAATGGTCTTAAACGTTCGTCAGAAACCAACATAGCCCTATAACGCAAATACTGATTATCATAAAGCTGCCGGTTTCCGTCCTTGAGTCGTTTCTTCACATCTGCTGGAATGAAAAATTCCGCACGGTTGCCCAATTTGACATAGAATTCATTTAAAAAGATAGAAATGCCAGCCAAATCTATGTCTCCGAAATGAATATAGCGATTGGGAATTATCTTTAGCCAGTTACACAAATCCTTCGATTGCGGATAACGGGACACGAAAAGAACTTTCATTCCTTCAAACAAGTACTTTTGGGCACGGATATGCTGAAAATTCTCTCCATTCTCTATACCCACTACTACAACATCTTCAGGAATACGGAAATATTCGTAATCCTGCATGAAAATAGAAGTGCCTTGCAAGGGAGAAAGAACACATGGTTCGCCATGAAAAGTAGCTTCTATAGGCGTATAACAATTGAGGAGAAAACCTTTGAACGTACGGGTATATCTCAATTTAGAGTCCCCCGCCTTCGCCACTTGCTCCGAACGCGACACTTCATCCGGACAGTTCTTCATCTCAATCCAATCTTCCAGCTCCATGCCGGAAGTATAATTCTGGGAGATGTAGATACGGCATCCTTCCGGGTCAATCATACGAAAACTACGCTTACTCCCTCGGGGAACAATAGTGATGATTCCCTCATCCATTAATCTATTTGCTATCAGTCCATCAAACTTTGTGTAAGGTATGAGCTCGCCGCCCAGCATTTTCAGAACTAGCCTCGCCATTGCCAATGTAAATAAACTGCCACTCATTTTTCTATCTTATTATAGGTTAACAATGGGACAACCTGTGTATTTGACCGCCCGTCTTTACTCAATAAATAGGTATAACGATAGTCTTCCACATTGTAAGTAGTGGGAGAACTGTTTACCAACAAAATATTCCGGCAATTGGCAAAGTCCAAAATACCTTTCACATTGTTGGGGTGTAACTTGCCTATTTCATCCATCATACAATGGATTTTAAAGTCACCAAACTTACGTGACGCCTTTTCTTTGAACACATTAATCAGCATAATATTGACCATTGCTTTTACCAGAATATCCGTGCCGTCAGAACCTACATTGGCAATCTTCTCCACCCATCCCGTGTCGTTATCATTCTCTTTCACGCGGAACTCCAGTTTGAATGTATCGGCAAGCGCCAACCGCCTGCGTCCCGGCTCGTCAAGCAGGAATTTCATAAACGACAACAAATGCCGGACAGCCACCGCATTGACATCTTCACGGGAATCCTGCGAGAACAAATCAACCTTTCCCATATTATATTGGTTCTCATCGCTAAACCGTTTAATCTCCAGCAATAACTGCATCAGTTTATCGCTGCTCTGAAGCGGGCGAAGAGCTATTTCCTTTATTACTCCGGCAAAATTCCGCTTGACAAAATCGTCGTTGATATCCTTTATTGTTCTGTGTATCTCGCTTTCATTACGGGTCAGTCCTCCCACTTCCTGCGAAATCCGGCGGATTATATCCGTATACCGTTCACTGATATGTTTCTGATAATCGGAAATCTTATCATTATCCACAAACTCGCACAGATTGGAAGCGAAATCATAGTAATCCTGTTCTCCAACCAGTTCCGTACGGAAATGAAACGTGTTTTTTGACGAGAAGTTTCCATTGAACTGCGTCACCGCTTTCTTGAATTCTTCTGTTTTTCTGATAGTGGATACGATGAGCGACTTCAACTCTTCCACAATAACATCGCAATTTTTCCGAGTAGGCTTCTCTCCTATTTCTATCACAGAAGGCGGACAGAAAGTTTCATCTTTCCGGAACATATCCACTTTATTCAACCCGTCCTCCAATAAGTGCAATTCTTTGCCAATCCGCTCGAGATGCTCGTCCGCCCCTTTTTTCTGAACCTGCAACTTCTCCTTTTTCAGAGCGAAACGTTCGTCCAATGCAACTAGCTTCGCATCCTGTTCTTTCTTCCTGCTTCGCGTAGCAGGTTCTTTATCAAACAGTTCCTCCTTGTCTTTTTCATAATAAAGAACTTGCGGACGGGATTTGCCAATATAACCCAATTCTTTATTTATTTCGGCAAGCCTGTCATCATACTTGCGGATAGTGACCGTATCAGCACCCTTTCCATTCAATTCATTCTCCTGCGCCTGCTTCAATTCCTTTTTCCGCTCCGCAGTTTGCTGTTTCATCCGCTCTATCTCTTGCTGAATGCCGGCAACAAACTCCTCCAGTTCCTTCCGGAGTTCCGTCCTGCTGTCATTATACACTTTCCGGCAAGCTTTCAACAGTTTTTCCCGTTCCGCCAAATGCTTCTCCTTCTCTCCTTCCGCCACATAAAGACGATGTCCGATTTCATTCAGTTGCGCCTGCAATTCTTCGGTACATCCTCTTTTCCATTCCTCTCCCTTCGTCTTCCATGAGGCGTAATCAGCCTGCAAATTCTTCAATTTTGCAGGAATCTGCATTCGCTCGGCTTCCATCAGATGTTGTTCTTCCAAAATACTATGTATTTGCTTCGAATACTTCTTCTCCAAAGAAGAAACAGCTTCCCCCTCTTCTTCCGTCAGTCGGGTGAGACGGTCGGTACAGAGTTGCCGGGCTGCTTGTTGCCTGTCACGCTCCTGCTTCATTTCCTCGGGAGTGCGGACAGAACGCTCGATTGCTGTCAGATTGAGTGAAACGCCGAACAAAGTAGCTTCCTTATTCACTAATTGAGGTTGCAGTTCATTGTTGTACAACACCAGTTCTTCATCCGCCACCTTGCCTATCGTCTCCTGCCAATCCGGTTTGTTCTTCTCCAGCCATTCACACAAAGAACCTTTTCGTTTCTCAATCAAGGCATCCAATGTTTGTAACTGTTCTTCAATCGCGCTCCGTTCTTTACGAACGGTCTCCATCTTTGCCTGAAATTCCCATTTCAATTCTTTCACTTTCCATTCACACTCCTGCCTCAACTGCTTTATTTCTCCCTGTTGCTGACGAATATTAAGTTCCAGTTCCTTGTCCTTTTTGCGCAGTTCGTTAATCCCATCTTCACAATCGGACATTTCCTTTTGATGGGGATGTTCGTATTTCACCTTTTGAAGTTTCAGGTTACACTGTGCCTGTTCATCGCGCAACTGCCGGATACGATTATCCACAGTCTGCACTTTCTCTTCTTGCGTTGCCCTTACTTTCTCTTCTTCCACACGAAGTTGTTGCATCAATTCCTCCTGCTTGCCGGCAATCTCCGCATTCCGAGCATTTATCCGTGCTTGCTGGCTATTCTCAAAAGTACGGAAATCAGCTTCCAGTTTCTCAAACAGCAATCGGTACTTGCTCAATACATCCTCATAAGCCCTTGTCAGTTCCGATTTCATATTCCGGACTTGTTCAAGTTCCTGAATCAGTAATTCTTCGCAAGATACCCGTTTGATGATTTCTTCAATCCGCATCTGCTCGTAATGCAGACGTTTCTCACGTATCTTTTTGAGCAAATCGTTTATTATACCTATATCCCTAATCAAGCCATCACGCTCATTGGTGTACTTTTGTTGCAGTTCACCCATAAGCCGCAGCAACCGTTCACGTTCCGTCTCCGCTATAGCCTGTTCTTCCTTCACTAACGGAATCTCATGCAAAGCCTGTTTCTCCGCAAAGTTAAGCTCCGCACGCCCTTCACCAATCTGCTTTTGAGTATAAATCAAGTCACGATAGGCGTTCATTACTTTCTCCGCCATCTTCCGGACAGGCACTTCTCCATTCTTGTTCTTTGTAAACCAAAGCATCACGTCCCTGTATTCCTGCTCGAATTCCTTTATCTGGCTACGATAGAAGTCCAAATCAACAGAGATATCCTCATCACTCATCGAACGGATAATGGTATCTTTTATAAAGTCAGCATCCAGTTTGGAATTTAAAAAGACGTTCTGTATCGTACGGGGAATATTCTGATATTTTGCACTTTCCACAATGGCAAACTTGCGGTAGGGTATCATTTCATGCTTGCGGTTATTACCGAAAATAATGTCCCGATACATTTCATAGCTAGTCACTTGTGCAGTAATCTGAATCTTCGAACCGATATGTTCGCGGATGCGTCCCCACTCGGAATGTACCACATTGTGTTCGTCAATGAACCAGTCCTGTTGGAATGGCGCATCAATAAAACGGAAAAACACCCGTCCCTGGGATTTGGCAGCTACCACACAATACGCCCCATTCTCCCGCATCACTTCATAGATAATGTAAGAATTGGCGTATGGAAAGTAAAAAGCATCGAAGCTTTTCTTCTCCTTCGGAATGCCTAGTCTTAGTTTGTCAGCATTATAAAAGAATAGGATGGCACGGAGCAGCGTACTCTTACCGACACCTTGCGTACCTATAAAATGTACGTTCCCATCCAACTTCACTTCCGCATACGGAATATGGGCACTGTTCAGAAAAATAATCTTATTCAGGTATCTCATCTTGCACCTCCTCTGAAATTGTGATACAATCAACCAAGTCCTCCATATAATGGAAAGCCGACAATACTTTATACGTCCCGTCAAGTTCGTTTTCTTTCTCTATCAGTCCTATACTCTCCAGTTCTTTCAGCAGTTTGCCGACTACTTCATCATATTTCTTCTTATCCGAAAACAGTTTGGTTGCCTTTTCTTTCAGTTCGATATCGCATCCTATCTGAATCTCAATATCAGCAGCACGAAACAGAAAGCCCGGGCCGAATGCCGAATGATAGGTTTTCAGGAAACTCAAGTAATCAATCCACTTCTGAATTGCTTCCAGTTTACGTTCCAAATCGACTTTCGATTCCTTGCGAGTAAAGTAGTAATAACCGTCACCGCCTTCCAGATAAAAACCGATGCCTTTGTAGTAATCATAATAATCGGGCAAATCTTCCTCAATGGCATCATACAAGCGTTTCACTTGGGTAGAGACACTATTGGAAGAAATGAATCCCCCTTTGCTAAGTATATTAAATATCTCTTCAGTATATTTCATAGTCATCTGTTTTTAACATTCAGCATACATCATTTGGCATATATTAAAGGGTATTCCACCTCATCGGAGATTTCATAAGTATCCGTAAAGCGAAGTTCGTCGGCATACTGTGACGCCAATTGGCAGAAAAAGATTAATTTCTCTCCACGTGTCACCTCTTTCCGGTAGCGATAGTTCATCACAAAAGAGAACAGATGGGTGCTGGACGCCATAAATGAATTATGCACCTCCTGCAAGTTTACGGTATCTATCATTTGCGACTGCCCATCCAGGTATCCTTCCGGAATGGCATCTGCCAGTTGTTTCATTCCTTTCGGAGAATTTCTCTGCCGCGCGACAAGTTTCTTCAAAATCTGAAAAGCCTCATCGGAAGTCCGTAGATTATCAATGGAAAGCTTGATGCGATAACCGACCTGCGGCTCCATCCAGACAGGATTTTTTTGTGTGGCAACAGAACGGATACTTGTATGTTCTTCCAACAAGAACTGATCTTTCAAGTACTTCAACTTCTTTACTTTCTCAAAGATACGGTTCTGATAATCTATCAGATTCAGATAATGGATGATTTGTTTCTGGATTTCAATCAGGTTATGGTACGAGTCATTTAGCTGAAGTTTCACGTCACTTACTACATTCCGCATTTGTACGTCCATCGCCACCCGGAAAAAAACAGGCTGTCCGTAGTCTATCAATTCCTCACTTTTACGGATCAGCAGAGCAATATTGTTCCGTTTCTCATCAAGGCGGACAAGTTTGGTTTTCTTTATCTTATAATTCGGTTCGTTCTTATAAGTATTATCCATGTTCCTTTTCAAGTCCATCACATTGCGGACTGTAGTCAGAGCGATGTTTTTCAGGCAGCGTTTCACTTCACGCTGGTAGTTGTATTTACGTTGTTCGTTATTCTCTTTCAAGTAATAGTCAATGTTTTCATTCAGTCGTGTCAGGTAATCCTGCACGAAAGATACATTGATTTCTTCATTTACTTCGAGCACATCTTCAAAGAATTTCAGATAAATATCCTCCATTTCAAGGAAGTCGCCAGTGTCCCGGATGACTCCATAGTCTATCAGATAGCGGATACGCTCTTCTTTGTACTCTGTCATTTCAAGCGCATAATCGTAGCGGAACGAAAGAGATTTCCGTTTAGCAAACATTTCTTTCAAGAGTTCTTTCTCCCGGTCCAGACTTTTGACAAGTTCTTCTATAGAACGAAAAGTGCTCATATTAGTTTTGTCTTTTAATGGTGTGTTACTACTTCCAAATATTTACATAGTATATATTTCAGTAATAAGATATCACAAAAATAACATAAATGAAATAGTAAACCTAATTTCTGTATCAATATTTTTATTACCCTAAAATCCGCAAGCAATCTCAATGGCAATCTCAATTGCAGTAAAGAGCTTGAACACTATGCATCATGATAGTATGAGCGTGAATTTTGTCCGATTTGTGCATACCTTCCCCTTACCCCACAATGC
>ENA-OQHL01001501-OQHL01001501.1-human-gut-metagenome-genome-assembly--contig:-NODE-1501-length-11618-cov-3.847011_pt1 | contig 11618 bp, 12 predicted proteins | sample MGYA00242565_ERZ504723 | MGnify/ENA primary metagenome ERZ504723 (study PRJEB26092, sample SAMD00036211) | human gut metagenome | host: Homo sapiens | study: EMG produced TPA metagenomics assembly of...
AGAAAAATATTAGAGTGGGGTAGGAACTAAAAGGGATTATATGCTTTTTTGATTATTTCTGGAGTAGCTTTATTTTTGGATATATTCAAAATTATTCCTTTGCCATTTAATTCTGCTTGGGTAGCTATTATACTTTGTGGCTTGCCTATTATTTTAGAGGCAATAGTAGGACTTGTGACGGAATTTGATATAAAAGCTGACGTTCTTGTTTCATTGGCACTTATTGCATCTGTAATTATAGGAGAATATTTTGCAGCCGGAGAAGTTGCTTTCATTATGCAGTTAGGTGCTTTACTTGAGGATTTAACTGTTGCAAAGGCGAGAGCAGGTATCGAAAGACTTGTAGGGCTTACACCTAGAACAGCCAGAGTTATAAAAGGCAATGTAGAAACAATTATATCTGCTGAAAAGGTAGCAGTAGGGGATATTTTAAAAGTTCTTCCCGGGGAAATTATTCCGGCTGACGGTGTAATTATTTCAGGTAAAACTTCTGTCAATCAGTCTGTAGTAACAGGTGAGTCAATGCCTGTAGATAAATCAGAGGGAGATAATGTTGCAAGTGGTACTGTAAATCAGTTTGGTGCTTTTGAAATGAGAACTGAAAAAGCCGGTGACGACAGTTCAATACAGAGAATGATAAGGCTTGTTCAGTCTGCTGACGCTGGTAAAGCCAAAATTGTAGGTATTGCTGATAGGTGGGCAACTTGGATTGTTGTTATAGCATTATCAGCAGCCGGTCTTACTTGGTTCTTTACTGGCGAAATAATAAGAGCCGTAACAATATTGGTAGTATTCTGTCCTTGTGCTTTAGTTCTTGCAACACCTACTGCCATTATGGCTGCCATAGGAAATGCTACAAAGCACGGTTTTCTTGTAAGGGAGGGTGATGCCCTTGAAAGACTTGCTACAGTAAAGGAAATTACATTTGATAAAACTGGTACACTTACATATGGTACACCAGAGGTTATTGCAGTAAAGGGTTATGGTATTGACGATAATGAACTTTACAGCTTAACTGCTTCAGCTGAAAAGAATTCGGAACATCCTTTAGGTAAAGCCATTGTCAGATGTTGCAAAAAAGAAAACATTGATATTCCACAGGCTGAAAATTTTGTTATGGCTGCCGGTAGAGGTATTTCGGCTGTTGTAAATTCACAGAATGTTATTGCCGGTAACTTAAAAATGCTTGAAGAAAAGGGCATAGCTGTTGAAAATATGGAGGAAGTAAATCAGTACATAGAAAAAGGCTCATTAATTACCTATGTTGCTATTGATAATAAGTACAGAGGATATATTGTACTTGCCGACACAGTAAGAGAAGAAAGTAAAAATACTATTAAAAATATTTCAGCCTTAAATATTAAGCCTGTTCTTTTAACTGGGGATAACGAAAAGACAGCAAAGACAATAGCAGAAAGCCTTAACATCAAAAATGTAAAGGCAAATTGCTTGCCGGAAGATAAAATGGAATACATTGAAAACTGCCAAAAGAATAAGGTACCGGTTTGTATGATTGGCGATGGTATAAATGACGCACCGGCACTTAAAAAGGCTGATGTAGGTATTGCTATGGGTGGTGTTGGTAGTGACATAGCTATAGATGCTGCTGATATTGCTCTTGTAGATGATGAAGTAAAGGAACTTCCACACTTACTTGCTTTATCAAAGAGAATGATGATAACTATTAAGTGCAATATGACTTTCTCAATGGTGCTTAATTTTATAGCCATTGTATTAGCCATAACAGGTGTTTTAAATCCTGTTGTAGGTGCTTTGGTTCACAACGGTGGTTCAGTATTTGTAATTGTAAATTCAGCTTTATTATTAAAATGGAGGAAAAAATAAATGGTAGTAAATGTTATAGGTATAATAATAGGTATTTTAGTTTTATGTGCAGGAATTTTTTATTGCATAAAGGAAAAAGGTGACAAAGAATCTTTAAAAATTTATGCTATTACAGCTGTTATAGGTGCTATTGTTGTTGTAGCTTTTGTAGTAAAAACCTTACTTGGTTTGGAATAAAAATATTTAAATTACCTCTTTACAAACTGTTAAAATAAGTTTATAATGAAGTGGTTAATACTACAGAAACTAAACACTATAGTAAGGACAGTAACTTAACACTAATTCAAAAGAGAGTTGGGGACGGTGGAAGCCCAATGATGTGTGTTGTGTGAAAATCACCTTACTGTGGCAATTCCGAAATTTATAGTAGGTTTTGACGTTGCCTGCGTTAAAGGTTTTGAGAGGGAGTATATATACTCCAATTCAGGTGGTACCACGCTATGGCGTCCTGTTGGGCGACATAGCTTTTTTTATATTTATTTTGTAATTCCTAAATTTAAGGAGGGTTTATTGTGTACGATAAGGTAAGCACTAATCTTAACTTCGTGGACAGAGAAAAAGAAATTTTAGGCTTCTGGAAACAAAACGATATTTTTGGCGAGTCAATTAAGGCAAGAGAAAACTGCCCAGTTTTCACTTTCTATGATGGACCTCCTACAGCAAACGGTAAGCCACACATTGGTCACATTTTAACAAGAGTAATCAAGGACCTTATTCCTCGTTACAAGACTATGAAGGGCTACAAGGTTCTTAGAAAAGCCGGTTGGGATACTCACGGTCTTCCGGTAGAACTTGAAGTAGAAAAACAGCTTGGTATCAGTGGTAAGCCACAGATTGAAGACTATGGTGTAGAACCATTTATTAAGAAGTGTAAGGACTCTGTATTCACATACGAAAGTCTTTGGCGTAAAATGAGTGATAGAGTAGGTTATTGGGCTGATATGGATAACCCATATGTTACTTATCACAATGATTATATTGAATCTGTATGGTGGGCATTAAAGCAGATTTGGGACAAGGGTCTTTTATACAAAGGTCACAAGATTGTACCTTACTGCCCACGTTGTGGTACAGCTCTTTCTTCTCACGAAGTTGCTCAGGGCTACAAGGACGTTAAGGAAACTTCTTGTATTTGTAGATTTAAGGTTGTAGGTAAGGATAACGAATACTTCCTTGCTTGGACAACTACTCCTTGGACACTTCCTTCTAACGTTGCACTTTGTGTAAATGCTGCTGAAGAATATTCAAAGGTTAAGAGTAATGACGGTAAGGTTTATATCCTTGCAACAGCTCTTTTAGACACAGTTTTAGGCGAAGGCAACTACGAAGTTGTTGAAACTTACAGAGGTCAGGACCTTGTAAATACTGAATATGAACCACTTTTCGACTATGCTAATCCTGACAAAAAGGCTTACTACGTTGTAGAAGACCCATACGTAACACTTACAGACGGTACTGGTATTGTTCACATTGCTCCTGCATTTGGTGAAGACGATGCCAACGTTGGTAGAAGATTTGACCTTCCTTTTGTTCAGCTCGTTAATGACCAGGGCAAGTTCACTAAGGAAGTAGAAGGACTTGAAGGCGTATTCGTAAAAGACGGCGACAAGGAAATTTTAAAGAGACTTGAAGAAAGTGGCAAGTTATTTGCTGCAATTCCATTTGAACATAGCTATCCATTCTGCTGGAGATGTGATACTCCACTTCTTTACTATGCTAGAGATACTTGGTTCATTTCTATGACTAAGGTTAGAGACCAGCTTTTAAAGAACAATGCTACAGTAAACTGGATGCCTGATAATATTAAGAACGGTCGTTTCGGTAACTTCCTTGAAAACGTTATTGACTGGGGGCTTTCAAGAGAAAGATACTGGGGTACTCCACTTCCTATTTGGGAATGTGAATGTGGTCACAGAGAGGCTGTTGGTTCTATTGAACAGTTAAAGTCTATGAGTGATAACTGCCCAGACGATATTGAACTTCATAAGCCATACATCGACAGAGTTGAACTTAACTGTCCTAAGTGTGGTGGCAAGATGCACAGAGTATCAGAAGTTATTGACTGTTGGTTCGATTCAGGTTCAATGCCTTTTGCACAGTGGCACTATCCATTTGAAAACAAGGAAATTTTTGAACAGAACTACCCAGCTGACTTCATTTCTGAAGCTATTGACCAGACAAGAGGTTGGTTCTATACATTAATGGCTATTTCTACACTTATTTTTGATAAGAGTCCATATAAGAATGTAATCGTTTTAGGTCACGTTCAGGATAAAGACGGTAGAAAGATGTCAAAGCATTTAGGTAATGTTGTTGACCCTTGGACTGTTCTTGACAATCAGGGTGCTGACGCAGTTAGATGGTACTTCTATGCTAACTCTGCTCCTTGGTTACCAAATAGATTTGATGACAAGAATGTAAACGAGTATCAGAGAAAGTTTATGGGTACTCTTTGGAATACTTACGCATTCTATGTACTCTATGCTAATATTGACAACTTTAACCCAATGGATTATAAGTTAGACTATTCACAGCTTCCTCCAATGGATAAGTGGATTCTTTCAAAGCTTAATTCTCTTGTTAAGTATGTTGATAACTCTCTTGAAAACTACAAGATTACAGAATCTGCAAGAGCTATGGCTGATTTTGTAGACGAACTTTCTAACTGGTATGTAAGACGTTCAAGAGAAAGATTCTGGGGCGAAGGTATGCCACAGGATAAGATTAATGCTTATATGACTTTATATACAGTTCTTAAGACTATGTCTTTACTTTCTGCTCCATTTACTCCATTTATGGCTGAAAGTATTTACCAGAACTTAGTTGTAGGTATTGATAAGACTGCTCCAAAGTCAGTTCACTTATGCGACTTCCCTGTAGCTGACGAATCAATGATTGATGCTAAGTTAGAAGCTAATATGGAATTAGTTCTTTCTGTTGTAGTTGCCGGTAGAGCTGCTAGAAATACTGCTAACATCAAGAACAGACAGCCTATTGGTCAGATGTATGTTCAGGCACAGTCTAAACTTGATGCAGAATATAACGACATTATTCTTGATGAATTAAATGTTAAGAATGTTGAATTTGTTGACGATGCTGCTAAGTTCACAAGCTACAGCTTTAAGCCACAGCTTAGAACACTTGGTAAGAAGTATGGTAAGCTCGTTCCACAGATTGGCGAATACTTAAAGAATGGCGACGGCAATGCCCTTATGAATGAGTTAAAGACAAAGGGTGCTATTAAGTTCACTATTGACGGCACTGATGTTGAACTTGCAGAAGAAGATGTTCTTGTTGCAACTGCTCAGACAGACGGCTTTGTTGCTGAAAGCTACAAGAATACTACAGTAGTTCTTGACACAACTCTTTCTCCAGAACTTATTGAAGAAGGTTTTGCAAGAGAACTTGTATCTAAGCTCCAGACAATGCGTAAGGAAGCTGGTTTTGAAGTCCTTGATAGAATTAATGTATACTATGAAGGTAACGACAAGATTGCTGAAATCTTTGCTAAGAACGGCGAAAGCATTGGTAAGGACGTTCTTGCTGAAAGCGTACAGGCTGGTAAGGCTGGCTACAGCAAGGAATGGAATATCAACGGCGAAAAGGTAACACTTTCTGTTGAAAAGAGATAATTTGATGATATAAATGAAAACCGTAGAATGAGAAATCGTTCTACGGTTTAGGCTGTCGATAAAGTCGACAGCCTTGCAAGAAATGCTTGCATTTCTTGCAGTTGGTCTAAGGTAGGGACCAGCCGTGTATTTCGCGTCCTTGCTATGCAAGAACACAAAATAGTCCCCGTCCTCTCTCGGGCAAAGCTCGAGTTGCGGAATTAATTTAAGAAAACCAAGGTTTTCTTAACAACTTTCCTTTGATAATCTGAAAAAATATGCAAATGTAATTTTTTGAAAATTGCAAATTATTCTCTAAAATTAGCTTTTTAGATACTCTGAACCGTAGAATGAGAAATCGTTCTACGGATTTTTTGTGTTGTATTGTGTTTTTACACAACAGCCAATTTTTATCCAAAATTATTACAGAAAATGCTATAAAACCTTACAAAAATCATTAAAAAATAAACCTAAATAGCTTATTGATAAAAAAATTCCATTTGTTAAGATTGACAATAGAATAACAATATTATGTAAATCAATGAACGTTTTTATGCGATTTTGCTTAAAATAAATGTTTAATTTGTGCAACTTATCAGGTGAATTGGCTGAAATTTGTTTATTGTGTTGAAAAAAGTACAAAAAAGTAATAAAATAGGCTAAAAATAGGTATAATTCACTAAATATAGATAGACTTTTTACTAAAATAAGTGTATAATGAAGCGTACAATAAATTTTAAAATAAGGGCATAAATTAAACGTTGATAACAACAAAAAATATTTTTTTATGCTAAAAAACTATGTTATTTTCTTTTTTACATTGATATTGAACAAATAAAAGTGTAAATTAGTTATGTGTAGGAGGCTTTTTATGAGAGAAATAGGGAAGGCTTTAGCCTTAGTAACACAAATCGGGGGTTTCAATGATTGTGCCTATTTTCCTTTGCCTTGTTTTAGGTTCTTTTTTGGATAAAATATTTCACACAGGCAATATACTAATGATTGTATTTATAATATTGGGAGTATGTGCCGGCTTCAGAAGTGTGTACATTATGACTAAAGATTTTTACAAAGATAAAGATACCTACATTCCTATAAAAGGAATAGAAAACAAAAATAATAACAATGATAATGATGATGAAAGTGGTGACTTTTAATGGAATTTAAAATGTCTGATACTTGCAAAAAATTATCTACTGTAATAGCTGTACTAGGGCTTATAGCCTTAGTAGTTGGGTTATTTTTTGCCGGTAACAAAATATATTGGATAGTGGGCATTATCCTTGGAACAGTAGCCTCACTTGTTAAGGTCTATATGCTTGAAAGAACTTTGGATAAGGCTGTGGATATGGACCCTAAAAATGCAAATAATTACACAAGAGCAAATTATACTATGCGACTTGTAGTAAGTGTTGTTATTGTAGTTCTTGCTTGTTTAGTTGAGCAAATCAACGTAGTTGGAGTGTTAATAGGTCTTTTGTTGGTTCAGCCGGCAGCCTATATCACTAATTTTATTACTGCCAATAAAGAAAAATAATTTTTTTCTTATTGATAAATTATGAAATAATTAACTATGAAAGGAGGAATATGATTGGGACTTCAATTATTGGAGGTCAAAAGTCTTGTAGGACATTTCATTGGATGGGAAAACACATCTTCTGGAGAGTTAGACGTAGAATCTAAAATTCTAGGTCGATTGAACATAGGTGGAACAGAAGTTTGGCTTACTCAAACTGTTGTCACTACATGGGTAATTATGGTGGCACTTATAATAATTGCTCTTATACTTAGAGCTAAAATGAAAAATTATAAGTACAAACCGGAGGGATTACAGAATGTAGTTGAAATGGCTATTGAGTCTATGCACAGTTTTGTTGTTGGTTCAATGACTGAAAAATATGCTTATTTTGGAAACTGGTTCTTTGGTGTATTTGTTTTCGTACTGGTTTCAAATTTAAGTGGTCTGTTAGGACTTAGAGCTCCTACGGCAGATTTTTGTACTACTGCTGCAATAACTCTTGCTACCTTTGTTATGATTCACTTTATGGGTATCAAAACAGGTAAAGGTGGTTACTTTAAGGGTTATTTAGAGCCAGTACCTGTACTCTTGCCTATAAATATTATAAGTGAATTGGCAACACCTATTTCACTTAGTTTCCGTCTATTCGGTAATATTTTAGGTGGTATGATTATTATGGCAATGGTTTACTCTTTGCCACGATGGTTAAACTTTGGTATTCCGGCAGTTCTGCATATTTATTTTGATGTTTTCGCCGGTTGTATTCAGACAGTTATTTTCGTAATGTTAAGTATGACTTTTATTAAAGACAAAATTACAGATTAATTTTAAGGAGGATTTTAATTATGGAAGGAATGGACCCAAAAGCATTTGTATTAGGTTGTTCAGCAATAGGAGCAGGTCTTGCAATGATAGCAGGTGTAGGCCCTGGTATTGGTCAGGGTTTCGCAGCAGGTAAAGGTGCAGAGGCTGTAGGTCGTCAGCCGGAAGCAAGAGGTACAGTTACTTCAACTATGCTTCTTGGTTGTGCCGTTGCAGAATCAACAGGTATTTACGGTTTGGTTATTGCACTTATTCTTTTATTTGCTAACCCACTTATTGGTAAGTTATAAGAGGAATATTGCACGTTTATTTATGACTATTGTGGGAAAAACCACATTGAAAGGAGGCAATATTCTTGGACTCAGGCTATGTAATTATACTGAATCAGCAGACTGTCATTCAGGTTATAATTCAGCTTATAAATACAGCTATCCTTTGTTTTATATTGAGTAAACTTTTATACCAACCTGTTCTCAAGTTCTTAAATGCGAGAAAGGAAAAAATATCTTCTCAAATTGATAAAACAGAGGCTGATATGGCACAAGCACAGGCTCTTAAAAAGGAGTACGAAGAAAAGCTTAAAAATATCGAAAGCGAAAGAACTGCTATATTACAGGAAGCTCGTACAACTGCCCTCAAGAATAGTCAGATTATTATTTCTGATGCTAAGACAGAGGCGACAGCTATTAAGGATAGAGCTAATCTTGAAATCGAAAGAGCAGAAGAAAAGGCTAAAGACGATATTAAAAAGCAGATTGTTCAGGTATCTACTCTTATGTCAGAAAAATTTGTTGCTGCCAAGATGACTGAAGATGAACAGAATAAGCTGGTTGATGAAACAATATCTGATTTGGAGGAGATTGAATGGATAGGATAATTTCAGACAGATATGCAGAAGCACTTTTCAGTTTAGCAGTAGAAAATAATGCTATTGATAGATATGAAGAACAGGTAAAGCTGGTTCTTGATGTTATTTCCGGAGATAAGGAAATAATGAAAATTCTTACTCACCCTGATATTAACGGTGAGGATAAAATGAATGTTTTAACACAGGCTTTTAAGGACAGCGTAGATGATGATATTATGGGACTTTTTTCCGTAATAATGCGTAAAAATAGGGAAAATCAAATTATTGGTATTTTGGAAATTTTCCTTGAAAAGGTAAAAAGCTACAAGGGTATTAGTGATGCAGTTGTAGAAAGTGCTGTACCTTTAAGTCCAGAAAAGCTGAAAGTAATTGAAACTAAATTAGCAAATAAATTAAATAAGCAGGTGGTTGCTAAAAGCGTAGTTGTGCCAGAATTATTAGGTGGACTTCGCATAAGCATTGACGGACATATTTTGGACAAGACTGTTAAAAGACAGCTTGAAGATATGAAGAAACAAATGCTTGCAACATCACTTGCCCAGTAAAGGAGTGTAACCTAAGAATGAATATCAGACCTGAAGAAATTAGTTCTGTTATAAAAGAACAGATAAAAGGCTATTCAGCAAAGCTTGACGTGTCTGAGGTTGGTACGGTTATACAAGTAGGTGACGGTATTGCCAGAGTATATGGCTTAGATAACGCTATGAGTGGCGAGCTTTTAGAGTTTGAAAACGGCGTATACGGTATGGCACAAAATCTTGAAGAAGATAATGTGGGTGTCGTTATTTTAGGTAGCGACGAAGGTATTAAGGAAGGCTCATCTGTAAAACTTACAGGTAGAGTTGCAGAAGTACCTGTAGGCGATGCTCTTATAGGTAGAGTTGTAAATGCTTTAGGTCAGCCTATTGATGAAAAAGGACCTATTAATACAACTAAAGCAAGACCTATTGAAAGAGTTGCCCCTGGTGTTATTACAAGAAAATCCGTTGATGTACCTTTACAGACAGGTATTAAGGCTATTGATGCCATGGTGCCTATTGGTAGAGGGCAGAGAGAACTTGTTATCGGCGACAGACAGACAGGTAAGACAGCTATTTGTATAGATACAATTATTAATCAGAAAGGCAAGAACTGTATTTGTATTTACGTTGCTATTGGACAGAAGGCATCTACAGTTGCCAGAATTGTAAACACATTGGAAAAGACAGGTGCTATGGACTATAGTATTGTAGTTTCATCTACAGCATCTGACTCAGCTACACTTCAGTACATTGCACCATATAGTGGCGTAGCAATGGCAGAAGAATATATGGAAAACGGAAAAAGACGTTCTCATTGTTTATGATGACTTATCTAAGCACGCAGTAGCTTATAGAGCAATGAGCTTACTTTTAAAGCGTCCACCAGGACGAGAAGCATATCCAGGTGATGTATTCTACTTACATTCAAGACTTTTAGAGCGTTCAGCTAGACTTGATGAAAAATACGGTGGTGGTTCAATAACAGCATTGCCTATTATTGAAACACAGGCTGGAGACGTTTCAGCATATATTCCAACAAATGTAATTTCTATTACAGACGGTCAGATTTATCTTGAAAGTGAATTATTTAACTCAGGTATGCGTCCAGCAGTAAATGCCGGTCTTTCTGTATCGAGAGTAGGTGGTTCAGCACAGATTAAGGCTATGAAAAAGGTAGCAGGTCCTATTCGTATGGAACTTGCACAGTATAGAGAATTACAGAGTTTCTCTCAGTTTGGTTCAGATTTGGATAAGGATACTCTTGACAGACTTAACCACGGTAAGAGAGTTATGGAAATTCTTAAACAGCCACAGTATAAGACTCTTGAAGTTGAAAAGGAAGTCGTTATACTCTATGCTGTTACAAATAAATACCTTGATGATGTTCCGGTTGAAAAGATTGCCGATTTTGAAAGAGGTTTCTTTGAATTTATGGAACAGAACCATAACAACATTTTAATTGAAATAAAGGAAACTGGTGTTATGTCAGACAAGGCAACAGAGGAACTTAAATCAGCCATTGAGTCTTTCAAGGCAAAGTTTGAATAGTGAGGTGATATTATGGCATCAATGCGTAACATAAAACGCAGAATTAAAAGTGTCAATAGCACCCAGCAGATAACAAAGGCCATGAATTTGGTTGCCAGTTCAAAGCTGACAAAGGCAAAGCAGAATTTTGATGATACAAAGCCTTTCTTTAACGCCATTAGACGCGTTATTGCCAATGTAGTTAAAGGTGCAGGCAATACAGACAATGTATTTTTGAAGTCAAGAGAAGTAAAAAATACAGGCGTAGTTATTCTTACAGGCGACAGAGGACTTTGTGGAGGATATAACACAAATGCTTGTAAAACAGCTTTAGGTATTACAGAGGGAAAAAGTGCTTCTTACATTACAGTAGGTTCAAAAGGTTTTGAATTTTTAAAGAATAAGGGTTGTGACTTTGCACAGAACTATACTGGAATTTCAGAAAAACCTACTTACGAAGATGCAAGGGCAATAGGCGAAAAAATAACACAGATGTATGCAGAATGGGGATGTTGACGAAGTATATCTTGTCTATACAGAATATATTTCTACAATAGCCAGCGAACCTAAGGTTATGCGTCTTTTACCTTTGGGATACAGAAAGTTTGGGAGAAAGTGAAAAGGATAATCTTACACTTACTATTTACGAGCCAGATGACGAAACAGTATTAGCATATGTTATTCCAAAATACATTAATACAGTTATTTACGGTGCTTTAGTAGAGTCCTCCGTATGCGAATTAACTTCCCGTATGACTGCTATGGATTCAGCCACAGATAATGCTACCCAAATGCTTGATACTCTTAATCTTCATTACAATTAGAGCAAGACAGGGTGCAATTACTCAGGAATTAAACTGAAATCGTAAGTGGTAGTAACGCATTAGAATAAAATTCTATATATA
>ENA-OQHL01001502-OQHL01001502.1-human-gut-metagenome-genome-assembly--contig:-NODE-1502-length-11601-cov-4.181977_pt1 | contig 11601 bp, 7 predicted proteins | sample MGYA00242565_ERZ504723 | MGnify/ENA primary metagenome ERZ504723 (study PRJEB26092, sample SAMD00036211) | human gut metagenome | host: Homo sapiens | study: EMG produced TPA metagenomics assembly of...
CAGCTAAAGCCAACAAACTTAATCCATATGATTATATTGAATTCATTCTGGATTATTTACCTCAACAAGATCTGGTTGAAGATCCAAAGAAATTGGATTGGTTCTTACCATGGAGTGAAGAAATAAAGAAGAATTTGAAATAAAAGCCGACTAAATTGATTATTATATCAATTCAATCGACTTCTTTAAATACACTATTTTATTTGGCGCTTACTTTTCCTCTACATAATCTTAAAAATTTTAATGTCTAATATTTTCCCTATTAAACATGATAAATATTATAATAGACATAATCATAAGTAATAACCAATATTCAGGATTATAATAATCTCCTGTTTTTAATTTTTGATTATCCTTGTAATTAGATGTTTGACTGAAATTTTTTTCCTTTCTTAAAATTCTCATCATTACTAGGAAATTTTTATCATCTGGTTCTTCATCAATTCCAGGTCTCATTCTTGAATACTTCGGTTCAACATCTACATCATAATCCTTTTCATATGATCCGTCATCTTCTTTTTCAAGAAGTGGGATTGAAATAATAAAAGGTTCCATCTTATATGCAAATTCACTTTCATTATGTTCATAGATTATATATATTCCATAGTCTAAATCTCTAAAAGTAGCTTCTCCTCTTTGATTGGTTATTAATTCTTCATCATAATCAATATTATTTTTTTTGAATATAATCCATCAATTTAGTAGCAACTCCATTTTGCTCAGATGCTGTCATATCTTTTTTAATTGTAACAAGTTTAGAGTATTTATCTAAAACTTGATAGTCATTACCATCATAATCAGCTATTTTTATCAACGCAATATGATCTTGACTAATATTAAAAATATGGTTGTGTACATCTAAATAATGACAGTGAATCGTTAAAGAACCATGATTTTGAGCATAAACATTATTAATTGAAAGAGACAATAAGCATGTAAATACAATAATAAATAATCTTTTTGCATTTATCATGTTATCGCCTCCTCCAAATAAATATAATAATTCCTATAATAATAAAACTTAAAAATGCTAATTTTACCTCATAAGGAATTTGTATACCATTATTGACCTTATTCGGTGTTTTCTTTATTGCTTCTTTGTAATCCGTTCTTTTTCCTCTTACAAGCAATCTATGAGTATTAACAGAATAAGGTGTACAAGTAACAAGCGTAACATAATCTTCACCATCTACAATTTCAATATCATCCGTTTGAGAGGGCAATACTGTTTTAATTTGATCTACTTCATAAGCTAACGTATCACCTAGAACAGAAATATAGAAAATATCTCCAACTTTCATCTTGTCAAGATCTGTAAACAGCTTTGAATTTGGTAATCCTCTATGCCCAGATAAAACAGCATGCGTACTTGTTCCACCTATAGGCAAAGAAGATCCTTCCATATGCCCCACACCTTTTTGTAAGATACCATTACTTGTTGAATGATATATAGGCAATTTCACATCTATTTTAGGTATTTGAAGATATGCCATCATGCCATCTTTAGAAACATTGAGCAGATTCATATACTCTTTACTCGGTTTACCTGTTGTAGAAAATGGATCATATAATTTCGTGGTATTGACCAATGACTGATTATATTCCTGTGCTTCTTCCAACATTTGTTTTTTTGTAGCTTCATCTATTCCCTTTACTTCATTATTATAAGAAGAAACTGCTTGTGAGCTGTGAATTCTTCCCAGGTAATCACTTACTGTTGGATAAAGCAATATTCCTAGGAAAAAAACTAATAAAACAGCTCTAATAACATCAAATAATTTAATTTTGTTTAATATATCTTTCATACATTTAATATCTATGAGAGATCTTAATTAATATTTCAATTAAGCTTCTTCTCTTTTTTTACCTTTTTTAAAGTAAGTTGAAAGAATAGCTAACACACCAACAACCCCTACTACTGTAAAGATAACTGTACCCATACCACCAGTTTCTGGTAACCATGATTCTGTTTTATTTGTAACTTTTTCTTCAACAGTTACTGTTTGTGGAGCATTTTCATCTACACTAATTGTTTTATTAATTGTATTTTTTAATTTTGCATAACCATCAGGTGCTTTTGTTTCTTCAATAACGTAATGTCCTTCTGATAATCCTTTTACAGTAATAACTCCTCCTTCAGGAGAAACTAATGTATCAGTAGTAGTTTCATCATCTATTGTAGCAATTCTATAAGTTCCATTTCCTTCATCAACAAATTTTAATTTACCACTATCAACATTATTTCTATATAAAGCAAATTCAGCGCCAGATAATGGTTTATTTTGTTCATCAACTTTATTGATTTTTAATGTATGAGTTAACACTTTAACTTCACTTGGGGCTCCTGTTGTTAAATGATCTGGGTCATTACCATAACTAACTTCTGCTTTGTTGGTAGATGTATTTGTATCATTGATTGCTTTTTCATTAACAACTGCTGAATATGTAAATGTTAATGATTCATTTGCGTCTTTAGCATGATTAGAATAGAAATTTTTGAATTCAACTGTAAATATTCTATTTGTTTTATCAACTGTTAAAGTATATTCACTAGTGTCTACTACAGTACCACCAATTTTAAACTACTAAATTTAATGTGTCTTTTGATACTGTTAGACCTTCAGTCATAGTATCTTTAAAAAATATAATAAATATTGATTATATCCTGTCATGTTTGGAACCATTGATTCAACCTTGAAATCTACAGTATCGCCAACTTGTGCAGAATCATATTTTTATTATTGATTGTTTTTTCTGGATCAGGTGTTTTACCTTTTAAATAAACATCAACTGCATTACTTGATTTTACTGTTGTAAAAGAAGGAGTATATCCTTCACCAGAAGGAATAACTGCATAATAACCATATGCCAATCCAGCAATTGTATATTCTTTTGTATCTGTTGTTCCTGTTGCTGTACCATCAGCACTTATTTGATTTGTTGCAATATATGTTTTTAACTTATTTTGAAAGTCTGTTGTAGAAACATTCGCTTTAATATAATTATAAGCTTTGACATCTAAATCATCACCTTCTGTCCCATTTAGTAAATCATTAGTGAAGAAATTTGCAAACTTAGGATTAATTGAATAGCTTACCTTTTCTCCAGATACAGTTGCATCCATTAGTCTGTAAGCATTGAAAGCAACTCCATTTACATCATGTTTACCAGTATGAACAGTTATACTGCCTGTACTTGCAGCAGATACTGAACCAATATTCATTGCTGACATAGTAAATAACATCATGAACGAAAGTACATATGCTATTACTTTTTTTAATTTGTTTTTCATTTTCATATTCCTCTATTCTTTAATATTATTCGCTTTTTTACTTTTTTTGTACGATAACAAAACTGCTAATACACCTACTATACCTACTAAAACAAATAACATTGTTCCTTTTCCACCTAAGTTTGGTAAAAGAGGCATATCTTTATTTGTTATCGTAAACGTATATCCATCATCAGATTCTTCAATAGACGTTATATAATTTTCTACTTCGGACTCTGTAACTGAATAAGTATAATAAGCTTTACTTCCATCATCTAATGTTGTATAGGCATCTAATCCTTTAATAACTGTTTGCCAGGTATTTTTAGAATCAGTTACATCATTAGTTGATAAAGTATAATCCCCTACTTTCTCTGATATTTCATCACTTCCTTTCATATATGTTCTTGTTAACGTCACTGTAATCGTATCTGGACGTTCTTTTTGTTTATCACTTAAATCTTTCCATAGCTTATTGATAGTAATGTTTATCTTTTCATTACAAGGATCTTGTGTATCTGAAGGGACAGGTGTCGTACCATCTTCGTTATCAGATACTTCTGTATCATCCATCAATACAGCTTTTGCTGGAGAGACATAGGCATTTAAATCAACGGTTTCACTTTTTGATTCATCAGATAATTTGGCATCTTTTAAATCATCATATTTTTGTACCTTATCATAATGGCTTATTTTGAAGATGTTCCAATTATCAAAATCTGAATCCTTTTTACTATACAAAGATGAATTTTTTATAATATCAATCAAGGAATCACTTCTTGTTCTATAAATCCTGTACGTATTATCTTTACCTTCAATATTCTTCTTTGTATTAAAGTCATAACTAGAATTTAAAGACGTTGTTCCAGAAAAAGGTCCTATTTGAATGCTTGTTCCTCTAATCGTATCAGCTAAATACATTTCATTGTTTTCAATCAATCCTTCATTGTTATAACCAATAAATCCACCTGCTTGACCATTTTCTTCACTTCCATCATGTGAATCATTTGCTTTTCCACCAAAAACATCATATCCATCATGAATACCTGTTATCGAGCATCCATCTACTTTTGTTCTGTTTGATTTGATAAGTCCTACTTTAATATTTTCTTTCTCACTGTCAGCAATATGATTTCCATCAATATTTGAACATGGGATTTCTATATAAGAATCACCAATTGTTATTTTTGCCAGGTCACTTGTTCCATCTCCTCTATCTTTATCAAGTGCTACTGAAATAGTTAATCCTAACAAAGTAACTGATAAAGCATTTCCTTTAGCTAAAACTTGTAATTTTAATAGTGAACCTAAATTGATATCTATAAGGCCAACATTTTCTAAATCTCCCACATATAGAATATCTAGAAGTTTATTGACGATTGAAAGTATCGGATCCAATAAATAGCTAGAACCTAAGTCAATATCAGCTAAATATTCAAAACTTGTTTTACCAACAAAGCCTCCTGCTATTTGATCACTAGCCACTTTCTTTATGTTTTCTACATTGCAATTGCTCATTCTTCCTAAATCAGCATAACCAACAAAACCACCAGAAATAGGTTCCTTACCACTTTCACTTGAAATAGTAAATCCAACTGGAATACCAATAACTGAACAGTTGTCACTATGAGAACCAAAAATATCTAAGACACCAGCTGTGGCATTTAATAATTTTCCTGTACCAACACCAGCTTCATCTAGATCAACCACACCACTCTTTCCCATGTGACCAACAAAACCACCGGCATAGTTTTTAGCTTTGACTTTATTTAATCTAGTAACACTCGAATTTTTTACCGAACCATCTAGCAAGCTTCCACCAAATCCACCTGCATTTCCTGTCTGTACTTTACTGTCCAATGTTCCTTCCTGACTTTCATCATTTGCACATACTGAAAGTCCATTATCATTTGATCCAGTTACTTTTGCTTGATAAACATAAGTTCTAAAGGCATCTAATACATCAATATTTCCTAATTTAATCAAATTTAGAATTTGATCAGAATCATCATTTCCAACTTGAGCAACAGAAGAAACATCAGCTAATCCAAAGAACCCACCAACATGTCTTCCACCAACAACATTTCTAATATTATTTGCCTCAACTCTTACTGAATTTGCATCTTTATCACCAAAAATTGCTCCTCCTGCAGTACCTACAAAACCACCTGCTTGATTTGCATATTTTGTATTTTCATCATTTTCTAATGTATATGAACCGTTAACACTTAATCCATAATCATTCCATGCATCCACCTTAGCATAGTCAACTATTGAAAGAGTTGCATTCAATACTTTGGCAAGATCTCCTGCATTTCCTAATAAATTCTTAAGTAGATTTGATAATAATCCTGTATTGGATGAAGTATTTAAAGTTACAGCACTTCCTGGTTGGATATTACCTGCAAAACCTCCAACATTTTGACTACCGTTGATTACTTTTAATTGATCAGCCAAACAATATTGATCTTGTGTTCCTTCTATTTTTCCACCAACAACTTTTCCAACAAATCCACCACTGTTTCCTTCATCATTATCAAAATCAGTTCCAGTAGTAGATATTGTTGCTCCTGATTGATAACCTATAACAGACGAAGTTTTTACCACAGGAATGAAACTTTGCAATATTGGAAGTGAGCCTACCACATTTAATTTCTTTTCTAAGTTTACATCTCCAACATTCGCAACTCCTGCTGAAATCATTTCACCAGCAAAACCACCACTGCTTTTTAAAGCTGTAACATCTTTTAAATCTCTAGCATTAGCAAAAGTTACTTTTCCTCCATTCATTTGACCAACATAACCACCAGCAATACCGCCTTGATAATCGTTTGAACCAGCATTTGTTCTTCCAGCTTTTACTTCATAGCCATAGGCATATTGATCAATAATTTTATCTAACTCGTCTTGATTATCAACTTCTCCAAGTTCTTGGAATTTTTTACCATAAGCACCATTGACTCCTACTGCTTTTACCCAAGAATTCCATACTTCTGTTGTTAAACCTCGAAGTGGTCCATAAGTTGCTGTATTCGTTTCAGTTGGATAAACAGCACTCAAGGCTGATAATGGATTATCTAAATTAATGAGTCTATAAAGTACACTGATATTTCCTGTATCAACTGTATTGGCACAATCCGTTCTGCCACTAAATCCTCCCGCATATTCATATCCATAAACAGCTCTTAACCTATAGACTGCACATTCTTTTTGAACTGTAGGTATTTTTCCATTCCATTTTCTTGTAGAATTTCCTTCAATACGACCACCTAGGTTATAACCCACATAACCTCCCGCGCATCCTTTTAATGTTTCATTACTTATGGCATCAGCACGAACTGCTCCACCACAAGGAATACAAGTAGTTTGAGAATTATAGATCATAGGAATAAATGATTGCAACACACTTGTTAAACTATCTACTGAAATTAATCCTTTTAAGATTTCCGTTTTACCTAATACATCTGCAACACTTCCTGGTTGAATATTTCCTGCATAACCACCAGCAGTTTCTTGACCTATGATGTAAGAGAAATTATTGACATTGCTATTTTGAATTTGTGAACCATAGTCGGTTCCAACAAAGCCACCTGCATTACCAATTGTTTTATTTTCATCCAAACCATTTGCTTTAACAGAAAAACCACCAACCGCACCAGTTACATCTGAATTTTCGATTTTAGAAGCTGTTACATCTAACGCAGATAAAATATTTGCCAAATTTATATTTGTTCCCAATGCCTTCAATCCACCACCAACAGATGCCGTAGAACCTATATCTAATTTTCCTACATAGCCTCCAGCATTTTTAGGTGCTGAAATGGCATAACTTGAAGACTCTCCAAAATAAGAAGAACTGTCTGTATCATTAATATTTGCATTAGGTGTTTTTACTGTTGTATGTTTTAACTTAGTTACACTACTATTAGAAACTCTTACAGCACTACCATAACCTATATATCCGCCAGCACTACCTGAATTTAAATCCGTTGACTTATATGTATCACAGCTAACGACCAATCCATTAGATTGAACACCAGCATTTTTAATAATAGGAATATAAACCTGTATTAAACTCAATAAATCAGAGATTTGAATATTCAAATCTGCTAAACCGCCTAAAATACTTATTCCTTTTGTTGAATCTGCTAAAGCTCCAGAATAAACCTTTCCACCAAAGCCCCCTGCATAAGTTTTTCCTTTAACATATGAAATATTTTGTATTGCATAAGCATTATTTTCATCATTTTCAACAATACCACTTTGGAAATCTCCAACAAATCCTCCTGCAATATCTCCTCGTACACCACCATTATCTATATAACTTACATAACATTGTTGATATGACGGAATTAAATATCCTACAGCATTTAATAATCCATTAGCCGAAATCAATTTTTTTATTTCCGTTTCATCTCCAACTTCAGCTAAACCGCCTGTTTTTGAAATACCAATAAATCCGCCAGAGTAACCTCCATCATCTGTAGAAGTTACTGTTTTCAAATTATTAACTTTTGCATCATTTATTTTTGTACTATTACTTTTAGCAACAAATCCAGCTGCTACATAATCAGTTGTTGAATTATCTTCTCTTGATCCCGTAGCTTCTACAGTAAATCCAGAATTAATACCACTTACAGACGAAGAATCTATATTGACTTCAACTGCTTGTCCCAAAGAAAGAAGATTGCTTAATTTTAAAATATAATTTAATCCTAAAAGATTTACTGTCAAACCATTATCAGTTCCTGCAAGATCACCTGGACCAGATACGCCTATAAATCCACCTACAATATTTTCTCCTGAAATATTATTTAAATTTGTTACTGTAACCGAACTAATAGAACCACCGATTGCTTCACCAAAAGCACCACCAACTCTTTTTCCTTTACCACCAATAGTTATACCTTCTGTAGAACCAGTAAGTGAAATAGAATTAGCATTAAATCCTAAATATTCTGCAACACCTAAAGTTGTATTTAAAAGTCCTGCTACACTTGCTATTCCCACTGAGCCAGAAATACCACCAACACAATTTTCACCATCCACGGATTTCAAACCATTAATAATGATATTTTTTTCTTCGATTCCATCCATTGAAAAGATATTATTTTTAAAATATGAAACCTTACTTAAATTATCGGTATTAGATTTTGTAAGATAAACACCATCACCTCTGCCTATCAATCCACCTGTGTAATTTTTTCCTTCAACACTGCATGGAGCATTTATTTGACATCCTAATATATGAGAAGGACTCACACCAGCAAGAGAAAGTAATGATGATGTTGCATTTTGATTACTGCTTAAAAGTTTCACAACTAAGTCAACAACTCCACCTAATAAGTTATCTTTCGTATCACCTTTCCCTAAATCAGCAGCCCATCCAATTGTTGCGATTCCAGCAAAGCCACCAGAATTATCTCCACCGGAAGATACCGTTAATTTATCACTAACATTAACATTACAATTTATAGCCGACGTGTTGGCCATTGCTCCAGCAAAACCACCTTGATATCCATTGCCCGAAATTGTCAAATCACTCGCAGATACTGAACAATTTAAAAACAAACTTTCAGGATTCATTTTAGGCAATTGAGTTTCTATATCTAAAGCACCCGATAAAGTACCTTCTATGACATCATCTCTAGCTAATCCTACAAATCCGCCACTATAATTATTAGCTTTGACATTGAAGTTGCTGTTTGTAATTTGGCAATCTTTTACGACAGTTCCTTTTTGTTGACCGATAAATCCACCAGAATTTTCAATCTTATCATTATTTGTTCCTATATTTCCTGTTAAATTATTGATTGAACAATTTTCAACATAAGCATTGATATACTTTGTAGGAATCAATTTATCTACTGGAATAGCGTTTCCTAAAAGAATGGTAATCAAATCACCTAAGCCAAGACCAGGAATCACATTTAAAATTTTTGCCAATAGAGTAGCCGTTCCACCTAATCCTTTTGATAAACCATCATATTCCGTCTTTCCAGATATGTATCCAATAAATCCACCTGTATTACTATTGACATTTGTTACTTTCACATCATCCAGTTCACAGTCAGATATTGCTACATCCCCCACTACACGACCTGCAAAACATCCCGTAGCTAAAGCTGTTGGGTCATCCTTACGAGCATTTAATATACTGCTGAGTGTTTTGTTAATCCAGTATTAACATTTCCAAAAGTAGTAACCATGTTAATCCATCTAATAGTGCTCCTAATGTTAATCCTAAAGTTGAAGTTAATCCACTTATTAACGTTTGATCAAATTTGATTTTTGTTGTTTCATTATCAACAGTTATATTATTGAATTTAAGGTTTTTTACTGTTACAGTTCCTTTACTTAATCCCAAATCACTACTACTTGCTTCGTTTGATAATGTAGCAAAGAAACCAACTCCCATTTGTTCTCCAACATCCAATTCAGATGTTTGACTAACATTCACATTAGAAATAACTGGTTTGTCTCCTATATTTAAATCAGTTGCTTTGCTATAATCGATAACGCTAGTATCATTATTCCATAGTGTTGATTGCCCATCGGCTTTTGCACCAATCATTGTTCCTTGGAACATCAACGGTGTCCAATTTTCATTGGATAAATCAATATTCCTAAAAATAATATAATTAGCATTTGTTGAATATTTTTGATTGGTAGCTTTATCTATATCCAATGTTGGATCAATTTCACCAGTAGATTGATTGACTCCACATCTTCCCCATATATATGGATACGAACTATATTTACTTTGTTTTTTATCCTTATCATGTATATTCTTTTCTCCAAATCCAAAATCTTCATTACCATTTTGAGATTTTTCTAAATCGGCATCTCCACCGTATAGCATTATCGGATTACCATTTTCATCTTCATCTACATACCAATTGGCAGCATGGAAATAAACTTGATAAACTGCACCATAAACAGTTTCATCAGATCCTATTTTTCGTAACTGTTCTTCATTGCCTATAAGAATATAAGTTTTGTCACCGATTGTTTTAACAACTTGACCATTAAAATCTCGTCCTTCACAATTTTCAGTACTTATATTTGATATTTGATTTGCTTTAGTTTCTGGCATCTCACCTGTAAAGTTTTTCGATAACACATAGTTATGTGATTTGCTATAAGTTAGATAATTAGAACTATTATCTGAATAAACAGGTTGTCCCATCCCAACACACTCTGGTAACATATCTTGAGACATGACAGGTTCATTTTCAGAATTATCCGATTGAATAATTTTTAATTGATAATCATTATAAATATAGATTGTATCTGTTGATGAATCATACAATGTTGAATTTTCATCTACAGTTCCATGATTAAATGTGCCTGTAAAGTCGCTTGGTAAAGTCCATATGTCATTTCCATTTAATGAAATATCTTTCATAAGTTGATACTTGGAAGAAAGAGAATATGTTATATATTCATCATTTACTGAAATTTGTTGACCAGTACCGTAATTACTTTCATCATTATCTGTAGATGTAACAATTGAATTTGAGCCAATTGCTTGAAGCTGTTTTGTATTATAAATTTTTATTACATTATTTTCATAAATATCACTGATATCTATTGAATCATCTGATTGTGAGCTTGTGTTATTTTCAACAATAGTTTCCTTTGAAATTGAATCATCAGATGAATTTAACGCATAGACAACAACAGTTTGTAAAAACAAAGAGATAACACATACCCAAACCATTATGTCTATACAAATTATTTTTTTCAATTTTGTTTAACAAACAAATCACCTTACTTCCATGAAACTAGGAAACTTTTAAAATTTTAGATATCTCGTTTTTCTACAATAAAGTGATTGATGATTTAGTTATACGCTACCTCTTATATCGGCTTTTTTATAAAATTGCAAAATTTATCTTAAATAATAATCATTTCTGAATATTATTCTAATATATTCACAATCTTTCTATAATGCACAGAATAGGAAAAGAATTCATACATTTTTTGTAAACTATGTGTAAAAAGCAATGTAATAAAAAAAGCAATCATAATTTACAAAATTAGATTACTCTTTAATATTTAAATTATTTACTTACTTTTTCAATCCACGTTTTATTCATAGAAGCAATAATAAACGAAAGAATAACTTTTGGTGAAAAACTTCCACACTCACCATTAACAATCATTCTCACAGCCTCACCATGATTAATTTTTCTTTTATATGGACGTTCACTGATTAATGCATCATAGGCATCAGCTAGTCCAACTACTTGTGCACAAAGAGGAATTTCATCACCAATAAGTCCTTTAGGATATCCTTGGCCGTCATATCTTTCATGATGATACAA
>ENA-OQHL01001510-OQHL01001510.1-human-gut-metagenome-genome-assembly--contig:-NODE-1510-length-11557-cov-5.957393_pt1 | contig 11557 bp, 10 predicted proteins | sample MGYA00242565_ERZ504723 | MGnify/ENA primary metagenome ERZ504723 (study PRJEB26092, sample SAMD00036211) | human gut metagenome | host: Homo sapiens | study: EMG produced TPA metagenomics assembly of...
CGGTCACATTGACCGTATAACTGTCACCGCCCTGCTCCCGTACCACGACGGAGCCGGTCGGCACTTCTTTGTTCTGGACAATCTGCGCGGATGTCACTTTGCCGTCTTTTACGGCGGTTTCAAATTTTCTGTACGGCACCGCCTATCGGCAACTTCTTCCCCGTTCCTCCACGGTAACTCATCAAGAAAGCTTCCGCACCAGGCACCTCGTCGGCAGGAGTAGCATATTCTCTCACCTCCTCAGACAGCACAATGCCCTTGCGCAAGCGGAGTTCCGTAACCTCGTGTCTCGCGCCGTCCTTATGTATTATGAAAGCCGCCACGTTGTCCGAACCCACACCAGGCGGCATGCCTTCGAAGAAAAGCCCGCCCACCAAATAATATTTCTTACCGGCTGTCTGGGCAGAGCAAAGCCCTGCCCCCACAGCTACCAGAATCAGAAACAAAGAGAGAATTTTCCTTATCATAATTGTTAGAGACTATTCACTTTTCAGCGTAATCGTAAGCTTGGGCTGCACCTTCACTTTGCCGGTAGCCATACCTATATACGAAACAACCAATACAGCATCCTTAGAAGGTACAGAAAGGACAAAATTGCCATTGACATCGGTAACGCTTCCCGTAGTGGTACCTTCTATCAGAACAGCCGCACCGATAACAGGCTCACCCTGCTCATCCACCACTTTGCCTTCCACTTTCATATTGCCTTTGGCAATGGTCTTTTCTACAGCTTTAGTTTTTTTAGTAGTGATGTAAATCTCACCTTTTCCACCTGCCTCTTTCTTCACCTCAATACCCTCAATATTCTCGGCAGGTATTAAATCATCGATAGTTTTAGTACCCAAGTCAACCTTTTCTCCATCAATATAGACAGTCTTTATTAAATCAAGACTACTCTTATGCTGTACTTTAGCATTCTCTGCCACCTCATTACCCCGGCGGATAACCATACCCGGAGTTCCTTGTTTCAGGGTTATCAGAACAACGCCATTCTGTCCCTCTTCTCCATATAAATCCGTGGCAGATTTATCTTTCAAAACCGTTACACGTTCTATCTTATCAGGATTCAATGCACTCATGACAGATGGCGTCACCTCTTTTCCATCCACAATATACAATGGCTCTTTCCCATTACCTGCATATCCTTCAACTGTAATACCATTGGCAGAAGAAGTTTTTTCAAGTTTGTCGTCGTCCAGCCTGAACATCACCGGCACCGTAAATTTCACAGCCACCGGCTGCCCCTTCTGTCTCCCCGGCTTCCACTTCGGCATAATGTTTATCAATCGCAGCGCCTCGGCATCCATATCCTTATCCACAGAACGGAGCACCTTGGAGTCCTTGATGCTTCCATCTTCATCCACCACAAACTGGACAGTGACCCGTCCCTGCGTACCGTTCTCTTTGGCAGATGCCGGATAACGCATATTCGTCTTGATATAATCCATGAAAGCACTCATTCCGCCGCCGGGAAATTCCGGCATCTCCTCTGCCACCTCGAAGACCGGAGTTCCCTTCAACTGCTTGCGGACTTCCGCCGGTACATACTTCACATCGGCAGGCTTCGTAGTGTCACCTGCACTTTCCACCACTTTTGTTTCTACAATTGCAGCCAAATCGTTAACTTTGACGCTTGAAATCTTCTCCACTTTATCGGAGACTTCGGGACGGGCAAAAGCTGTCACTGCAATGGCAGCTACCGGAAGTACATAAAGATACTTCAAACGTGCCCACGGGCTTGATTTTTCTTTTAACATCATAGTGATACGTTTTTTAAGTTTACTGTGATTAAAGCTGTTGGCCATAGAGTAGAGCCTTGTGCCGACAGCTTTTTTTATTAATAATAGTTGATACTGTTTTGCATCCACACCCTCCTTTATCACCGTTTCATCCGCTTCAAACTCATGGATATTCTGCAATTCCTGCTTCAGGAGCCATGATGCCGGATTGAACCACTGAAAGAAAATGCAGACATCAGCCACCAGCAAGTCCCAGGAATGGCGGTTATGGATATGGGCAAGCTCGTGGATAAGGATTTCCCGTCCGTTCTCCTCCAAGTCTTTCCGTGAAATGACAATATATCCCATCCAACTGAACGGAGCGATGTCACAGTTGTGTACAATCAAAGTAACGCGCTCTTTCCTGCCCGGTAAGTAGCTGCCAATATCCTCTTTTTTACCCGATTTCAGCAACATCAGTAACCGTACCAACGAATATACGTTGCGGAAGGCAAAGAAAACGATTCCTGCCAGATAGACAAGCAGCGCCACTTGTATCCAGGTGACTGTTGCCGTTTCAGCCCTTGCTCCGGCCTCAGTGGCATTCACTGCATCTGCCATCATCAGCAACTGCTCCAATGTCAGCATCGTCTGGTGCACTTCCGTCTCCTGCTTCACACTTACCTCTACCAAAGGCAATAGGCAGGACAACAGCAAAATGCCCAACAATGAAAAACGGTTGAAACGATGAAACGTCTCGCGTGCCAGCAACAAGCGATAAAACAAATAGAATATCGCCAGGCAAACAGAAGATTTGAGTATATAAACAAAAAACAGACCCATGGAATTATTTACTATTTAGGGATTTACGATTTACTATTTACAGTTACTTGGTCAGTTCATTCCGTAGCATCTCCACTCCGGGAAATCCGGTTGCTTTGTAGGAAATATCTCCTTCACGGTTCACGACGAAATAGGTCGGGATACCCGGATATTCGTACAGCTTTGCCAATGCCGTACTTTGCTCATTGCTAATGCGACAGTGAATACCGGGTATATCCGGTATCATTACTTTCCATTTTCCTTCAGGAGATGTTTCGTCGACAATATATAGATAAACCACCTCTTTCAGCTCCTCTTTCAACGGTTTCAGGCTTTTCATGGCCCGCATACAAGGACCACACCAGGTGTTCCACATATCCACCAGTACCATCTTGCCACGATAAGGACGAGTAATGACCTGCAACAAACTGTCTGCCGCTACCTCCTTTTCCACCTCAACAATCTTATATCCGGTCTTTCCCTTAGTAGCTTCCAACTCTGATTTCAGTTCGGCTTCAATCCTCCCGTTTCTCATCAGGAACAATTGCCTGAGGTCGGGAGAAGCGATGCTGTCCACCGTCCGACGCTCTTCCTCAGTCAAAGGCATGTACTTGCTCAGATTACGGGAAGCACGCCCGGCAAGAAGCATGTCCGGCCAAAGAGGGTCTTGCACAAACTTATCCCGGAAATTTCCGGTAGCGGTCTTCACAAAGTCCGTATAATAATTGTAATATTTCTGTTCGGGGGTATGCAGAATATCCAGTTGCAGTATTTCCTTGAAGTATGAGGTACTGTCCACCGTCATGTCCGCCCTTTTCACCCCCTTCCTGCCCGAAAGCATCGGGGCATAACTAAGGTTACTCTTGTAATTATAGATAAGGCTGAACAGATTCATATCCAGATTTGCCCGGATATAAGTACGGCAAGCCTGGCTCATATCCTTGTTTTTTACAAGTTTCTTTTGCATATCTTCATAATGCCTGAACAGATACTTTTTATATGCCTGCGGAGTCATCCCACAAATATCTGCATAAAAATCATCAGCTCCCGATAAGCTTTTCATTTCACCGAACCGCAGCAACTCGGTATTCAGACCGGCATAGTCTCCTTCAAACCAAACACAGTTGTCCGTTACACCATCCCTTTTCCGGCTTAAAAGACGGCTTTGCGAATAGAATATTTCAGGCAGATTGATTGTGACATCCAGTTCTCCACCCGGAACGAGAAACAATTCTATTTTCGAACGGGATATCCACAGCGTAGCACCGCTCGGCAACAGCACCTCTGTCTCATAACGGAACGTGCCATCCTCCGCTATCTTCAAGTCCTTACCGGTGAAATACATGAAGAACCAAGGCGAGTCATAGTAGCGTAACGTCACTCCATACTCCGGTTTATACCCCAATATCTGCCCCTTTATGACAGTCTTTCCCATATTCAATTCCGGTCCGGGCAATGGCAAAACCTCATCCGGTTTCTTATTCCGCAAACGTTCGGAAATATCCACCCGAGGTTTCTCTCCGTTGAGCTGTATACCATAAATTACCCATCCTTCATCACTGTCCGGTGTCTCTACAAAATCAAAGCTCTCAGTATCCATCGGAAGCGGACTAAACTTCAAAACAGCAGTCATTTCACCGGAAGCGGGAATATGCGTCCATTCATCCCTGGCAAAACCGGTATTTCCCAAATATCCGTAATCCTTTCCGGATGCCCGCAACACAGCTGTCGAATCAATCCTGACCCTATCGCCCTGCATGCCATAAAGCCTCACCGCCAGCCAGGTCGTATCTTTTCCAAGCGTCACTTGCTCCACTTCAATGCTACGCGTATTGCATGCCATGAAATAGGGTACCTTTACGATTTTCTTTGCCTGCAATCCGCAGCAAATACTTACCAGCAGCAAACAAACCAATCCGATGTTTTTCATAAGCCAGAGTTATTAGAGTCTCAACAATCTCAGTCCCTTCCCTTTTCCACGTCTTGTATCAACTGCTTCAGTTCTTCCAGGGATATATCCTCTTCCTTCACCAGAGACGACACTGCGCTGAGATAGGAATTATTGAAATATTTGCTGATAACGTTCTTCAGTGTCCGCTTGCGGAAATCCTCCTCGCTGACCACCGCATAATACTGATACGTGTTGCCGTACGTATGATGGCTCAAGAATCCCTTATCCTCCAATCCTCTCACAATGGTGGACAAAGTATTGAAATGTGGTTTCGGCTCTTCATAGAATGCCAGCATTTCCTTCACAAACAAGGGTCCCTTTTCCCAGAAAAAGCCCATGATTTCTTCTTCTTTTGCAGTCAATCCTTTCATAACATTCTTTGTTTTCCGCAAATAACTAAATTATTTAGTTCAAAAACTAATTTCTCTCGTTAAATAAAACTAAAGCTTTTAGTTTATTCGGCAAACACCAGTCTCCAACCGTCTCCCGACAAGCAAAATACCTACTAATAGTGATTGCAGTTCTCGGATAAAAGCCGTTACTTTGCGCACGAATCAGAGAATTAAAAACAATAACATACAATGAATGAGCAACATAAGTACCGCTCCACGGACAAGATGAGTGACCTCATCTGTGACAATTACTCCTTATTAATGGTGATGAGCCGCTTCGGACTGTCATTAGGATTCGGAGACAAGAGCGTGAAGGACGTCTGCGAAGCACAAGGCGTCGATTGCCCTACATTCCTCGCCGTAGCCAACTTTATCAGCGAAGAACAATACTCTTACAGCGGCAATGAAAGTGATTTTTCCATTCCCGCCCTTATGGATTATCTGAAGCGTGCCCACACGTATTTCCTCGACTTCAACCTGCCGGCCATCCGCCGCAAACTCATCGAAGCCATCGATTGTTCCAGTACAAACGATGTAGCCTACCTCATCCTGAAGTTCTTCGATGAATATGCCAAGGAGGTACGCCGCCACATGGAATATGAAAACCAGGCCGTATTCACCTATGTAGAGCAATTACTCCAAGGCAACCTATCGGATGAATACAACATTGCCACTTTTGCCAGCAAACATAATCAGATAGATACCAAACTGAAAGAGCTGAAGAACATCATCATCAAATACTACCCGGAAAAGGAGAACAACAATCTCCTGAATGCGGTCTTGTTCGATATATTCAACTGCGAACAAGACCTTGCCACCCACTGCCAGGTAGAAGATTATATGTTTGTTCCCGCCGTAGCGCAAATAGAAAGGAAACTGAAAAATGAACAATAATACTTCTTTGAAGATTGTCATTGCAGAAACTTCGGTCATCATCCGGAGTGGCCTGACGGCTGTTTTGAAGCGTATTCCCAACTTGAATGCACACCCTATTGAGGTTTCTTCTCCGGAATCGCTGCAGAACTACATTCACATGCATCCGGCAGACATTATCATCATCAACCCCACTTTCGGTGGCTGGTTCGACCTGCCCGCCTTCAAGGCAGAACACGGAAAATCCGGTATCAAGTACATTGCTATGGTATGCTCCGTCATCGACAACAACATATTGAAGGAATATGACGAGAACTTCGCCATGTGCGATGACGTAGATGTCATCGCCTCCAAAATCAACCACTTGCTACACACCGAGGAGGAAGAGGAAAAAGACAGCGAACAAGAAACCCTGAGCCAGCGCGAAAAGGAAATCATCACCTGCGTTGTGAAGGGCATGACCAACAAAGCCATCGCCGACAAACTCTACCTCTCCATCCATACCGTCATTACCCATCGCCGTAACATTGCACGCAAACTGCAGATACATTCTCCGGCAGGGCTCACCATCTACGCTATTGTCAACAAGCTGGTAGAATTGAGCGACATCAAGGACTCTCTATAAGATTCTTCCGGCAACCGTTTCCCTACCCGCTGCGGCCTATAGGGAAAAACCGGATGAATCCCTTGCAAAAGTATGCTCCTCCATACGGGAAAAGCCCTCTGCCTATTGATTAAGGTTTATCTTGTGCTTGAAGACAAAGCTCATCCCCTATGTCATCCCTCCCCATCCTATGACTCTTTATGCCCCACAAGTATCCTTATCCAACCTTACCCACAGTATCCGTCACGCCATACACAAATCCCCGCTTCACGATATCACATCGGGAAGCGGGGATCCTTTTATCTTCATAAAAGTGGTTACGTAATTATGACTAACTAATTCATTCAAATCTGATGTTGCAAAGATAAGGCATCGGCAGACAGTACGCAATCACTTAAATTAGGTATAATAAAACAAGTCTGTCATCATAAATAGGTAGAACCACCCACAAATCAGGCATTGGCATAGCTGTGCATTCCTCCAAGGATGTAGTTCACCCCGAAATAGGTCATCAGGACTGTCAGAAAGGCAACAATCATATAGATATGGAAGAATAACGGACTGCGGAAAATGCGCAGGCTGCGCGCATGGAACGCCGCTCCATAAACCATAAAGGTAATCAGCGCCCATACTTCCTTCGGGTCCCAAGCCCAATAACGCCCCCAAGAAGCATTGGCCCAAACCGCACCCAGAAAATGCCGGCTCCCAAAAAGAAAACGGCGGGATAAAGCAGCAATCGGCTGAGCAGCATCAACATCCGGGCTGAACGGCGAAGACACAATGCCAGTATGCCGTTCAGCATCATAAAGGCAAACAAAGCATAAGACATCATTATCAACGACACATGCGTACTGAGCCACGGAGAAACGAGCACGGGCATCAAGGGAGTGATTTGGGGGATTCATCTGTCCCCAAATAGGACACCAGTAAGGCAAACCGGACAGCAAAAAACCGAAGGGCACCATAAACGGGAAGCGCCGCCGAAACAGACAAGCCAGGAACAGCGCACACAATGCCATGAACTGCATCGTTTCGTATCCATTACCCAACGGGATACGCCCGCCGATGTACCACCTCAGACCATACCCGAAGAGCTGAAAGAGAAACGCCGCATAAAGAGAAAACGGGAAAAAACGTATCTGCCAAACGCGAAGAGAAAGAGAGCGCTACAATCCTACCGGAAGAGTCTGACAATGCCGACGAACGGCGCAGGCCGCGATACAGCAGACGGAAGAAAGCCAGCATCCCCACCGTAAGGTTGAACATGAACAGCAATTTGCTGAAAGGAATACGGTTATACAGCAATTCGGCTTGTATTTTAGTATCGGAAACAGGCTCCACACTCCCGTCTTCCGGCAAAGGACGAATCAATGTACCATTTTGGAGCATCAAAATCAGTCCCACCTTTTCATCCGCCTCTACAATGGCCTTTTCCAGAGAAGTCATTTTCCGATGATGGTCTTGCTTCCCCTTCCAGAACTTCTGCAAGCGATACTTCTCACCGTCGAACAAATCAGCCAGACATGCATAGGGTGTCTCCAAATGAAGCAGGCGACGGAGTGCCTCGTTTTTGATATAAATCATCGGCTCATTCTGCCAAACCTCCGGACGCAGAAGCCATCCGCCAATCACCTGCTCCGGCGTCATGCCTCCATAAGACAATTTTCCCGTCAGTTTCAGTACAAAATCGCGCGCAAGGGTATTGAAAGGAACCACACGGTCATTATAAATCACCTGCTTACGGGCAAGACTATCCGCCTGCTTGCGTGCCAGTGCCGGAAGGCTTCTCTTCTGCGCATGTACCCCACTTCCCAGACACAGCAACAATAGGACAAACATTCCTCCCTTCTTCAACAACGGATGCCTCAGCAGCCTGCGGAACTCTCCTCCCCGGCTGACCAGCATCCAGAGCATGGAGACACCTAACAAGAGGTATCCACTATAGGTAATCCCTATCCCCCACGGGTCATAATTCACTGTCAGCCAGCTCCCCTGCATATCCTCATCAAAGGAAGACTGATAAAAGCGGAGCCCCTGCCGTGAAAGAATACGGTTCATGGAGACGGGCGTCTCACCGTGAATATAGCTGATATAATCTGCAGGAGCATCCGTACCCGGATAGTACTCAATCCGGAAACTGTCCAGACGTAAGGTGAACGGTAACTCTACAACCTGCCTGCCGTCTTGTTCCAAAAAGCAGTTCACCTCACTGCCGACAGTAAGATGCACATATCCTTTCCGGCCACAAAGAAACGTAGTCATGGCTCCCGCCAAAATCACGAGGAAGGAGCCATGCAACAACAACGTCGGGAGACACCGCCACAACCGCTGTCTTACAAGCACAACAACAGTCATCGCAGCAAGGGCTCCCCACAAACAACAGAACCAAATCGTATGATAAACATGCTTTTCTACAAAATCCGTACTGTATGTCTGCTCTACAAACGTAGTTGCAGCAAGTAAGAGCAGCAAACAACCATAAACAGCTATGAGAAACTTTTTCAATTAAGAGCTATCAATTAAAAGTAAAAAATCAATATGGAGCAAACTCCTTGTTTTCTAAAGACTTGACTCCCATACATTCCATCTCTATCAGCCAACCCGGACGACATACGGGAGCATATACAAACACTCTCGGAGTATCCGGAAAACGCTCGTCATACATTCCTTTGACCACGGTATAGTCTGCAACATCCCGCAGATAAACAATCATCTGTCCTAAATCATCAAACGTACAGCCAGCCTCTTTCAACAAAGCCTCCACATTCTCCCACATACGTTCCGTCTGCTTGCGAATGTCTCCGGGATATACCACCTCACCTTTATTATTGATGCTCGCAGTACCCGAAATAAACACCTGGCGACGGTCGCCATAATCCACATACGTACCTCGCTCGAAACTCACACCGTATTCGTATGTGGGATTCAGATGTGTCGGTGCGTAAAGGTAGTGAATTTGTTCAGATTTCAAACCATCTACAGCATAAGTATCCATCTGAACCGTCACTTTTGGGTCGGCATGACGGCCACCGATACCGGTACTGGAAATATAATGAGTCTTCTCCGTCAAGTCCTGGGTAACAAACACCTCATTACGTGCCTTCACCACTCCGGCATAATTCACATCCACGTTCTGTACAAAGAACCAGGTACGTATGCAATTATCAGCCAGCTTGCAGCCCTGTTCCATCAGCTGCATCACATAGTCATTCAACAGCAGACGGGTCTGGTATTCCGAATTGGCCGCCTTATTGAAGCACCTCCCCCCCAGAGGTGCCTATAACCGTTATGCGACGCTTCCAGTAAACCGGAATCGTACGTTTGTACCGACATCCCCGTTTGCAAATAGGTCCACATAGCGATCTTTGTTCCCATTCAAAGGCGGCTGCTGAACGATAGAGAGCGGGCAAAAGGCGCTCTCGCACTCCCACTCCATCACGCTATCCGTCTGATTAGCTGCGTCACTTAAAAAATAACGGCGGAAAACGGCGGTAGCGTCATTCGATAGCTCTTCCTTCACGACAGTCACATAAACCCGCAAAAGGTTTTGCAATTGCTCCACGAAAGACAAACAAGGGTCCGTGATCGATACCATCACCTGATATTCCGTTGTTCCACCTTTACCCGTGAATGAAGAGATTTGCATTTCTACCGCTTTATCCGTATCTATCCTCCTCGTATAATTCATCATTTTCTTTCTTATCAATTATCCAATGCCCCTCCTAAGATCCAACCTTGGATCAAAGCAAGGACCTCCTGTTTCCCGGAACTATTGAACATATCCTTATGTACCGGATTATCCTCCAATATATCCAGCAAGAAACTATTGTTTATATTACCCGGGGTCACGTAGTTCTTACCCTCTTCCGAAAGGGGCGCCTTTACGTTCACTAAAGATTTATAAGCCACATCGTCCCTAAGATCCAGCTGACCGGCCAATCCCGATCCTCCTCCATGACAAGACAAGCAATTCAAGTCGAACACCTGCGCTTGTATACGTTTGAAGCTCGCTAAATCCAATTCGCCGACAGACAAATCAAGCGGTTCGTCCGAATCATCCACCGGAGACGTATAATAGGAGTAAACCAACCGCAATCCCCTACTAATCACAGCGACCTCTATACTCCTCGTATCCGGAGTGACATTATTCAATCGGAGTTTTAGTCTTTTGCCGTCTTCCGCCGGCTTACTGATACGCTGGGTTTGCAAAGGTTTCGACTTATCCTCGCCAAAAGCACATAACGAGAGCATATTCTCCTTCGGCCAAGCTTTCAGGCCAGTGAAAGAAAGTGACACGGTAGCGGTTCGCCCGGAATCAACCGTCTCATCCGGATAAATCTTACCCTCATCACAACCCAGCCCGAATAACAGGAATAAGGCATACATTATATATTGAATATATCGTTTCATACCCAAAGATTAGAACGTGAACTGCAACATAGCCGTAGCGGAGTGACGAGCCAATCCAATAGCGTCCTCATCCCGGTCATTCTGCGTAGCATGACCGCTACGACCTAGATATTGATACATAACCTGTAGCTTCAAATTATTATTAAAGAAATAATAATTCAAACCAGCGGCGGGCATATTCAACAAACCACCCTCATCCGTAGCGTTACGATCATAGAAATCATATCGCAAAGCACCCTGCAATTTCGGAGTGATGAAATAGCCCAATTGAGCGTAAGCTCCCCAGAAATTCTTATCCGGCTTTTGCATGATCTTGGTAAAATGCATATTCATATAGTAACCTTCGGCAGCCACATACCAGCGGTTCTTGATCCATGCGAACTCAACGCCCACACGGGTGTCGCTACTGGTCAAGAACTCGGCCTCCGCATTATAAGAGGCAGATACGGCGATAGACATCTTATCGTCGTTCAGATTCTCCGGTGAGCCTTGAGACGTTGGCATCTCCCCCTTCGGCATAAAGGCCAGACGACCCGCATATAACAGCGAAGGCAACCATTTATGATCATCGCAGTTTGTCTTAGTCGCCAAATTCACGTCGATACCCGTACCATTAAAAATACCGACTTGATAATTCCATTTATCATGGATCAAACCATGTACCTGTACACCCAAGTCGAATCCCGTGGACATATTCGGTATGACATAATTCACGTCGTAAGGAAGCAATACGGATTGGGAAGCGGAATAAGGCAGTACCGGAAACAACGTCTCCCCCAAAGTGCTT
>ENA-OQHL01001511-OQHL01001511.1-human-gut-metagenome-genome-assembly--contig:-NODE-1511-length-11554-cov-3.375689_pt1 | contig 11554 bp, 15 predicted proteins | sample MGYA00242565_ERZ504723 | MGnify/ENA primary metagenome ERZ504723 (study PRJEB26092, sample SAMD00036211) | human gut metagenome | host: Homo sapiens | study: EMG produced TPA metagenomics assembly of...
TCTCGTCCACCTCACGGGCGGCAAGGGCGTCGCCATTGCGGGCGGCATCAAACACATCCTTGGCGGCAAACTCGGTGCCGCGCAGGGTGCAGGGGGTATCCGGGTTCTCGTCCAGCAGCTTCTTCATGCAGCGCACAACGCCGGTGGCACTGGAATACTGCTCCAGACATCCGTGCTTGCCGCAGCCGCAAGTAGCGGTCTCGTGGCGGTCCACGGTGATGTGGCCGATCTCGCCGCCGGCACCGTGGGTGCCATCAATGACCTTGCCGTTGACGATGACACCACCGCCCACGCCGGTGCCCAGCGTGACCATGACCGCACTGCGGCAGCCCTTGGCGGTACCCATCCAGATCTCACCCAGAGCAGCCACGTTGGCGTCATTGCCCACCAGAACCTTGATGCCACTCAGCATACCGCCAAGCTCTTCGGCCACATTGTGTTTGCCCCAGCCGCCGAGTTTGCACAGATGATGGGCACGATGCGGCTGTCCAGCACAGGACCGGGCACGCCCACGCCCACGCCCTCTACCTGCTCAGCGGCAAGGCCTTTTTCCTGCATTTTGCCCTGCACGGCAGCGGCCAGATTTTTCAGAATGTGCTCACCGGCGTTGGAGGTGTCGGTGGGGACTTCCCACTTTTCCAGCAGCGCGCCGGTGGTCTTGAACAGGCCGATCTTGGCGGTGGTGCCGCCCAGATCGATGCCGAATGCGTATTCTTTCATGTTTCATTTACCTCTTTTTGACGGCCAGCGGCCGCAGTATTTCGCGTGTTCCAGTATACCACACCTACCCGCAAAAGAGCAGTGCCGCTGCGGATTTTCATGCAAACAGACGGAAAACGCAGTGGATATTTGGCACAAATGCCAGTGCTCACCGCACGGTGTTGGTCAGACTGCCAATGCCGTCGATCTCGCAGCGCACCGTGTCGCCGGGCTTCAAAAACTGCGGCGGGTCCATGCCCATGCCCACGCCTGCCGGGGTGCCGGTGGCAATGATGGTGCCGGCCTTCAGGGTCATGCCCTGCGAAAGCTCGTGAATAACATGGTCGATGTCAAAAATTTGCAGGCCGGTGTTGGAGTCCTGCCGCTTTTCGCTGTTGACAAAGCTTCGGATGCCGAGCTTGGGCGGGTAGGTGTCGAATTCGTCTGCGGTAACGATGCAGGGGCCGATGGGCGTGAAGCCGTCCAGACTTTTGCCGAAATACCACTGCTTGTGGGCGGTCTGCACATCGCGGGCGGAAACGTCGTTCAGGATGGTGTAGCCGAACACATAGTCTTTTGTTTGCCCAGCGGGCACATCCCTGGCATCTTTGCCCAGAACCACAGCCAGTTCGCATTCGTAGTCCAGCTTCTGCACAAGGTCAGTGTGAGCTTCAATAAAACCGCCGTCCGGCACAGCGCGGGAAACGCGCTTGGAAAAATAAATGGCATCCTGATGTTTGGTTGTAAAGGCATCGGCAGAGTATTTCTCCGCTTCGTCCGAGTGGGCCATGTAGTTGATGCCAAGGCACACCAGCATCCTGCGCCGGGCAGGGAATAGGGCTTTGCAGCTGCACGGCATCCACGGGCAGGGCCGGGATGCCCGCAATGGCAAGCTGCAGGCCTGCCCGCACCTGCGGGGTCAGAAAGGGGATGGCATCGGACAAGGTTTTATAGGAAAGGCCCAGCCAGCTCAGCGGCCAGATCTGTGTGCCGTCCGGCGAAAGAATGGCCGGATCTTCTACGCCGTCCGGCAGGCGGCAGGTGACAAAACGCATTTCAGTTTCCTCCCTCAGTGGCGGTAGGCGATGGCGTTCTGGATGCGGTCGGCCTCAGCCTGCCCGGCCAGCTGGCGCACCAGCTCCAGCGCAAAGGGGATGGCACCGCCCAGACCGTAGCTGGTGGTGATATTGCCGTCCACTACCACTTCGGTATCCAGCACCTCGGCACCGGCCAATTTGTCTTGGAAACCGGCGTGCGCCGTGGCTTTTCTGCCCTCCAGCAGGCCGAGAGATGCCAGCACGCTGGGTGCTGCGCAGATGGCAGCTACCTTTTTGCCGCTCTTTGCAAAGGAAACGCAGGTGTCGGTAACGGTCTTGTTGGCGGCAAGGTTCGGGGTGCCGGGGATGCCGCCGGGCAGCACCACCATGTCCACATCCGAATAATCCACCTCTTCGGCCAGTGCGTCGGCGGTGATATGCACCTTGTGGCTGCTCACGATCTCACGGCTGCCGGATGCGCTGGCCACGGTCACCTCCACCTTGGCGCGGCGCAGCAGATCGACCACCAGCAGGGCTTCACATTCCTCGGTGCCCTCGGCAAAAAATACAACAGCTTTGCTCATAAAAATCAAACCTCCCTGATTTCTGATGAAGACGGCGCATCTGCACCGCATGAGGAAAAACGATAGAAGTACCCCGCTGGCGTGGGGACTTCTGCCTTCCCAGTTGAATGATAAAAGCCGCATACCGCACGGGCGGCACGCGGCATGGTTTGTGTGGAAGTTCAGTTTTGATCGTCGGCAGCTTTTTCCGCTTCCAGCAAGGCGCGCAGCACGCTGTCGTTGGCACTCAGCACCCGGCTTACCCGGCTGATGATGGCGCTGGATGCACCGGTCTTATCCATGATCTCGGTGTAGATGCGCTTGTCCACCAGCATTTCGGCAATGTTGTAGCGCTGCTCCATTGCGCTCAGCTCGGAATAGCTGCACACATCCTGTAAAAAAACGGTAGCACTGTTCCGGGGTCTTGAGCTGCAAAAATGCCTGATACAGACCGGACTGGCCGGTAGGATGATCTTTTGCCATGTTGTTCTCCTTTTTTGCAGATGCCGCCCACAGGCAGACACTTTATACACTACACCAGTGTAGTACAAACGGGGAGAAATTTCAATAGCATTTGCGGCTTTTTAGCCCAGCGTGTGCTCAAATACCACTTCGTCCCGGGGGACGGTGCCGTTTTCCTGCTCGGCGGGCTTTAAATTGCGGTAGCGCAGGGCCTTGAAGAACTGCTGCACCGGCAGGGCCTTGGCGTGCACGGTGCACCACACACGGCCCTTGCCCTCGCCGCGGGCCAGCCGCTCGCAGGAGAGCACGATGTCCCGGCCCAGTGCCTTGCCGCGGTATTCGGGCTTGAGGTACAGGTGCATCAGGTGCAGGGCGGTGTTCTCCATCTTCCACGCAAAGTAGCCGATGGTTTTGCCGCCCAGAACGACCAGAAAATAGTTCACATCGTTGTCGATGTCTGCTTCGATGGCGTCTGCGCTCTGCAGCTCTTCCACAAGGGTGTCCAGCTGCTTTGCGGGATAGTAGCGCTTGTACACCTCGTGCCAGAGCTCACTGGCAAGGTCGGCGGTGGCGTGGATGTATTTGGCCTTGGCGACCAGCTTGTAATCAGGCTTCATAGTTCTCCTTATACTTTTACGATATAATCCGGCTTGCGGGGTGCTGCGGGCTTGGGGTCTGCAGCAGGGTAGCCCAGAATGCAGTGGCCGATGCCGACCCAATCGCCCTCGATGCCCCACTGCCGGAGCAGGGCCTTGCCCTCTTCTGTTTCAAACTCTTCCTTTGCGCGGTTGATCCAGCAGCTGCCCAGCCCCAGCGAAGCTGCAGCCAGCATCAGGTTGCCCATGACAAGGCTGCCGTCGGGTACGGCATTTGCGGCGTGAGCATCGGCCAGCACCACCAGAATGGTGGGAGCGCCGTACATGGGGTCGGTGTCCCTGCCCATGACAGCGGCGTTCATGCGGGTGAGCTGGGCGCGGGCGGCAGCGTCCTGCACGACCACGATCTTTGCGCTCTGGCGGCCCATGGCGCTGGCGGCGTAGGTGCCGGCTTCCAGCACGGCATCCAGTTCTTCGTTTGTGATCTGCTCCGGCTTATAGGCACGGCAGCTGCGGCGGTTTTTGATGGTTTCCAAGGTTTCGTTGGTCATGGCAATTCCCTCCCTTAAAACATGTGCCTTTATTGTATCACAACAAAGGCCGGAGTGCAAAGAGAAACCAGCAGGAAACGCTTTTGTTGCACGTAAACGTTATCGTTGCGGGAATCATGTCAAAATGCACAATAAAACGTAAAAAGATTATGGAAAAGCATTCTTGCTGCCAAAGGGTAAATACGTTATAATAGGGCTACCAAACTGGAAAGGAGTCGTGCTCTATGGCAAAGGCATCGCAGGCAGTCATTCTGGAAAATGAATTTTATATCATCAAAGCCCCCAATGGAAAGGTACTGGAAGTAAAGAACTTCAACACCGAGAACGGCGCGGCCATCCAGCTGTGGAGCTATGCAGGCCATCCGTGGCAGCAGTGGCAGTTCGTGGATGCAGGCGAGGGCCGCTGGCGCATCTGCAACCGCTTTACCGGCAAGATGATGGATCTGGCCCTTGGCGGTGTGGTGGAGGGCACATGGCTGCACCAGTGGGACCGCACCAGCGGGCTGAGTCAGTGCTGGCGCTGGAGCCCACCCGCAGCGGGCGCACCCGCATCCGCAATGTGCTGGCGGATAAATACATTGACCTTGTGGGCATGAACACCGCCAACGGTGCACAGGCCCAGATCTGGAACTTTGTAGCAGGCGGCAATCAGGAGTGGACGCTGGAACGCATCGATCCGGACACCGCCCAGAGCGGCCGCCGCGCTGAGGAAGCCAAAGACCCGCAGCCCACGCCCAGCCAGCGCAAGCATCAGAACGACCTTGTGCGCAAGCTGAACAATGCGGGCAAGGGAAGAGCAAGCCGGAAGGGACAATGATTTTAAATTGCCGCCGCGTTGCTCTGGCATATTCAGAGGAAAAAGTTATTTTTGGTTTGCACCCCGGCAAAGCCTGCGGGCTTTGCCGGGGGTGTTTTTTCACGGGAGGGGCCGCAGCGAAAAACGGCATTTTCCACAAAAACAAAATCAGAAGGAGAACGCAATGAATCTAGGAGCCTTCATGAACCCCGAATTTCCCATTTTCAGCACCACGCTGTGCTATCTGGAACGGGACGATGCCTACCTGATGCTGCACCGCATCAAAAAGCAGGACGACTACAACCACGACAAATGGATCGGCGTGGGCGGAAAGTTTGAGCGGTTTGAAAGCCCGGAGGACTGTCTGCTGCGGGAAGTGAAGGAGGAAACCGGCCTGACGCTGAAGCGCTTCCGCGCCCGGGGTCTGCTGACCTTTATTTGGGGCAACATGACCGAGTTCATCCACCTGTACACCGCTGATGAATGGACGGGCGAGATGGTGCAGGGCGATGCCTGCCGGGAAGGCGTGCTGGAATGGGTGCCGAAGGATAAGGCGGCTGAACTGCCCATCTGGGAGGGCGACAAAATCTTCTTCCGGCTGCTGAATGAGGAACGGCCTTATTTCTCCCTCAAGCTGGTGTATGAAGGCGACACCCTCACGCAGGCAGTGCTGGACGGGAAACGGATCGTTTGAGCGCTTCCTGTGCAGAGCGTCGTCACGTGTTTAACCGTGAAAAGACAAATCCCGGCAGACCGCAGCCTGCCGGGATTTGCTCTATCAAAAAGCAAAAAGAATTTTCCGCTTAAAAATCAGTTCAGCTTCAGGTCGCCCTCTTTGATCCAGCCCAGCTTGCGCTCGATCTCGCAGAAGATCACACTCAGCACGGCGGGCAGAACAAAGCACAGCAGCACCATGGCAGCCCAGTCCATCGGGGTGATGGCGGCTTTGGTACCGGCGGCAATGTCGCTGACCCAGCCGGTGTACACGCCGATCTGGCCCACCAGACCGCAGGTGCCCATGCCGGAAGAGACAGCGGCACCGTTCATCTCAAAGTGGAACACACAGGTGGCCAGCGGGCCGGTGATGGCACTGGCCAGTGTGGGCGCGATCCAGATACGGGGGTTCTTGACGATGTTGCCCATCTGCAGCATGCTGGTGCCAAGGCCCTGACTGACAAGACCGCCCACGCCGTTCTCCTTGTAGCTCATCACGGCAAAGCCGATCATCTGGGCGCAGCAGCCTGCCACGGCGGCACCGCCGGCAAGGCCGGTCAGACCCAGCGCGGCGCAGATGGCGGCAGAGGAAATGGGCAGGGTCAGCGCCACGCCCACAATGACGGATACCAGAATGCCCATGACCAGCGGAGCCTGTTCGGTGGCCCACATGATCAGGGTGCCCACCTGACTTGCGGCAGCGCCAATGGGTGCGGCGATCAGCATGGAAAGGCCCACGCCGGAAAAAATGGTCACCAGCGGGGTCACGAGGATGTCCACGCGGGTCTCCTTGCTCACGGCCTTGCCCAGTTCGGAAGCCACGATGGCAATGATGAGCACGGCCAGCGGGCCGCCTGCGCCGCCCAGAGCATTGGCCGAGTAGCCTACGGTGATCAGGCTGAACAGAACCAGCGGCGGGCAGTGCAGTGCCCAGCCAATGGCGCAGGCCATGGCCGGGCCGCTCATGGCCGTGGCGTAGCCGCCAAGGTCTACCAGTACGTCAAGGCCGGTCTGCTGGCCCAGCGTCTTGATAATGGTGCCGATCAGCAGGCTGGCAAACAGGCCCTGCGCCATGGCACCCAGCGCTTCAATGAGATAGCGCTGCGGGGTGATGACGATATCCTTGCGTTTTAAGAAATCTTTCACATTTGACATGAGAAACTGCCTTTCTGTTTCAAGATGGTGGATTCAATGCAAAAACTGCATGTCAAGTATAATACCATACACATGTCAAGACAACAAGACAAAATGCTGATTTTGCTGGAAATATCTGCAATTTTTGGCTTTGTGCAATGTTTTTGCGGGCTGAGACGTATCTGTTTTGGAGCATTTTCTGATACCGGGGCGGCAGCTTTTCGGAGCTGCGCTTTGCAGTGTGCGGCAATTGACGGGGGCTTGCCCGCGGGTGTATACTGAAAGAGTATTGAGAAGATGAAACGCTGCCCTTTTTGCGAAGGGCGGCATCCCGATAAAAATGCATGAGGTTTGGAGCACAGCATGAAAAAAACGTTCTGGAATAAACTGACTGCCCGCGGCACCCGCGGCAAAACGCGGTGTGCAGCGGCAGTTCTGGCATTGGCAATGACCTTTTCAATGGGCGCACCGCTGGCACTGGCTGCACAGCCGGAAGAAAGTACCGCGGCAGTGACCGAGACTGTTTCTGCACAGCAGGAAACGGCAATGCCCACCCTGCAGACGGAGACCCCGGAGCTTGCTGCACAGGACCCGGAAGCACCGCCTGTACAGGCCACTGAAGCGGAGGAGAACAGCACGAACCAGCACACGCCGGAAAACAGCGTGGTGCTGACACCGGAAGAGATCCGTGCCGCGCTGGATGCCGGTGCCATGGATGCCGCCGAGGCCCAGTGCATCGACCTGAGCGATGAGAACGGCTTTTTCACCTGGCTGCTCAATTTCCTGTTCGGCTGGCTGGGCAAGAGCGATACGGAGCCAGTCTATTCCGGCTGGCGCACCTCCGGCGGCAAGACCTACTACTACAGCCAGACCACCAACAAGCCGGTGACCGGCATCCAGTGCATCGACAATAAACTCTATTACTTCAATGCGGACGGCGTGCTGGAAAATGGCAAGACCTTCGGTGTGGATGTTTCCAAGTATCAGAAGAACATCGACTGGAACCAGATCAAAAAGGCAGGCGTGAGCTTTGTGATCGTCCGCATCGGCTACCGCGGCTATGGTGCTTCCGGCACGCTGGTGCTGGACCCCATGTTCGAGGAGCATTTCACCAATGTGAAGAATGCGGGCCTGAAGGTGGGCGTGTATTTCTTCAGTCAGGCCACCACCGAGGAAGAAGCCAAGGAGGAAGCCTTTGCCTGCGCCTACGTGCTGAACGGACGCAAGCTGGATTACCCCATCTTCTTTGACACCGAAGCATCCGGCGCTTCCAATGGTTCCGGCCGCGCCGACGGTCTGGGTATGGAGGACCGCACCAAGTGTGCCATCGCCTTCTGTGAGGAGGTCAAGGCACAGGGCTACAAACCCGGTGTGTATGCCTCTACCCTGTGGTACCGCAAGCGTGTCAATCTGAACAGCCTGAAAAAATATACCATCTGGAACGCGCATTATGGTGTTGCCAGCAGCCCCATCGACTGCGCCCTGTGGCAGGGCACCTGCACGGCACGCCTGCCCGGCTATAAGGGCGATATGGACGTGAACATCAGCTACATCGGATAAGTGAGGAAACTGCAATGGACCGCATTCGCCTGATCGCATCGGACATGGACGCGACCCTTCTGGACGAGTACAGCCAGCTGCCGCCAAAGTTTACCGAGACCATCCGTGCACTGGCCGGGCAGGGCATCTTGTTTGCCGCCGCCAGCGGGCGGCCTCTGTACACACTGGAAACGATGTTCCCGGATCTGCTGGAGGAGATCATTCTCATTGGCGACAACGGCGGCGCTGCCCGCTGGAAGGGGAAAGACCTGTTTGTGTCCGAAATGCCTGCGAGGCTGGCGGCAGCTGGCCCGCAGCACAAAGCAGGCCGGAGACGTGGGCCTTTTGTGCGGACTGCAGGCGGCCTACGCGGAAAAGCAGGACGAGAAATACGATAAAGTTTTCAAGAATTTTTATACCCGGGTGGAATACGTGGATGACCTGACTGCGGTGGAAGCGGCGGCGGATAAGTTTACCGTCTATCTGCCCAACGACGACTCGCAGAAAGCCTTTGACCGAATCTACGGCGCATTCCACACCGGAAATGGCGGTGCATTCTCGGTGGCAGTGGCAGGCAGAAACTGGGTGGACGTGATGAACCCAGGTGTGCACAAGGGTGCAGCACTGGCAAAGGTGGGTGCACTGCTGGGCATTCCGGCCGACAGCATGATGGCCTTTGGTGACACTTACAACGATGCCGAGATGCTCACCACCGCGAAGTACGGCTTTTTGATGGAGAACGGCAGCGGACCGCTGCGGGCGCAGGTGCCGTTTCTGGCACCGTCCCACCGGGAATACGGCGTGATGCAGGTGCTGAAACAGGTGCTCCGCCAGAACGGCGAAGTCTCGCCGGAGGATTTTGTGAAAGCGCACGGAGACGTGACGATTTAGAATTGTCTCCGCTTCACTCTGACAATAATAGAGGAAATAATTATTTTTAGTATTGCAAATCAGCCAGACCTGCGGGTCTGGCTGATTTGCTTTTTCACGGGAAGGGGACGTAACGGGTAGCGGTATTTTGCTGCTGTCGGTTTGCAGCCGTCGTGCAGCAGAAAAAATGCATTTTCCGGCAGCGACTCTTTTTGTAAAAATGCGTTTGGAGCGGCCCGCAGGCCACTCCAAACGCGAAAACAAAATAATATTTCCGCTGAATATGCCCAGAGTGAAACGGCGGGCATTTTAAATCGTCATAACCTGCCCGAACTCTGAATAAATTGTTCTCAGAGCAATAAACAGGCTGGGGAGGCATGGGGATATGTTTGTAGTCACGTTAAGCAAAACGAGCCTGAAAAAACTGGGTCTGGGTGCCATGTGCTGCGCACTGGTGGTGGGCAGTGCTCTGCTGGGCCGGTTCATCAGCAACCGCACCGTTGCGGTCTCGGCGGCGGTGAACAAAATTGAGAGTGCACAGGACATCCAGACATGGTTCACCGGCTACGGTCTGGATGTGGACGGCGCATCCATCACGGCAGACAAGGTCAAGATCCCCCGCAAGTGGGATGACAGCTTTTCGGCCTTCAACGGGGTGGTGCAGCAGAGCGGCATGGACCTTGCACGCTACAAGGGCAAGACCGTGGAAAAATGGACGGCGCTGATCCCGGCGGCAAGCAGCGGCGAGACCAGTCGCTACGGCGTGCTGTTGGTGTACCGCAAAAAGGCCGTGGGAGCTTACCTGCTGGAACGGCCCTCCGGCGTTGTGGTGGGCCTGAAAGACATGCAGGCCGCCATGGCGGAAGCTGAGGCAAAGCAGACTTCCGGCGAGGACTACGAGGGCGACTGGGGTGAGCGCCACGACGAAGAACTGACCGGCAGCGAACCGGCACAGCAGACCTCCGGCGAGGACTACAGCGGCGATTGGGGCGAACGCCATGACGAGGAATTGACCGCCCAGCAGACCTCCGGTGAGCCGGATGCCGTGCCGCAGGCTGTGCCTTATACGGAACTGCCGCTGGATGCCGAGGGATATCCGGTGGAATAAGCACCGGAACGACCTGCCAAAGCCGGAAACGACCGGGAACAGCTTCGGGTTTTTGATGCAAAACCAGGTCGCAATTTGCCTAAAATTTGCGCACAAGCAGAAGAAAAAGTGAAATGCGTGCATTTTTGTCACATTTGTATGTTCAATTGTACCAAAATTTTGCATAAAAAATTAGCAATATGAAATGGTGAAAAATTACCGGCAAGGGTTTATAATAGATGTATCAACCGTGCCAGCGGCTCGGCCGCGTCTGGTGCAAGTGCAGAAGCGCCGCACGGGATCAAGTAAGGAGAAATGATTATGAAGGAATTCCAGTATACCGTTAAGGATGCATGCGGCATCCACGCTCGTCCCGCCGGCCTGCTCGTCAAGACCGTCAAGGGCTTTGCCAGCAGCGCTACCCTGGAAAAGGACGGCAAGAGCTGCGATATGCGCAAGCTGATGGCTCTGATGGGCATGGGTGTAAAGCAGGGTGAGACCGTTACCGTCAAGGTCGAGGGCGACGACGAGGAAGCTGCTGCAGCAGCCATCCAGAAGTTCCTGACCGAGAACGTCTGATTCCGCAGTTAAGATGAGGAAGGCCCTCGCGGGTGAGCTGCGGGGGCCTTTTTTTGGACTGTCGGAGCAGTGCGGCCCCGGCACAGATGAAGAAGGAGTAGTGTGCAATGCAGGTAGGCACCGGTAAGAGCGTCCTGAATGGCATCGCCATCGGCAAGCTCAAGATCTACAAGAAAAAGGATACTGCCATTTCTGCCGCAGAGGTAGCGGATACCGCAGCGGAAGTGGCGCGTTTTGAAGAAGCGCAGCAGAAGGCCATTGAGCAGCAGACTGCGCTGTATGAAAAGGCACTGGCAGAGGCTGGCGAGGACATCGCCGAGGTGTTCAACATCCACGCCATGATGCTGGATGACGACGACTTCGTGGACGCCATCAAGGAGATCATCAACAGCCAGAAAAAGTGTGCCGAGTACGCCGTCAAGACGGCAGGCAACAATCAGGCTGCGGTGTTCGCCGCCATGGACGACCCGTATCTGCAGGCCCGCAGCGCCGATGTGCTGGACATTGCGCAGGCCATGCTGGACATTCTGCAGGGGGTGGACAACGCCAGCCTGCAGGGCACCGAGCCCAGCATTCTGGTCGCGGAGGATCTGGCCCCGTCTGAGACCGTCCGCATGGATAAGAGCCTGCTGCTGGGCTTCATCACCCGGGAGGGCAGCTCCAACAGCCACACCGCCATTCTGGCCCGCAGCATGAACATCCCCGCCCTCATCCAGTGCAAGGACATTCAGGACGACTGGGACGGCAAGATGGCGGTCATCGATGGCTACAACGCCTGCGTTTACGTTGACCCCACCCCCGACCTGCTCAAGAGCCTGAAAAAGCGCCAGCAGGAAGACCAGAAAAAGCAGGCACTGCTGCAGGAGCTGAAGGGCAAGCCCAACACCACCCTCGACGGCAAGACCATCAACGTCTTTGCCAACATCG
>ENA-OQHL01001512-OQHL01001512.1-human-gut-metagenome-genome-assembly--contig:-NODE-1512-length-11545-cov-3.255211_pt1 | contig 11545 bp, 13 predicted proteins | sample MGYA00242565_ERZ504723 | MGnify/ENA primary metagenome ERZ504723 (study PRJEB26092, sample SAMD00036211) | human gut metagenome | host: Homo sapiens | study: EMG produced TPA metagenomics assembly of...
ACCGCGGAAAGTAGCTTTACCTGAATACCCATAAGTAACAACCTGTGCCTTAGTTTTATCCGCCATTGCTGCAACATATTCATTATCAGCATTCAGCACCGCCAATTGTTCCTGTGTCAGATCTTCAACTAGCTCACTTTTTGCTCTGGCAATATTTTCCATACTTCCCAGAAGCTCCATATGTGTTTCACCAACATTAGTCACAACCGCTACATCAGGTTTTGCAATATCGCATAATTCCCTAATCTGACCCAAGCCGCGCATTCCCATTTCGACAACAGCAATCTCTGTATCAGCCTTAACGCTCAGCAATGTTTTTGGCAAACCAATTTCATTATTAAAATTTTCCTGAGTTTTGATCACCTTAAACTTAGTCGACAAGCAGGCAGCAATCATATCCTTAGTAGAAGTTTTACCATTAGAACCAGTAACAGCAACCACCTTTAAATTTTTATTACTCATTCTGTATGCATGCGCTATCTGCTGATAAGCAAGCAGCGTATCCTCAACAGTAATAATTACAGTTTCAGAGGGCAGTTCAGGCACAGGCTTTGACACCAGCACTGCCGCCGCTCCATGTTCCAACGCCATTTTACAATAAGCATGACCGTCAAAACGCTCACCACACAAAGCTACGAACAATTCACCACTGCTTTCAATCCGCGAATCAGTCGTAATCCCTGTGAAAATAAGCTCCTGCATATTTTCACAATGTCCACCTGTTGCCGTTATTATTTCCTGCAAGCTCAACATACAATCACCTTTTCTTCCAGTATTCCTGCACTACTTCACGATCATCAAAGTGAATAGTTTTATCTGCCAGAATTTGATAGTTTTCATGGCCTTTACCGGCGATTATAATTACATCATTCGCAGCAGCCTCAGACAAGGCATGATAAATAGCGTCTCTGCGCTCTGCAATCAATTCCACACTCTTCCCTTCCGGAACATCCTTCAGCGCCTCTGCAATCTCGTCAATGATAACTGCCGGATCCTCAGTACGCGGATTATCAGAAGTAACTACGACCCTATCTGCCAGCTCCAAAGCGATCCTTCCCATAATAGGCCTTTTTTTATTGTCACGGTCACCACCGCAGCCAAATACTACCCACAGTTTGCCTTCCGTAATACTACGAGCAGTTTTCAGCACATTTTCCAAACCATCAGGAGTATGAGCATAATCAACAATAACAGTATACGGCTGTCCTGCTTCCACTAACTGGAAACGTCCAGGAACACCGTCGAAACCATTTAAAACATCAACAATAGTTTTTTTATCAATTTGTTCTGCCAACGCAATAGCCACAGCCGCCATAACATTGTAAACATTAAATTCACCCGTAATTTTTAAAAGCAGATCCATCTCGCCCACCGGCGTATGCAGCTGTAACCGCATTTGTTTAGCCTCAACTTTAAAAAACAACGGATAAATATCATTATTACGTCCTTCGCCATAAGTCAGTATTCTTGTTTTTGTGCGGTCGCATAAAATCGGCGAACTTGCATCATCCATATTAAAAACTGCTGTTTTATTCTCTTTTTTACCTTCATGCAAATGTTCAAACAACAGCCCTTTCGCATCGCGATAGTTTTCCAGTGTTTTATGAAAATCCAAATGATCCTGCGTTATGTTGGTTAAAGCAGCAGTGTCATATTCACAGCCGGCAACACGATTAAGTGCCAGTGCATGCGACGAAACCTCCATGACCACATACTCGCATCCGGCTTCTTTCATTCTGTATAAAGCACGCTGCAGATCTACTACGTCTGGAGTAGTATTATGAGCTACAATAGCCTCGTCCTCGATCATTATATTGATAGTTCCTATAAGCCCAACCTTAAATCCGGCCTTACGTAAAATAGCACGCACAATATTGGTAGTAGTGGTTTTACCATTCGTTCCCGTTACCCCTATCATCCGCATAGTTTTACCTGGATAATCATAGAAAAAGGGAGCGATAACTTCCATTCCCAATCGGGTATCAGCCACCTTTAAAAGCGTCAATCCATCAGGACATACCTCTGGAACATCCTCAACCAAAGCTGCACCGGCACCAGACGCAGCAGCCTGCTCCAAGTATTTATGCCCATCCACATGTGCCCCTTTCAGACATATAAACAAACTGCCTTCTCTCACTTCGCGCGAATCAGCAGTTATATCCTTAATGATTTTATCGCAGTCACCAACAACCTGTACTTCAGGCAGTACAGCAACGATTTCTTCTAACAGCTTTTGCATATAGCATACCTCCAAAAGTGAAAGGGCAGCCTATATACAGGCTGCCTTCTAAAATCTTCATATATTATAGCATATTTTTAATAAGAAGGCTATGAAACGATTATTTTGCATAAGCATAGCCGTCATAAGCAACTTTACGGCTATCAGCCTTCACATAGATATTATTACGGGCAACTGTCATACCCAATTGTTTTTCAGCTATACTGGTGACTCTTTCCGGCCCCTTCAGCTGCTCAACTTCAATTTTTATTTCCGAATTTTTTAAAAGCAACGTAGCTTCCTGCTGCTTCAATGCAACAAGCTCATCACCTGTACGGACCAGGCTTTCGCTGCGTGCGACCGCAGCAAAATAAGCCACCATCACGAGCAGTACTAACACGGCAGCACGGCGACGCACAAGTTTATAGTCAACTTTTTTGACTTTGTGAACCCGCTCTACAGGTCTCTCATATTCAATTTCTTCCCATGCGTAGTTATCATACTTACGTGCTAACATGCTCCACCCTCCAAATCAGCGTTTGATCGCATAACGTAACCGTGCGCTGCGCGAACGCGGATTCGCCTCTATTTCCGCATCGCTGGGAACTATATTCCCCACTTTTTTTACAAGCGGCTTTCTGCCGCAAACACAAACTGGAAGCTGCGGTGGACATATACACCCTTTCGCCAGTTGTGCCAGTGTTTGTTTCACTATCCTATCTTCTAAAGAATGAAATGTAATCACTCCTATACGCCCGCCGCTTTTCAAACGTTCGACCGCCTGCGTTACAACATTTTCCAAAATATTCAATTCATCATTCACTTCAATACGGATTGCCTGAAACGTACGTTTTGCAGGATGCGGACCATCCTGCCGCGCTCCCTTGGGAATTGCCTTTTTGATCACATTCACAAGTTCAAAGGTAGTTTTAATAGGCTTTTCAGACCGTTCCTTAACGATAAACTGAGCTATTCTTTTACTCCAGCGTTCTTCACCATAACGGTAAATAATATCTGCCAGTTCTTCTTCTTTGTAACGGTTAACTATATAATAAGCATCTTTTTTACTTTCTTTATCCATCCTCATATCCAAAGGACCATCATGCATATACGAAAATCCACGCTCCGGTGTGTCCAGTTGATAAGAAGATACACCAAGATCAAAAAAAAATTCCGTCAATCTTATCAATATCCAAGCCATCTAAAACATCGTCGAAATTCTTAAAATTTGACTTAGCGATTTTTATTTTACAAGGCAGTCCCTGCAATCTAACACTTGCAGCTGCAATCGCGTCATCGTCCTGATCAATAGCGACCAGCGTGCCCCGCGAACTGAGCTGCATGGCAAACCCTTTGGAATGTCCCGCACCACCCATGGTGCAGTCCACATAAATTCCATCTTTGTCAGTTATAAGCCAGTTGATGCTCTCTTCCAGCAATACGCTTTTATGTACAAATTCCATTATCATGGCCGCCTGTCCTTAGATTCCTAAATCAAGATCTGCCAACTGTTCCGCTAATTCGCCCACATCTTCGGCATTTTCTTCGTTATATGCGTTCCAGCGTTCTGCGTCCCAGATCTCAGCCCTGTTGCCAACGCCGACAATAACGGCATTTTTATCCAGTCCTGCAAACTCGCGCAGATTAACAGGTAAAAGTACCCGTCCCTGTTTATCGCACTCACCTTCGGCAGCACCGCCAAAAAAGAAACGGTTAAAATCACGGGCGCCCTTACGGGTCATCGGTAAAGAATTGAGCTTTGCTTCTAAAAGCCGCCATTGCTCAAGATCATAAACAAATAAGCAGCCGTCCAGCCCTTTTGTTAAAACAAACTTTGTTCCCAAAGCCTCGCGGAGCTTTACAGGCATAAAAAGGCGTCCCTTTGCATCAAGGTTATGTTGAAACTCGCCCATTAACATTTTGAGACGCTCCTTCCTCCACTTTGCTCCACTTTTCACCATTATAACCTCATTTTTGTGAAATTACAACATTTTTTTACTAATATATAAGAAATTATATAAAAAAAACTTCCGCAAGCATTAGCTTGCGGAAGTTTAAATCTTTTTAGTATCAGTAATTGGTGCTTCTCAGTTCAAAATAGCCCTGCGGATGGTCGCAGACCGGGCATTTTTCCGGAGCTTTTTCAGCAACAACAATTCTGCCACAGTTGCTGCAGATCCAAACCTGTTTTTCTTCACGTTTGAATACTCTGTCATTTTCGATATTGGCGAGCAGTGCCAGATATCTTTCTTCATGCTCTTTCTCGATTTTGGCAACTTCTTCAAAAAGGAAAGCGATTTTATCAAAGCCTTCTTCTCTTGCTTCCTTTGCAAAACCTGCATACATGTCGGTCCATTCATAATGTTCACCGGCTGCAGCGTCTTTCAGGTTAGCCATAGTATCGGGCAGGCTGGCATGCGGAATACCGCCGCTCATTAAAATTTTGAACCAGATCTTAGCATGCTCTTTCTCGTTACCTGCAGTTTCTTCAAAAATAGAAGCGATCTGATTATAGCCTTCTTTTTTAGCGATACCAGCATAATAAGTGTATTTATTTCTCGCTTCAGACTCACCTGCGAAAGCGGTATGCAAATTAGCTTCTGTTTTACTTCCTTTAAATTCCATTGGAAACTCCTCCTTTAAAACAATAATTTTTTTATATACAACCCGTTGCGGGCGTACGTTCTTAGTTCTTCTCCTTGGTTTCCAGCTTTTGACATTCAGGACAGACGCCGTTAAACACGATGTCATGGTCTTCCATTTTAAAACCGGTGACTTCGCCTACTTTTTCGTCCAGCCCTTCTATATAGTCCATATCCTCAACATTCATAAACATACCGCAATGAGTACATTTTATGTGATAATGCCTGGTCAGGATATGGTCAAAACGATCAGCGCCGCTTGGTACGGAAACCTTGCCCAACAGGCCGCTTTCTACCAGCGAATTAAGATTTCTGTACACAGTGCCTTTGCTTATATCAGGATATTCCATAGTAATACGGTCATACACTTCTTCGGCAGTGGGGTGATCTGCTAAAAAATCTTACGGCAGCTATAACTAACTGCCTTTGGATAGTGTTTCTCTTAGTCATATATACCTCTCCTATCGAAACTTATTCTTAATTAGAATTATACACCCAATTAAATCATTGTCAAGCATTTTCACTGTTTTTTCACCTGCACAAACAGCATTTTTACCAGTCCGGACAGTAACTGTTTTTTGCAAATTGCGAAATCAATATCGATAAGTTTTTTTCATAAAATAGTACTTAAACAAATCAGATAATTCATAAAGGAATCAGCTTCATTGACAACCGGGAAGCAGGCGACGTATAATTTAGGCAGCAGTTAACCGCTCCAACACAAGCAGCTTCAATAATAAAACATCTATCGAGGTCCATATGCAAACACTAACATTAGACAAACTAGCCATTGGTCAAAAAGCAACTATCACTACTGTCGGCGGTGAAGGAATCCTGCGCCGCCGTTTTTTAGATATGGGACTGACCCCCAAAACCAAAGTCATGGTACGTAAAAAAGCCCCCTTAGGCGACCCGATCGAAATTTTTTCTGCGTGGCTATGAGCTCACTCTAAGGCTGGATGACGCCAATAAGATCACCGTTGCACCGGAGGAACCATGAGCCTTACCTTCGCCCTCGTCGGCAACCAAAACTGCGGCAAAAGCACACTTTTCAACTATCTGACCGGCAGCAATCAGCACGTCGGCAACTTTCCCGGCGTCACGGTCCAGAAAAAAGAAGGCCGCCTGCTGAACAATAAAGATGTCACCGTCATTGATCTGCCGGGCATTTATTCGCTGTCGCCCTATACCTCGGAAGAAATCGTGACCCGTGACCTGCTTTTACGCAGCAAACCTGATATCATCATCAACGTTATCGACGCTACCAATATTGAACGCAGTCTCTATCTTTCCCTGCAGCTCATCGAACTCAACACCCCGATGATCATGGCCCTGAATATGATGGATGAACTTACGGCCAGCGGCGGTTCTATCGATATCAAAAAAATAGAAGACCGCCTTACCGTACCGGTCGTCCCAATCACAGCCAATTCAGGTGCCGGCGTTGACGAACTGCTTTCACGCGCCCAGAAAACCGCTCGTGATAAAAAAATGCCTAGAACGACTCGACTTTTGTTCAGGCGTCACTCATATGGCAATTCATTCTATCGCCCACCTGATCGAAGCCAAAGTCCGCAGCAAAGGACTGCCGCTGCGATTTTCGGCAACAAAACTCATTGAAGGCGATGAACCACTGGTAAAAGAGCTTGAACTGACAGCCAACGAGCTGGATATTATTGACCATGTCACCAAAGACTTGGAAATAGCTTTAGATACAGATAAAGAAGCGGCGCTGGCCGATATGCGCTACACTTATATTGAAGAATTATGTTCCTACGCCGTCCATAAACCACGGAAACAATTGCTCAGATCAGGTCAGTCAAAATCGACCATTATCTGACCCATAAATATTTTGCAATACCTATTTTCCTGCTGACTATCTTCACCTATTTTTTGGCTCACCTTCGATGTTATCGGCGCCGCATTAAGCGACTGGCTCGAAATCGGCATCAGTTCCGTTACTGAAGCCGCCGATCTGGGTCTTACTGCAATCGGCCTCAGTGCACCTATCCATTCCCTCATTATTGACGGTATTTTTACAGGTGTAGGAAGCGTCCTTTCCTTCCTGCCAACTATTGTTACACTTTTTTTCTTTCTATCCATGCTTGAAGACAGTGGTTATATGGCCCGGATTGCCTTTGTTATGGACAAACTGCTGAGAAAAATTGGCCTATCCGGTTCTTCATTCGTTCCTATGCTGATAGGATTCGGCTGCAGCGTCCCGGCCATTATGGCCACACGTACCCTTGCCAGCGAACGTGACCGCAAAATGACCATGATTCTCACACCATTTATGTCCTGCAGTGCTAAACTGCCGATCTACGGTGTTTTTATATCAGCCTTTTTTGCCGATAACAAAGCCGCGGTTATGATGTTCTTGTATTTATTGGGAATCTTCATTGCAATCGCTTCAGGACTGCTTTTAAAAACCCTTTGTTTATAACGGTCAGCCCGTTCCTTTTGTTATGGAGCTGCCCGCCTATCGTCTGCCAACAGCCCGCAATATCATGCTGCATATGTGGAGCAAGGCCAAAGACTTCTTATACAAAGCCTTTACTGTTATCTTCGTTGCCAGCATCGTCATCTGGCTGCTGCAAAGCTTTGACACCAGATTCTATATGGTAGACAATCCCGAAAACAGTATGCTGGCCGGTACAGGCAGTTTTATTGCACCATTCTTTGCTCCGCTTGGATTCGGCGACTGGCGTGCTGCAACGGCACTTGTTACCGGTCTAACAGCCAAAGAAGTTGTCATCAGTACTCTATCTGTCCTGATGGGAGGAGACGGCGATATACCCGGTACAGCGCTGCAAAGTATCTTTACACCGCTGACTGCTCTAAGCTTCCTAACTTTTTCTCTGCTTTATCCCCCCTGCATAGCAGCTCTCGCCGCAATCAGACGCGAAATGAATTCTACGGTGGAGACATTTTATATCATGTCCTACCAGATAATCACCTCCTGGATCGTCGCTTTCATTGTCTATAATCTTGGTAAAATACTTGGATTTAAATAAAAAACATCCAGCTTCTTAAAAGGAGCTGGATGTTTTTTATTATCTAACACTTACTCTGTTTAAAACAACTATAGCTGCAATAATATTTGTGCTTACGTCCTGCATAAACGGCATATTCCTAATAAATACAACTAAAGGAACCGTTTCATTACTGAATTTTTCTCTGAAGACTTCCGCATCGTTTCTCAGTTACGTTTTTATAAACAAAGCCAGGGCCGTTATTAAATAACAGCCCTGGCTCGGAGAATATTTCCAAACAGAACAGAGGGTTGCAATGTTCTGCCGAAAAGCAGATATTATTTTAACAAATTGTTAGAAAGTCCAGCGTGCACCAACATTCCAGCTCCAATCTTTTTTGAAATCGCCGCCGGCACTGCGTTCAAAGTCCAGATAAACATGATTATTCGTGCCTGTCTGGATAGCCGCTCCAATACCATACTCAAACCATGTATCTTTAAAACTACGGTCTATCTTTATCCGGCTGCCGCTGCTATCAGTCATCGCAGCGTGGTAACCGCCGCCGAATTCATGCAGCAGATTGGCTTTTAAATAAATATTCGTTTTCTCATCGATATCCTTGCCCAAGTTAAAACCTATGCGCCCTAAAGCACTGCGAATTCCACCCTGGCGTACTGCTATGCCATTACTGGTAGTATAGTTATCACCGCCTAAATAACCAAGGGTCAGCTGCCCCTGTGGTTCTATATACCAACCTTTATCATCAATCATTTTCTTACGGCCATATTCACTGCTCAACGAAATACCGACATTGTGCATATCACCGCGTATTTTTTTACCATTTTCATCAAACATTTTAAAATTTGTATCCATATGGTGGAACCTTAATACTACATCCAGATAATGTCCTTTATTACCCATTTCGGTAACATAAAAAATTCATGGCCCGACTATGATTATCACCACTGCCGCGGGAGTAACTGGCATCACCATCAGCATAGCTAATAGATACACCGCCGTACCGCGTATAATTTGGCTTTTCCTTCATTACTTCATCGTAGCCTAATTCATAATGAGTATATTTATTTTTGAAGCCAAAATTACCGCTGCGCCCTATTTTTGCGCCCTTGACCCTGAGCCAAACACCTTTTTCATCCACGCCATTATGACGTAAGTCTCCCAACCTTTTCATCAACTGATCATGATCAAGCCATGTATAATAAGCTAAGGCTCCGGCTGATACCGCACCATCTACACCCGGTGTCGGCTTTTCTTCAGGATCAACAGTCGTCACAGCTTTTAAATACCAGTCAGTAGTATAATTAGAGTCATACGTATTATCTTTTTTATCCAGCTCGTAACGCTGATAGTACAGTGTACCTTCTCCATCAACTGCAGTAAATATCCCGTTATTGTTTTTTACGCTTGCCAGTACCGTATTTTCAGCCTCTGTACCTGTATAAAGACCGGTGATTTCATTTAAGGCGATCGCATGCGTACCATCAAAAGTATCGGTCACATAAATACGATCGCTGTTATTGACATTGGTCGTTCCATCAATATCCAAAACAAAATAACCGCCATTACCACTGAGATTTTCAGTAGTGAGACTGCTGAACACACCTCCGTCTTTCGTCATATCCACTACTGATTTATTGTTAGTAAAATTTGTCAGTGAAGACGATCCTGTCATACGCCACATGCTGTCGGTCATATCAAGGTCTATAATGCCGGAATTTTCTGTTTCCGACTTACCTGTGAACAGCGAGTTCGCCGCCATAAACAGTTCTATACTGCCGCTGTTATCAGCAAGCATATTACCAAGAACAGTAAATCTGCTGTCAGCGGTAATCCCTTCTATTTTCCCACTCTTATCAGCATAAACAGCATAACTGTCCGGATCTGCTGCACTGATATCAGCTCCGCCGTTAAATTTGATACTGCCGTCGGCAGAGTCGGCATAGGCAGCATGAGAACCTGTTCCCTGTGCACTGAGCCGTAATCCGTCTCCTGTTTCAATAACACCACGGGAGGCATAAATACCATGTGAGCCACTGCCTTTAGTAGTTACGCTAATATCATCACCTAAAGAAATCTCCGCATCCAGCATATCGGTATAATAGGTGGACATTTCCACTTCCAGAGGAAGGCTCAGGCACTGGTTGGGATAATACCAGGGGCCGTTCATATTCCAGGTGGCATTGTTGGCGTCTACCCCTTCCGGGAACCGGGCAATCCCATTTTCATCCACCGTGTAATTATGGCCTTCAATGCCCAGAATCATATATCTTGCAACTACCTCGTCGGTTGCCATCAGATACAGGATCTTCATGGCTGCATCAGGATTTTGCAGACAGTGGAAATCATCCATCCGCCCAGTACGGAAGCACTGGTTCCCACCAGATCCGTCAGCTGGAATTCAATGGGTTCATAGGGGCTGTAAGAAATCAGCGCCTTGATATAGTCGGGGCTGTAGCCGCCAAGGTAGCAGCCTGCCGCCACACCATTATATACTGTGTGATGGTTCTTTCATTATTCAGAGGATCATCCAGCTGTAAGCCCGCTTCATTCCAGTCCTTCATCCGATAGCAGAAATCACGCCATTCCTCAGTTTCATAAAGATTTACTATTTCAGTATTATCAACGCCGCGGTTAAACAGAACGCCAAGCCAGTTGGGATTTCCCAGGCTGTCGATATCAAGTACGGCTTCATCATTGGTATTTACCATATAGGAAAATTCCGGATGAATCGCCTTGGCATCCTTCATGATCTGCGTCATCTCATCCAAAGTGATCCGTTCTCCGTCTCTGCCGGCAATGCCAAGATCCTCAGCCACATCTTTTCTCAAAGCATAGACATCATAGGTTGCGTAGCTGTCCACAGAAGGAACCGCATACTGCACGCCGCTGATCTGCTGCGTTTTCAGCACATTTTCAGGATACATTTCCCATAAATCGGGATAGACATCAAGATACTGGTCCAATGGGATGCACTGCTCATTTTTCACGCATCCGTCCAGTGTAGAATAGAATCTCCAGCAAAACAGGTCCAAAGGCTGCTGGTTGTCAGACAGCATCAGAGTCAGCTGGGTAGACAGATCTCCTAAAGTCATCTGTACCATATCGGCCTTTACGCCGGCGTTAATGGATACCAGATACTCGTTTAAGGCATCCTCAACCATCTGCTCATCCGCCATTTCGCTCAGTACAGGCACCTGTACCGTAATTGTGGGCCATTCCTCCGGATTTCCCGTTGCCGCAAAGCCTTTTGCACTTTCTGCCGTGTCCGCAGCCCCTGTCGCCGGTGCTTCTGCGCTCCCGGCTTCCGAAGACGCAGCTGCGGCCGGCGCTTTTGAACCGCAGCCAACCAAAGAACCTGCCATTACAGCGGCCAGAATCAGTGACAACAGCTTCTTTTTCATTACATTACCTCCCTTTATCCTATTGATTAAGTCATTCAACTGATAAGCCTATTCTAGTCAAATCAGGGAGGGAAAAATATGCAAAATCAGAGAAGGTTTATTGCATTTTCTGATCCGCGGCCGACTTCCGGTATTCCATGGGGGTACAGCCTGTCAGCTGCTTAAAGCTTCTGGTAAAATTGGAATAATTCCCATACCCCACATGGCTGGATATGAGGGTTACAGGTAATGTTGTTGTGGCCAGCAACATTTTGGCCGACTCCATTTTTTCCATTCACGATATATTCCTTT
>ENA-OQHL01001513-OQHL01001513.1-human-gut-metagenome-genome-assembly--contig:-NODE-1513-length-11544-cov-2.811422_pt1 | contig 11544 bp, 15 predicted proteins | sample MGYA00242565_ERZ504723 | MGnify/ENA primary metagenome ERZ504723 (study PRJEB26092, sample SAMD00036211) | human gut metagenome | host: Homo sapiens | study: EMG produced TPA metagenomics assembly of...
TTACGATAGGTTCTCCTTTATCATTTAAAGAAGTATTACTAATTATCGGAATTCCAGTTAACTCATAAAAAATCAGAAACTACTTTCCAAAGCTTATTATCTAAATTGTAATCAATGGTCTGTACTCGCGCCGTGCCATCAAGATGGAGTATTCCCAAAACATGATCAGATAAAGTACTATCCACACAAAAATTATTCAACATATACGGCGAAGAAAAACCATTTTCAAACCATTCTTTTACATACTTTTCTAAAATAATCGGAGCTACTGGTCGCCACCATTCTCTTTGCTTATATAAATTAAGTAAATTTTTATGTTCCATATTCATTGGGTTTGCTAATATACTTCTATGGCCCAAGGCCCTAGGTCCAATTTCCGCATTCCCATCTATCCATACAACAGGTGATTTTTGGATATCATTGGATGCTTGGGATATGCCCCTAGTTACATCTGCTATAAAGTATCTAAAGTCATCAATTGTGCCAAAAAGATTTTCTTTATCGTTATAACCATAGTAAGCACTACTTAACTTAAAATTAAACTGTTTACAATTTTTAAAGAAGTAATACAACCCCATTCCCAAGCTAAGTCCACTATCATTTATACATGGCACACATAACTGTCCTTTGAAATGATATTTTTCCATTATTTTAGAATTTGTTGGACAATTTAGAGCGTAACCACCCGATAACGCAACCATAATATCAGAAGAAATAAGCGAATAATCTAATAATATTTTGTCAATTTGCGTAAATACATTTTTTATCGATAACTCTTGAATTACCTTAACAATCATACTAATTTTAGTTTCTACTTCTGAAAACCTCGTATCATTTTCTTTAACAAATAGTACTCCTTCATCCGAATCGCTATATCCCATGATTCGATCAATTATTTTGTTTATTTCATCAATAAATATCGTCCTATCTGATGCTTTATAATAATTTGAAAGTGGCTTAAATGTTTCCAAGCTTTTTGCCTTTGTAGCATACGCTAATGCCATTAAGGTTCCTTCTGGCATATCAAAATAATCACTCAAATATAACCAATAACCGCCGGGAGATGAAATAGGAAAGTATTTTATCTCTCCCTTGTATGATAACGCACCACAAAAATAATATTTTCCATCAATTTTTTTATCAATAAGAGCATCAGGTCCTCCATCAAATGAAAGCGAAAGAATTATGTTGTTATAAAACTTTTCGGTATCCATACACAAACTTGAAAATAAGTGACAGATTGAATGATATGAAATATCTTTAATATCATTTATACTTGTATACGATATATCTGTATCTGCTGTCAGTCCCGGTAAACCATATATTCCAACAAAATCATTTATAGATAAAGAATATGGTTCTAATAATGTATTAATAAATATCTCTGCATCTTCTTTACTATAAAAAGCTATATTATGATGTTTAAAACCACTATATCTTTCAAATTCATGATGACAGATCAATGTAATATCCATATCATTCTTGTAAAAAACCGAAAGACAATGGTCATGTCTTCTAGACTTTCCTAAAACATTTAATACCGGATCTATTTCTGAGTAAACAAATAAGTAATAACCATTTAGAATCATAATGCATTTTCCTTTTTTATTATATAAACACTTATTATATTTTTTCGCGAAATATCGTAAGTAACTGATATGCGAAAGAAACATATTTTCTTGAGTCTTCCAGAGCTAAATAATCTAAATTGATATGACCAAATCTACAACGATCAAGGGTATCTGCATCTTTTAAAATATGTAATACTTTCATTGCTTCAATACGCTCTGAATCACCCAAACTATATTTTTTTATATTCTCTACTGCTTTCTGATCATCAAATGGATGATTTTCAATAACAAATCTCATAATTTCTTGCAGTTTAAATGGAAATTTTTGAAGAACAATGCCAAATTTTCGTATTTCTTCATAGCTCCTATATCCATGAAAATCATCAATTTGATCATTATTACGTCCAATATCATGATATAAGGCACTGCATTGAAGAATACTCTTCAATTGAATATCTAGCTTCTGATCTTCGGCCAATTTATCAGCCAATACAAATACTCGTAATGCATGCATCACACCGTGCACAGAATTAGCGTCGAAAAACAATCTCGATGGTAACATCCGTATATAGGGAAAATATTTCATATATACCATCTGTTTTAGTTGCTTCTAGACATCCTCTGAGAAACATTGGGAAAATCTTTAACATATAGATTATTTTTATTAATTATAAAAATGCTGAATAGTACTTTCTTCCCATATTTAGCATTTCCAACCATGTACCTTCGTTATGATCATATGGAAATTTGTTGATTGCCCATTCTGCTTCTTCCCAATGTTAATAGTTTGCGTCTAGTTGGATGATTGTCTTTTCTCGTTAGAGCTCTAGGAGATTGTCCATATGTAAAGCTTACACAATTTTTTAGGGAAAGCACTCATCGGTATACGAATACATTGAGGCTCCTGAAAACGCACATGTAATTGATTTATCCGCTGGAAGTTCATCATATACAGCAGCATAGTTAAGGGACTTTTTAATTTGGGGTTGCCCCCCCTTTTTTTACAAATTTGCCTATATAACCAATTTTTCGATAATTACACGGTTATCATATATCTCTTGTATATTTGTTATTCCTGCCCGTTTTCCCAATTTCATCCACTTCCTTTTTGGTGTTACTTTCTTATTGTAACTAATGGTCCTTCTTTTTTTTTCGAAAAAACGATAGCCAAAAAGATTCTCTAGTTTATATGTCATAATAGGATATCCTTTCAAAACTTAAATCAGCTTAAGTGTGTTATCTGATAAACTATGTATACTTAAATTTATACTCGTATTTTCAGTTGTATTAATGCTATACTTTAAAGGATTTTTAAATATTTTTCCATCAACAACTGTTGTATGAAATTCGCCATTTTCTCCAAATGGATCAATATCCAATTTCATAAATTCTTGATATACTTCCTGATTAAATGCAACTCCTAACCATTTCGAATCTAATTTCTCAATGTTAATTCTTGAAATTATACTTATAATTTCATGTTTATTAATATTCCGCATTAAATCAGCGTAATTCCTTTCCCAAAGAGGATACCTGGGAATTAATCCTGCTTTTTTACATAAAATTGACTGCAGCTTCACAGAATCCATCAAATAAATATCACCAAAAACAATACTTTTAATTCCTTGTGATGCAAAATCTTCATATATTTTAAGTAGCTCTAACCGATGTTCTTTCGGGGAAAAAGATGTGATTGTAAGCGGTAAGTCTAAGTTTAAAGCTTGCTGCTTAACTATAGAAATTGACTGTTCATGAAAAGTGGACGTACTTGTAAGTTTATTACTCCAATGAATTAATCCTTTAGCATTCCCTTTTTCACTAGCCAATGATAACGCTAAGACACTATCCTTCCCCCCACTAAAAGAACAAATAAATGGTTCCCCAAGAGGCATATCTAAAAAGCTATGACTCGGATCAACTATCAAACTATTCTCTCTTTTCATATTTAAATACCTCAACTTTATTGAGAAGCTTCTTCCGATAAATATCTTGTAACTAAATTAGCAATTTTTTCTACTGTATCCATATTATTTAGTTCAAAATCATCATCATCTATTTCTATCTCAAATTTGCTTTCAATTTCAACAATAAAAGTTACAAATTCAATTGAACTAAGTCTTTCCCCAAACTCTTCTGTATAAGTTGTCGGTATTAAACCATTATTATAATCTAAAATTTGTTTTAAAATTCCCATTACCTTTTCACAAATATCATTCTTTGACATACTTTTACAATCCTTTCTTGAATTATTATGCTATATTTTATCTTAGTTTTTCTTTGCCATTCAAAATTTATCTTTTAATTCTCAGGAACTATTATTCTTTTTATACTCTTTAAGCATGTTATTTTTCCATCTTTTTCCATATCATATTCACTAATTTTCACATTTAATCATTCAAAACCATCTCCTCATATAATCAAGTATTTTTGTTGAAACCACGGGCTTTTCAGCCCTATAAATCTCAGAGAATAAGCCGGAGTTATGAGCATTTCGATGTATCAGGTACTGAAATAGCGGATAAAGGGTACACAAAATAGAACGTCTTTGATTTTCGCTTTACTGGCCTTGTGTATACCCGCCCCTCTATGGCAGCTAACCTCCTATATCCACCAGGATCATCTCTGTCTCCAGAGGTCCTAACTTCCTTCGTCCTGCCTGCCCATAGCCAGGGTGTCAGCTATGCTCCTTTGCTGGGTCTTTGCCCTATGGTGGTCATTCCTGACGACTACTGGCTCATTCTTTGTATCATTGATTACTGACTCGCTTCCTGTATCAGCACTGTGATCAGTGGACGTTATCTGTTACATTCTGCTTTGTTCCGTGACTGCCTTCATGGCAATCTCCTATATGGTTATCTGTTTCGTTTTGGCTGCCTGCAAATAAACTGCCGGTCTTTTGATATCACTGATCATCTTTTGGGGATCATAGTCCACACCTTTCGTCAGCATTGCAAAAAAGACTCGGAGCAACTTGGCTGCTACAGCCATGAGTGACTGCATCTTCTTTAATGGATTCAGCTTTCTGGTCGTGTAGTAGTGATGCAATTCACCGAATTCCTTATTCTTTGCCACAAGCGACATTGCAACCTCAAAGAGCAAATATCTAAGTCTCTTACGACCTCGTCTGCTTATTGTTGTCTCGCCCTTATGCTTACCGGAACTATTTTCTACCAGTGCCAACCCTGCAAGTTTCTGTAGTTCTTTCGGGTTATTGAAGCGGCTGATGTCTCCAACTTCTGCAAGGAATCCAGATACTGTTCTGATTCCTACACCCTTGATTTCCAAAAGCTTTTCCGCCATCGGAATCTGTTTTATCAGCTCTTCGATCAGAGCCATTACCTACTGCAGACGTGTATTTCTGGATTCATAATCCTCCAGAAGCATTCGGAGCTCCATTCTTGCCGATACCTCTCCTTCGTTACTTCCAACGCTGTGCTCTGCAGCCTCTACCAGGGTCTTTGCCCGCGCTTTTCCAACTGCACGAATCTTTGCATCCCGCCAGATCTGGTTCACTCCCTCGACACCTAACGTCAGGATGTCTTTCGGAAGTGGAGCCTTCTTGAGAATCAGCATTCCGCTTTTGGCATCTGGTTTTCCGTATACCGTCTTATATTCAGGAAAATATATATTGAACCAACGACTGATCCGATTGTGAATTCTTGTAAGTTCCCCTTGTAACTAAAATCTCATGTTCGATGCTGTTCTAAGATCAGCATAAACACCGTCAGGCAGATATGGGATCATATAGCGTCCCTCCCGAACCAGTCCTGCAATAACTTTAGGATCCTTACGATCGTTCTTCGTCGGATGATTATCGTCGAGTTCTTTTGATTTTTTTACATGGTGAGGATTCACAAGCACCGGTTTCATCTCGTTATCCTGAAGAAACTTGCCGAGATTGAACCAATAGTGACCGGTAGGTTCCATTCCCGGAACCACCTTATCCTTGCCATGTTTTTCTTTGATGTCCAGGATCCACGCTTTCAATGTCACAAATCCAGCTTCTTTATTACTAAATTTAAAAGGTTTCTTTGAATACTCGATACCTCTATAATCAAAAGCTCTGGCATAGTGTGCTTCACTTCCGACATCGATCCCGAGTACCAAAGTTGTTTCTGTAATCGCTTCAATTTTTCGTTCTGTGTGTTAGACTTCATTGTAGATACCTCTCTGTTCAATAAGATTTTACCAACTCGCCAAGTCAGTAGTCTTATTGTACTCTGAGGTATTTTCATTTTTCAACGTCCACACTTTAAACTATACAGGAAGCTCCTTTATGTGATATTGCCTAAAATAAGCTGATCTACTTTCACCTCTGCATCACATACATAATATATAGAAATAATCTTTAAAACTATACACATTCTGTTAATTTTTCTATGTTAGCCCTCCTCACCAGCAAAGCTTGCTTCCATTATTTATCTCTCACTCGTTCATTGTTACATATTAACAATATTTTTATTTAATATACTGAATGTTTCTTATTTCGCCAAGACAAGATTGAATAAAGTCAGCTTTGCCGCTAGTATATTGTTTTCTATCATCAGAAAATCTTGCTGCTAAATCCTTTTTTAATCGATTGTATTCCGACAGCGCTTTTAAATTCTTTTGCAAGTACTCCTTAAAAAGCAAATGATTCTCCCACGATTCACCTTGATATATTTCTACATGGATATGTAAAAAGCATTTACCCTGCTTCTTTTTATGAATAATAATCGATCATTGTCACCATGTTCACTCAAATGATGGTACCCTCCATTTATCATTATCGCAGGAATTTTTTTTAGAATATTCAAATCATGGACTCCGACGGCTATATCAATAATTGGTTTTGCAACCATCCCCTTAACAGAAGTACTTCCCACATGTTCAATCGCAATGCACATATTCCCTAATAACTTTAAAATTATAATTTTTTTCATATTCATAGACCACTTTACATTCTTCATATACATCTTGAAGTAGCACTTGATTATCTGGCACTCCCAAATTATTAAATATACCTGATCTACACATTAAATCAATTACCTCCTTCCTAAATACAAGTCCAGTGTATCGTAGATATTGATTTTCCCACCAATCTTATCCAGTTCTTCTTTCATTGCATTCTCAAATTCTACCTGTCTATTTACAGGCAGCTTTCTATGATCTGAATATGTTTTAATTAAAGAAATATACTCATCAGAGGTAAGAGTACGAACCCTATGGTACAATTTTGTTTGAACATCAAAAAAACCATATTTTACTAATTCTTCGCAACGTTGTGAACAATCAGCTTCTGAAAACTCTATTGGCGGTTTTGATTCAGGCCGGTATTTTTCATAAACCTTTTGATTTACTAAATTACTGACGTCTGTTGTCCTATTAGGGAAGGGATGATTCCAAAATAATGCAGCTGTACCACCTGGCTTTAATAATGCCATAATTTTTTTATAAGCCAGATCTTTTGGGAGCCAATGGAATGCTGTAGCGCAAATAATTAAATCAAATCGACTATGATTAAAATCATATTTAACAAAATCATCACATATAGCGTGAAAATTATTAAAGCTATGATATTTCTCAGCCACATAATCAATTAGTTTATCTCCTATATCAATTGCAGTCACAATGCTTCCCATATTTAAAAAAGGTTTTGTAGCCTGCCCTGTACCAATCCCAATTTCTAAGACTTTACTTTGAGACCCAATTGCTGAATATAATAATATATCTTTAAAGAGTTCTTGTGGATATTGCGGGCGAGCTTTATCATATACTTCGACATTGTAATTAAAAATTTGTTTATTATTCATAAGCATCCCTCTTTTAAATTTTTTATTTTACAAATTTCAGTAATACATAACTAAGGCTAATATAATATTATCCTTTATGATAGCTAAAAACTTGGCCTACATGCGAAATACAGAAAACTTGGCTTTCAGAAGATCCAAGCTTTTTCCTTAATTTCTCGCAAACAGCATATTCGCGCCGAAAATGCATGGGTACAAAAACTTTAGGAGAGAAATTATTTATGAAGTAAATTGCCCCTTCGTCATAATTACTACCAATTTGCGGATCTACTGGAAAAAAAGCCACATCAATTTCTTCCTTCCTGAGTGGATATAAAGCTCTCTGAAAAGCTATTTTGGCCTTTCGTTGACGAATTTGATATTCTTCTATAGAATTATTTTCTTGTTGCCAATTCCAATAATTCAAATCTCCTGCATGGTATATTACAAACCCGTCTACTGTAACCAAAAAGCTAACGCCTATATCAGTACTTGGTAATGCTATAATATTCATATTGTTTATTTCTATCGCTTCTCCTGATCTCATTCTTATTACATTATCTAATTCTGGAATATCGTCCGAAAAAATATATTGAATATCAGGCCTTCTTACACGCCACCTAAGAATCATGGGATTAAAATGGTCTCTATGTGCATGACTAACAAATACAGTAACATATGGCTTACTTTTCAAAACTGTTGCATTTATCGTATTCACATCTGATACCCCTAAGCAAAAATCAAATATCATTAAATGCTTTTCTGTTTCAGCAATAAAACCACTATTGTACAAATATGTTATATATATATTATTTTTTGACATTACAAACTCCTCACCAAATACATATTAGTATATAGTCGTTTTCTATCAAGAACCTGCAGATTTATATCTATGCAATCCCATTTTAAAAAACAAATAACATGGACAGATAAAAATTAAGGATAAAAAAGGGGCACAAAAATACCATAAGGATGAACTTCTATTTGTCAAATATAAAAGCGGATAGTATTGTATCAAAGCTAATGGAATACAAAATGTTAAAATCCATAATATTTTAGATCCATAGACTGAAAATGGATAACGTCCAAACTGCCTTGTTCCATATGTAAAAATATTCAAAAAATCCAAACTTTCAATTGTGAAAAATGATGCTGTAGCCTTAATAAGAAATAGGCAAAAAAACAAAACCGCTCCGCAAATAACCATAGCAATTAATAAAATGATTTTACTAATATTCCATGCAATACCACTAAGAGGTATTGCAATACAGATCACGATTGTCCCTTGAATCAACAATCCAATACGTGTTAAATCAATATTAGGAATAATAATCTGCATTATTACATTCCTAGGCCTTATAAGCATACGATCAAAATTCCCTGAATTAACTATATAGGAAAAGGTCGCTAATCCTCCCCCCAATGCTTCCCCAACTGAGAAAGCCATCATAATAACGGAAAAGCAAAGCAGCACTTGTCCATAAGTAAATTGATCTATAGCATTCACCTGCATGAAAATAAATTGTATGCTAAAAAAAGAAGTGAATGCTGTTACAAATTGTCCCAAACTTGTCAACCAGAAAGATATTTTATATTGCATTTGACTTTTTAGATTTATAGTAAACAACTTTAAATAGAATTTCATATTTATCCCCCTTGGACAACAACTCTTGATAGAGTTCGCTTCATAAGAACTCTCCCTATCACAATTAAAACCAATAGCCATACACACTGTATTCCGATACTTTGCACGACTTCCCCACTAGTAAGTGAACCACTATAAATAAGTAATGGAGTGCTTTGCATGGAAGCAAATGGCAGTAATTCAACAATTGCTAATACGTGTTCAGGAAAATATGGTAACGGTATTATTCCTCCCGAAAAAAAAGTGGTTACAGCGGTTACAATAATCCTGATTCCTCTTGGCGATGTAGTGTAAAACATTGATATATGCATTATCAATGCCAGCGCGACAACCAAAGCAAGAGCCAAAATTGCTGATATCAAAAACAATACTAAATTCACAGAAGGTGGAAAATGTATCCGATATTTGGGTTGTACTAGTGCTGCAATAATTAATACTGGCATACAATTTAACAGCGTTGGTGAAATTCTATTTGCCATACATTGAGCAAACCAATTATTATAAAGCTTGATCGGTCGCACTAATTCATAAGCAACAGAGCCATCATTAATAGATGCTACTATTTCTCTATCACTATATACTACTTGAAACAGAACATATAATGCTTGTTGCATCCAAATATAAGAAACAGTCTCCGAAAAGGTCATTACAAATGCTGTTCCATCGGTACGGTATAGCGCATTGAATGCTAGAATTTCCATCATTCCCCATACAAATCGCGTAAGTATCGCTCCAATAACCACGGTACGATATTGTAAACCATTAAGTACACGAATATAGAATAGTGAAAAATAAACTTTCATATATCATACTCCTTATAAAGTGTAGCAACCATTTCTTCAGTGGAAATATCTGAAACTGATATATCTGTTAATCCTGTATGAGCAGCAAAAAAAGCTATAGCATCAGGAACAGACAGGATATGAGGATCTAAAAAAATACTCATTTGATTTTGTTTAATTTTCCGACATTTCATACCATTACAAATTGCAGGCGGTTTACCATCATATTTAATATCTATTTTCTTTTCTGTTGAAGTCCTTCTCTTAAGCTCATCTATGTTTCCATCAAGAAGAATTTTTCCATGTCCAATAAGTAAAACCCTTTCTGTTAATGCTTCAATATCTTGCATATCATGTGTAGTAATAATCACCGTTGTGCCACGTTCTTTGTTGATTTTTTTTACAAACTTCCGTACTGCAATTTTTGAGATTGCATCCAATCCTATGGTTGGCTCATCTAAAAAAAGGACTTTGGGATTATGCAATAAAGATGCTGCAATTTCACATCTCATTCGCTGTCCTAAGCTAAGATTTCTCGCAGGCGTTTTAAGTAATTCTCTCAAATCCAATAATGTTGAAAGTTCTTCCAAGTTCTCGTTGTAAACCTTAGATTCAATTCTATACATATCTCTAAAAAGCTCAAAACTATCAATTATTGGAACATCCCACCAAAGTTGACTACGTTGCCCAAATACTACTCCAATTTCTCTAACATATGCTATTCGTTCCTTCCAAGGATTTCTGCCGTTTACAATACAGTTTCCACTATCTGGAGTAAGAATTCCGCACATTATTTTTACTGTGGTACTTTTACCTGCACCATTAGGTCCAATATATCCAACTATTTCGCCATCAGCAACTTGAAAACTCACATTACTTAAAGCGTGTATCGTCTCATATTCTCGAGAAAACAAAGCTTTTACTGCATTACCGAAGCCCGCCTTGCGCTTGGCCACACGATAGGTTTTAGTTATATTCTGAAACTCGATCATCTATTTCCTGGTATATTGTAATTGACTCATCTAATGGTCATTTACAGATACACCTTCTCCTTTCTATCAACCTTTTAATCCGCGGTTGATTACGGTTTTGTACCTTTGTATGATGTAAATATGTGATGTGGATTTGTATCTTATTTTCCTGTGGCGTTAACTACTTGTAGGAGGTTCTCACCACTCCTTATTTATAAATAATGATTAGTTAGATGAGTCTTGAATTCGTATCTTGTACCAGGTTTTACGAAATAAGTGCTGTAGATAACACATTGCATATTTTTTACGAAAGGAATGTATTATCATGATTTTAGTCGGAATTGATATCGATAAAAACCGGCACACCTTCTCCATCATTGACAAAGAAACTGGAGAAATACTAGCTAATCCTTCGGTTTTTAATAACAGTCAAGAAGGATTCCTATTTCTTATCAGAAAACTAAGCAGTTTGACAAATCAAAGCTTCTTATCGGCATGGAAGATACCGGGCATTATCACTTTGCCTTACCCAGATATCTTCTTGACCGTCGCTATACTGTTGCTCTGATCAACCCAACAACTACTGACCTTACCAGAAAACTCCAGGGCGGCATTACCAAAAACGATCCCCTTGATTCTCTGACCATTTGTGATGTGATCGGATCTAATCCACGTAAAAAACCTTATCGCATTACAAAAGTAAACCGTTTCGACCTTTATGAACAAAAGCAGCTGACACGCCACCATCACAATCTGAAAGAGGAATTAAACGTCTACAAAAACCCGACTTCAGAAATGTATTGATAT
>ENA-OQHL01001515-OQHL01001515.1-human-gut-metagenome-genome-assembly--contig:-NODE-1515-length-11529-cov-2.169181_pt1 | contig 11529 bp, 8 predicted proteins | sample MGYA00242565_ERZ504723 | MGnify/ENA primary metagenome ERZ504723 (study PRJEB26092, sample SAMD00036211) | human gut metagenome | host: Homo sapiens | study: EMG produced TPA metagenomics assembly of...
GAACAAACGGATAATAAAGATGATAACCAACAGGATCACCGCCCCACCTAAGACATAGCGCCTGTTCTCAAACTCATACTTGGTATTATTCTCCACTTTTCTGAGACTCTATATTGAATGCTTCTACCGTACAAATCAATAAGGTTGTCATCACCACGCTCGAGAGGATACGGACAACCAGAAACAACGGGTCAAATAAAGTCAACGACTCAATCACAAAAAGAGTCGTATGTTGTATTAACACAAACGATAACACATATCGGAAAAAGCCTCCGAAACCAAAGGTCTTACAAGACGGGTAAATACCTTCCGGCAAATCTTTCCCCATGAATACACGGATTAACGGCTCCCTGCAAAATCCCGCCAATGTACAGGCGGCCGCATGCATACCCGGTGTATTGCTGAATGTATCGATAACCACCCCGGCTATGAAAGAGAAGAAAACGACTTGCGTCCGTGAGCTACCGACCGGCATCTTAATAATGAAATAGAGATACAGAAACGGGGTAGCGATCCGCAAGAAATGAATGTTGTTCAAGATCAAGACCTGAATCAACACAAACACCACGAAATATATGAAACCACGCAGTAAATTATTAATCATTTCTTTTCGCCTCTTGTTCTACACCAATTTGCTCCGTCTGACGGAAATTCTTGATAATACGCACGTTGTTCAACGCTTGAAAATCCGTAGCCAGCTCGACCTGTAATGAATAGAAATTATCATCGTGTTGTTTCTCGAAATCAGCGACCGTACCTACGATAATACCCGAGGGGAATACGGCGGAGTAACCGCTCGTCACGATCGTATCGCCTTTTTGGAACTCCACATGGCGCGGCAACTCATCGAGGTTGGCGTACAGCGTATTGCGTCCATTCCAGCTTAATGACCCGAAATAACTACTACCTAATACCTTACAACTCAACCGGAACTTAGGATTCAGCAACGGAATGATCACGGAGAAATGATCGGAAACCGTCGATACGATACCCACCACACCTCGTTCCGAGACAACTCCCATATCGGGCATGATCCCGTCCAGCTTCCCTTTATCCACGGTAATATAATTAGACAAATGCGTGACACTGTTGTTCACTACATCCGCCACGACAAACGAATAAGGAAATTGCTCCGTCGAATCCGGCGCAAATCCCTTAAAACTAACCGTATCCGCAATCAGCGCATCTAACTGATCTTGCAGATCCAGCATTTGCAATTCCAACTGTCCGTTACGCTCCAATAACTCCTTATTGATATCCCGAAGATTCAAATAAGAAGTGACAGATCCGGATATCGAGGCGATATATCCTGTCACGACATTCGCTGAGCTGAATATAATATTCCGTTGGTACGCGTTATTACGATAGACCAACATCAACGAAACAGCCTCAAGCAGAATGAACAAAAACCAATGCCTCTTCCCGATCAGGAATTCTAGTAACTTACGCATAGGAATTGAAAACTGAAAGTTGAGAATTGAAAATTGAAAAGAACCAGACCTATCGGCTCGCTAATTTTCAACTTTCAATTCTCAATTCTCAATTATTTACTCTTATCGGATTAAGAAATTAAACTTCTCAATATTCTTCAAAGCGACTCCCGTACCTTTCGCCACGGCATGCAACGGATCCTCGGCGATATGGAACTGGATATTCATTTTATCCCGCAAGCGCTTATCCAAACCGCGAAGCATAGCGCCACCGCCAGCCAAATAGATACCGTTTTTCACGATATCGGCATATAACTCGGGAGGGGTTTGCTCCAAGGCACTCAAGATAGCCGCCTCGATCTTCGAGATAGACTTATCCAAACAGTGGGCGATCTCCTGATAAGAGACGGGTACCTCCATCGGTAAGGCAGTCATCTGATTTCGGGGCCCGTGAACCACGTAATCCTCCGGAGCGTCCCTCCAATACCGTAAGCGCGGAACCCACGTTGATCTTGATACGTCGGCCATACGCTCACTCACCTTCACGTTGTGTTGGCGACGCATATACTCCACGATATCAGCCGTTAAATCGTCACCCGCCATACGGATTGATTTATTCGACACGATACCACCTAAGGATATGACAGCGATCTCGGTAGTACCACCGCCTATATCCACGATCATATTACCCTCGGGGGCCAAGACATCTATACCGACACCGATAGCGGCAGCCATCGGCTCAAAAAACCATGTACACATCACGTCCACCGGCATGCTCGGCAGAGTCTCGCACGGCACGTATCTCTACCTCCGTACTACCAGAAGGGATACCAATCACCATACGTAAGGATGGAGCGAACCAGCGCTTCCTTCCGCTCGCCATCTTGATAAAGCCGCGAATCATTTGCTCGGCAGCGTAGAAATCCGCGATAACTCCCTCACGAAGCGGTCGTACGGTACGAATATTCGGGTGCGTCTTCTCGTACATCTCACGGGCCACCTTACCGACAGCCAGCACCTTGTCCGAGCGAGCATCCAAAGCAATCACCGAAGGTTCGTCTACCACCATCTTATCATTACACGTGATAATGGTATTGGCGGTACCCAAATCTATGGCAACTTCTTGTGTGAAAGAAAACAATCCCATTAGTCTTATTATTAATGTTTAAAATGACGAACACCTGTCTTCACCATAGCCAAACCATGTTGGTTACAGTACTCGACAGACAACTTATCATTGATAGAGCCTCCCGGCTGGATTACGGCCGTGATACCTGCTTGGTCTGCGATCTCAACGCAATCGGGGAACGGGAAGAAAGCGTCGGAAGCCATCACGGCGCCATTCAAGTCGAAGCCGAATGATTTAGCCTTCTCTATGGCTTGTCTCAAAGAGTCCACACGAGAGGTCTGCCCGATACCGCTGGCGCAAAGCTGCTTGTTCTTCACCAAGGTGATCGCGTTGGACTTGCTGTTCTTCACGATTTTGTTGGCGAACAACAGGTCCTCAACCTCCGAGGCTGTCGGCTGCTTATCCGTCATAGGCTCCAAATCAGCCTTACCTTGGATGCTCAAGTCCTTCTCCTGCATCAAGACACCATTCAATAAAGAACGGAACTGCATTGGGCAAGTCTTGCAATCCTTACGGATCAAGATGATACGGTTCTTCTTCTGTTGAAGTACCTCCAATGCGTCAGCGTCGTAAGCCGGGGCGATAATCACCTCGAAGAAGATCTTATGGATCTCCTCGGCCACTTCCTTGTTAATCGTAGTATTCGTGATCAAGATGCCACCGAAAGCGGAAACTGGGTCACCGGCCAAAGCCTCTTTCCAAGCCTCAACCACATTACCGCGGGAAGCGATACCGCAAGCGTTATTATGTTTTAAGATAGCGAACGTCAGCTCGTCGAACTCATCGATCAAGTTCACGGCAGCGTCGATATCCAATAAGTTGTTGTAAGAAATCTCTTTTCCATGGATTTGATCGAACATATCGTTAAACTTACCATAGAACTTAGCGGCTTGATGAGGATTCTCGCCATAACGCAAATGCATCGGGCTATCTACCGTTGCACGGAAATGGGAACCTTCGCGGCCATCAAAATAATTGAAGATAGCGGAGTCGTAACCCGAGGAAACGGCGAACGCCTCTTTGGCGAACCATCTACGATCCTCGATGCTTGTCTCAGCGCCCTTCTCGTTCAAAAGATCCATCAACGGCTGGTATTGAGCCTTGGAAGCTACGATTACCACATCCTTGAAGTTCTTCGCGGCGGCACGTATCAAAGAGATACCGCCTATATCTATTTTCTCAATAATTGCTTGTTCCTCAGCGCCGAAGCGACAGTCTCCTCGAAAGGATATAGGTCAACGATAACCAAGTCAATCTCCGGGATCTCATATTCAGCTAATTGTTTCTGGTCATTCTCGTTCTCACGGCGAGCCAAGATACCACCGAATACCTTCGGATGAAGCGTCTTCACACGACCGCCCAAAATAGACGGATAAGAAGTCAAGTCCTCTACCGCATCACAAGGCAAACCCAATGACTCGATAAATGATTGAGTACCACCTGTTGATACAAAGCTCACACCCTCGCTATGCAATTTCTTTAGGATTTCGTCCAGCCCGTCTTTGTGAAACACAGAGACCAAGGCACGTTTCATTCGTTTCGTTGCAGCCATCTTTCTATTTTCGTTTACTTTAATGTTTTAGAGCACAAAAGTAGCTATTTATTTCCAATCCAGCCTTATTATTCAGATAAAAACAAGGCAACCCATACCAAATTTCATCCATAGCCAAAGAAACATGAATCCATCGCACATGATACGGGAGACGGGGCACGCCCCATCTCTACAACCTATGACATTGCCCTAAGATAATGAGATTTCCTTTGTTAATAATAGAAGATCGCCCAATTTGACATTCTGACATTTTGTATTCTAAAGCTCCAGAGAATCGAATATTTCGCCCCAGAGTACAGTCGGTTTCCATATTTGAGAATAAAAATCCGCAATTAGTTATCTTCCAAGGATATATCGTTTTTGGAGCTTTTATTCTAGCGAGGATTCCCGTCTCTTATCACCCTCAAACATACAAACAATAGACTTCTTATTCGAAAACAATAGACTTTTCACTCGAAAACAATAGTGTTTCGCTCCGAAAACAATAGCATTCGTAGTCGAAAGCAACTAACAACGCCGCCGTAAACACCCTACAACTGGATCGTAACAACCTTACAATGCCTATCCGCAGCATGAAAAGACAACCAAATCCTCTCTTTTCTCCCCTCTATTCCCGCTATTTCAGCCTATTCAAAGGAATGACTTGTCAGCGAAAAGCGCCCATTCCAAGCAAAAAGCCACGAATAAGCGAATTACGCAGACAAGCCATTTTAGTGATGAGAACTATCGTCCACCAGTAATCAGCAATAAAAAGGAAGGGACACACCGCCTCATCCCGCCATACAAAGCGAGTCCGATCCCTATCACCACACAGGCAGATCCCAAATACAAGCCTATCACCTCTAACTCAGACCCCGGAGGGAGATACCGAACCACCACCTTGATAGCCAACGCCAACGGCATCCCATGATAAGCAAAAACAAAGAAGCTGCTCCCCGCCAGAAAACCGCTTACCCGACAAAGCCCTCGCTCCAAACAGGTCGCCGTGAGGCTGATAAAGCACACGCACCCCACGATAATCCCCACGTTATGCAGGTATCGGCACCATGGTTCTCCCATAAAACAGAGGTCGCACACAGCCAAAATCGCATAAAGCACTACTATGCAGCAAATAAGCGATAGGGGTCTTACACATACTCTACCTCCTTTAATATCTGCTGGCCAATAAAAGGGCTTAACCCTTTAAGCGTGACTATATCCACTTTCAATTCTGTCAAAAAGCTTCTCTAATATCTCACAAGCCAAAAGGAAATTGGAATAAGTCTCTTTATCATCCTCAAAGTCGATCAATATATCCACATCACTACTTTCCGTATTACTCTCACGAACAGTAGAGCCAAAAAGCCCCAACTGCTTTACACCGCAACTCTGCGACAAAGGCTGCTTTGCTTTCCGAAGAAGAGATATGACAGATTGTTTATTCATTACACTATTGGATATTAATGTATAATGCAAAGATAAACAATATTTTCGTACCTTCTCATTTAAACCGCGTATCGTTTGTTTAAATGAGATTAATACGCTTACTTTGCGATAAATAAACTTTTAATCAAACTATTAAACTATGGATATACTAAATTCTCATTTACCTTTGTCTATAACTACTCAAAGCAACTACAAATGACACAAAAAGAATCTATCCGCTTATTCGAAGAAAGAAAAGTTCGCGCCATATGGGATGACGAACAAGAGGAATGGTATTTCTCGATCGTTGATGTTATATCTATTTTAACAGATAGCCCCAACCCTCGAAAATACTGGAGTGTATTAAAAACCAGAATGAAAAGAGAAGGTAGCGAGTTGACTACAAATTGTAGTCAACTGAAAATGCAGGCCGCTGATGGCAAGAAATATTTAACCGACGTAGCCAATACCGAGCAACTCTTCCGCCTTATCCAATCAGTACCATCTCCAAAAGCAGAACCTTTTAAGTTATGGATCGCCCAAGTAGCGAAGGAACGTTTGGATCAAATGCAAGACCCGGAATTGTCTATCGAGCAAGCCATGGCCGATTATAAACGATTGGGCTATTCGGATAATTGGATCAACCAACGATTGAAATCCATCGAGATACGGAAAGATCTAACAGACGAATGGAAGAAGAGAGGACTGGAAGAAGGCCTCCATTTCGCTACATTAACCGACATAATCTATAAGTCATGGTCCGACATGACCTCCAAGGAATATAAACGATTCAAAGGATTAAGAAAAGAGAATCTTCGAGATAATATGACAAACAAAGAGCTTGTATTAAACATGCTAGCCGAGTTATCTACCAAGGAAATATCAGAAGCATCGGAACCAGACACCTTTAGCGAGCACATAAATGTCGCCCAACAAGGAGGCGAGGTGGCTCGTAACGCCCGATTAGAGCTGGAAGCCAAAACCGGGAAAAGCGTTATCTCACCGCTCAACGCCCAAAAGATAATTAGCCTAAAAAAGGGAGAGAACGAGCGGGATGTATGACATCCAATGATAAGATAAACAATATTTTTCGTACCTTTGCATCCTCAATCGCAATTTAATAGGTATACGAAATATGATAACAGTTAACAATCTGGACGTACAGTTTGGAAAACGCATCCTTTTTCAGGATGTGAACATGAAGTTTACACCGGGCAATTGCTACGGTATTATCGGTGCTAACGGGGCCGGAAAATCTACGTTTCTCCGTGTAATCAGCAAGCAATTAGACCCTACCAGAGGTAGCGTTAACCTAGGACCGGGCGAACGCCTTTCCGTATTGAGCCAAGATCACTTCGCGTTCGATGAATATACGGTAATGGATACCGTATTGATGGGGCACACGACCTTATGGGAGGTGATGAGCGAGAAAAAACGCCCTTTACGAGAAACCTGATTTCAGCGACGCCGACGGTATCCGCGTATCGGAACTGGAAGAGAAATTCGCAGAGATGGAAGGCTGGAACGCAGAGAGCGACGCCGCCAACCTATTGAGCGGACTAGGCATCAAGGAGGATTTGCATTATATGTATATGAAGGACTTGAGCGGTAAGCAGAAAGTACGTGTCTTATTGGCCCGTGCCTTGTTCGGACAGCCCGATAACCTATTATTGGATGAGCCGACGAACGACTTGGACCTTGAGACGGTTTCTTGGTTGGAGAATTATCTCTCTAATTTCGAGCATACCGTATTGGTTGTTAGCCACGACCGTCACTTCCTCGATTCCGTTTGTACGCATACCGTGGATATCGACTTTGGTAAATTACAATTATTCGCCGGAAACTATAGCTTCTGGTACGAGTCTAGCCAGTTAGCCCTTCGTCAACAGCAGAACCAGAATAAGAAAGCCGAGGAGAAGAAGAAAGAGTTGGAAGAATTTATCCGCCGTTTCAGCGCCAACGTAGCGAAGTCCAAGCAGACCACCAGTCGCAAGAAGATGTTGGAGAAGCTGAATATCGAGGAGATCAAACCGTCCTCACGCCGCTATCCGGGAATCTTGTTCACGCCTAACCGCGAACCGGGCAACCAGATCCTAGAGGTGAAAGGATTGTCGAAGAGTATCGACGGACAGGTATTGTTCAAGGACTTGAACTTCTTCGTGGAGAAGGATGACAAGATCGTATTTATCAGTCACGACCCTCGTGCCATGACCGCCTTGTTCCAGATCATCAACGGTGAGGAGAAAGCGGATGCCGGTACGTATCAGTGGGGACAGACGATCACGACCTCTTATCTTCCTCTCGATAACTCCAAATATTTCAATACAGATATCAACCTGCTCGATTGGTTATGCCAGTTCTCGCCGGATACTAACGAGGTATTCTTGAAAGGCTTCCTCGGACGTATGTTGTTCTCGGGCGAGGAGCTTATGAAAAAGGTAAGCGTACTTTCCGGAGGTGAGAAGATGCGTTGTATGATCTCACGTATGATGCTCACCGACGCCAACTGCTTGATCTTGGATACTCCGACCAACCACTTGGACTTGGAATCCATCCAAGCCTTCAATAATACGTTGAAGACATTCAAGGGAAATATCCTGTTCTCCAGTCATGACCACGAGTTCATACAGACTGTATCGAACCGTATCATCGAGCTGACTCCTAACGGTATCATCGATAAGATGATGGATTACGATGATTACATCACAGATCCGGCTATCGCGGAGTTACGGGAAAAGTTATATTCGAAATGAAAAAAAGATTATTATTCATACTAATCGTTTTTATCGCATGGCTACCGGTTTTTGTTATTCAAAAACCGGTATTTATGTTTTATCAGCATGCGTTGTCCGAGACTTGTACCTTCACGGACTTCCTACAGGTTATGCTTCATGGGCTGAAGCTGGATTGCACGATAGCGGGATACCTTACCGCCATCCCTCTCCTATTGACTCTAGTATCAGTTTGGCTTCCGGGCGCTTGGTTGAAGAAGGTATTGAAAGGGTACTTCTTGATCATGGGAATTCTGGTATCGGCAATTTTCTCCGTAGATGTGGCTTTATACAGCTTTTGGGGATTCAGGTTGGACGCTACTTTATTCTTCTACCTGCAATCGCCCGCCGATGCGATGGCGAGTGTTCCGTTGGGAATGTTCTTTATCCAATTATTGGTATTCGTGGCATATACGCTAAGTATCTATGCTTGGTTCACCTTCATCCTCCGGTTCGCGCCAGTAAAGCCTAGCTTTCCACCTACGGGATTGGAGCAATTGGGAAGTACTTTCGCCATCCTCTTAGCAGGGGGAATATTGTTTATTCCGATCCGGGGAGGCGTAACTACGTCTACGGCAAATGTCGGCATGGTTTATTTCAGCCAGAACCAGTTCTTGAATCATTCGGCGATCAACCCGTGTTTCAGTCTGATAGCCTCATTGAGTAAGCAACAGGATTTTGCCTCACAATTCGATTTCTACCCGGAGGAAAAGCGAAAAGCCTTATTCGATACGCTCATTCAAGCCCAAGACTCCTTATGCCCGGGAGATTCCATACCTACAGAGTCTGTCAAGCTATTGACAACGACTCGTCCCAATATTCTCATTATCATCATGGAGAGTTTCACGGCAAATGCTATCGAGGCTGTTGGTGGTGAGCCGGGAATTACGCCGAACTTGAATCGGCTGAGCAAAGAAGGTGTATTATTCACGAACCTATATGCCAACTCGTTCCGTACCGACCGAGGCTTAGTCTCCGTATTGAACGGCTATTTAGCCCAACCCACCACCTCCATCATGAAGTATCCGGTGAAAAGCCAGACCCTTCCATCTATCGCAAAGAGTCTTAACAAAGAAGGATATACGGCGGATATGCTCTATGGAGGTGATATCAATTTCACGAATATGCAAAGTTATTTCTATAGTTCCGGCTACAGCAAGATAACGGCAGACCGTGATTTTCCCTTGAGCAGCCGTCTGAGTAAATGGGGAGCAAACGACGATATCACGTTCTCGCATCTTTACGAGGATATCAAGCAAAGACCAGTCGACGGCAAACCTTGGTTAAGTACATTCCTGACATTAAGTAGCCATGAGCCATTCGAGGTCCCGTTTCACCATTTGGAGCATCCTTATCTAAACTCCGTCGCGTTTACGGATAGCTGTATCGGTAATTTCATTGATACGTTCAAGGAACTGCCGGCATGGAAAAATACGGTAGTCATCTTTGTCTCCGACCACGGATACCGTTACCCTGAAAACATGCAGGAGTACGGACCTTTACGTTTCCACATACCTATGCTATGGCTAGGCGGAGCGATCGCCGAACCTAAAGTGATCGATACGTATGCGAACCAAACCGATTTGGCAGCCACCTTATTAAATCAGATGGGTCTCCCCACGGATGAGTTCTCATTCAGCAAAGATATATTGAATCCTTGCGTCCCGCATTACGCCTTTTATACATTCAATAATGGATTTGGCTTTATAGACGAATCCGGTGTTTCCGTATACGACAATGAAGGGAACAAGATTTTAGTAGAAGAACCTGAAAGCGGAAACGAGACCCGCTTGGAGAAAGGAAAAGTCCTATTACAAACTTTATACGACGATCTGGGAAATCGATAGCGACAGATATAAAAAAGGCCGACTTACACAAGCCGGCCTTTTTTATTTATATTAAATATATTCTTACTTAGCGTAGCTTACCGCACGAGTCTCACGGATCACCGTGATCTTAACCTGTCCCGGATAAGTCATCTCATCCTGAATCTTCTTAGCGATCTCAGCGGACAAGTTCTCGGTGTCCTTATCGTCAATCTTATCAGCGCCAACGATTACGCGCAACTCTCTACCCGCTTGGATAGCGTAAGTCTTGACAACACCCGGATACGATAAAGCCAATTGTTCCAAATCATTCAAACGCTTGATATAAGCCTCTACGATCTCACGACGTGCACCCGGACGAGCACCTGAAATAGCGTCGCAAACCTGTACGATCGGAGCCAACAGCGTCTGCATCTCCACCTCATCGTGGTGAGCGCCTACGGCGTTGCAAATATCCGGTTTCTCCTTATATTTCTCGCAAAGCTTCATACCCAAGATAGCGTGCGGCAATTCCGGCTCATCATCGGGCACTTTACCAATATCATGTAACAATCCGGCACGTTTCGCTTTCTTCGGGTTCAATCCCAACTCGGAAGCCATCACGGCACAAAGGTTGGCCGTCTCACGAGCATGTTGCAACAAGTTTTGTCCATAAGAAGAACGATATTTCATCTTACCGATCATACGAATCAATTCCGGATGCAAACCGTGCACTCCCAAATCGATCACGGTACGCTTACCGGTCTCTACGACCTCGTCTTCCACTTGCTTCTTCACCTTCGTTACCACCTCCTCGATACGAGCCGGATGGATACGTCCGTCCTGTACCAATTGATGCAAGGCCAAACGAGCGATCTCACGGCGAACCGGATCGAATCCGGAAAGAACGATAGCCTCAGGCGTATCATCCACCACGATCTCAATACCGGTAGCGGCCTCCAAAGCACGGATATTACGTCCCTCACGACCGATGATACGGCCTTTGATCTCGTCCGATTCAATATGGAACACGGTAATAGAGTTCTCGATAGCCGTCTCCGTCGCTACCCGTTGGATAGACTGGATCACGATCTTCTTCGCCTCCTTATTAGCGGTCATCTTCGCCTCCTCGACGATCTCGTTGATGTAAGAAGCGGCTTGCGTCTTTGCCTCATCCTTTAAGGACTCGATCAAACGCTCTTTGGCTTCCTCGGCGGACAACCCGGAGATAGCCTCCAAATGCTCCACTTCCTTCTGATGAAGTTTATCCAAATCTTGCTTCTTCTTCTCCACCAACTCCAACTGAGAAGATAAATTCTCCTTTACAGCCTCTACCTCGTTATTCCTACGCTGTAACTCTTCCTGACGTTGATTCATCGTCAGTTCTCTTTGTTTCAATTTAGTCTCGACAGACTGGATCTTAGCGTTACGCTGTGAT
>ENA-OQHL01001516-OQHL01001516.1-human-gut-metagenome-genome-assembly--contig:-NODE-1516-length-11528-cov-3.135164_pt1 | contig 11528 bp, 8 predicted proteins | sample MGYA00242565_ERZ504723 | MGnify/ENA primary metagenome ERZ504723 (study PRJEB26092, sample SAMD00036211) | human gut metagenome | host: Homo sapiens | study: EMG produced TPA metagenomics assembly of...
GTCACAATTTGTGGGAGATTTTGTCCGGATGAGGGCGCCGTAGCGGGCTACGGCAACCGAATTCGGGCAAAATATACCGCAAAGTGGGGCGTGCAGATTGCGGGAATGCTTTTTCAAACAGGCTCTAAAGCCTTTTTCCAACACTCTCCGGTCTGTGACTTCCTCTATCTTATAATAGATAAAACAGAATTGCAATAAATTCTTCATACATTAACACGAAAAATAGTTACGAAATAATAACGAATCACTTCTGCACAAACTTTTTATACCATAAATCTGTAAATTATATTCCACCACAGTTCCAGCTGGATTCTGGCGTATCTTCCAAGATTTCTCATGTGGAACTTCACTTTTTTATTTCTATGACTGATCTGGAACCCATTTTTGATTCCTGCCACATACTCCCTGCCCATTCCCTTCTGGGAAAAAAACAGGATCTTCATGCCAAAGCCCGGCACCAGAAAAGGAAGATTCAAAATAATCTGAAGAACCGGCATATTTTTGTAGATCAGATAAATATTATTTCTGGAAGAATATCTGGTCTTAAACTGATTGTATCTGGATCCGCTTGTTCCGCTGCCTACATGATAGACCAGTGCAGCTGGCACATACCAGTTCTCATATCCAAAGATCCTGGCACGATAGCCCACATCAATATCTTCCAGATATGCAAAATGCTCTTCATCAAAATATCCGATTTTCTCAAAAACCTTCTTACGGTAAATAGCTGCGCCAGCGCATGAAGCAAATATCCGCCCTTCCTTCTCAAAGGAATGAATATCCTTTCCTTTGCCCCGGGCATATGCCCAGCCAAGAGCAGAATAATAATTTCCTGCATCATCCAGTTTATTCCGGTCATGATAACAGATCATCCTTGCACTGCAGGAGAAGGCCTTCTTATGACGCTTTATAGCTGCCAGCATTTCCCCCACAAAATTCTTATCTACTTCTGTATCGTTATTCAAAAGGAGCACATAAGGTGTCCGCTGATGCATAAATCCCCTCATTTACAGCTCTGAAAGCCGCAAATTATCTGGCAGCTCCACAATGTGTACCCAGGAAGTTCCCCATTACAAAGGCAACGCTTCCATCTGAGGATCCATTGTCCACCAGAATGGTCTCAAAATTCTGAAACGCCTGCTGCTCCAGGCTTGAAAGCACACCCTCCAGATATGCCATCCCATTATAATTGGGAATAATGACTGATACTTCCTGCATAATGTCTTCTTAGTCTTCCTCCTTTTTGCCGGTCATGCCCGGAAGTGGTCTTAAAGAATAATTCCACTTGGTCAGGGAAAGATTCTTATTATAATTGGGATCACCGTTCTTCAGAATATCGATCCAGTTACATCTCATATATTCGATTTCCCGCTGGAAACGTCTGACTTTCACCTCATTGTTCTCTGCTCCGCGGGTCTTGGATTCCATATGGTAAAGCCTTGCATAAGGATCATAAACCACCAGATAACCTGCTTTCGTAGTCTTCAGGCACAGATCCACATCGTTAAAGGCGACTGCAAGTTCTTCTGTGAAGCCGCCCACTTTGTCAAAAGCACTGCGCTTCATCATCATACAGGCTGCAGTTACAGCGCTCATATCCTGTAAAATAGACGCCTTGTGGAGATATCCGGTACGATCCGCAGGCATATCCACAAACATATGACCTGCAATTCCACCAATTCCGATCACACAGCCTGCGTGCTGGATGGTATTGTCCGGATAGATCAGTTTCACACCTACCGCTCCCACTTCTCTTCGCTGACACACCCCCAGCATTTCTCCCATCCAGTCCTCTGTAATGACCGTTACATCATTATTCAGAAAAAGGAGATATTCACCTCTGGCATTTTTAACCCCAAAGTTGTTGATCGCGGAATAGTTGAATTCCTTTTTCCAGCAGATCAGATGGATCCTGGGATCCTCTGAAATCTTCCTGTAATAATCAAAAATCTCATCTGTAGTGCTGTTATTCTCCACGATAATGATCTCATAATTGTCGTAGAGTGTGTTCTTCTTAATAGATTCCAGGCATTTCTCCAGAGTTTCCTTCTCGTCTTTATTGGGAATGATAATGGAAACAAGCGGATGTCCCTGTACCGGGTATTTCACTCTGTAAAATCCAAGATCCGGAGTATGGCTTACAGTGCCTTTTACTCCAGTCCTCTCAAGATGTGCCTCGATAGCACGTTTGCCTGCTTCAAAAGCGTACATCTTACTTGCAGGATTATCAGCAGTAGATGCCTTGTGGGTACGCCAATGGTACAAAATCTCCGGTACATGCACCACTTCCCTGGCTTTTTCCACACAACGGAAAATAAAATCATAGTCCTGTGCTCCGTCAAATTCCCTGCGGAATCCGCCCACTTCTTCTACAAGCTGCCGCCGCACAACAAAAAAGTGACAGATATAGTTATTGGAACGAAGCAGATCAATATTAAAATCTGGCTTCAGGTGCGGCTGAAAATGCTCATCCAGTTCAGCAGTCACCTTATCCTCATCTGTGTATACTGCATCCCCGTGCTCATGCTGGTTCAGTGCATTCACAACCTCGTAAAGAGCATTTGGCGCAAGAAGATCATCATGATCCAGAAGCCCCACAAATTCTCCCTTTGCCATGGCAAATGCAGCATTGGTGTTCTCTGCAATCCCTTTATTCTCAGTGAGTTCCTGCCAGCGTACTCTCCTGTCCCTGCTGCTGTATTCTTCCAGCACTTTTCTCATGGACTGATTTTCCGGACTTCCATTGGCAATGCAAAGCTCCCAGTCCTCATAGGTCTGTGCTTCCAGTGAATCGATCATCTGCCGCAAAAATAATTCCGGAGTACGATAAGCCGGAACTACCACGCTGATAAGAGGTGCGTAAGCAAATTTTTTCTTTCTTTGTTTGTCAAGGACCGTCTGGTCCGGCACATATGCCGCGTACCAGGGACCATAAGGGATCTCCTCCGGCTCAAAGCGCTCGTGCAGCCGTATCCAGAACTCCCTTGGACCATAATGCTTCAGATACAAAAGTCCCTTCTGGATCATGTAAGGAGATAATTTTTTGAAGAAACGAGACCACTGGATCCGTCCCTCTGATCCGTTTTTATCGCTCATATTAAAATCCTTTGCTTTTATAATGACCCTATTTTAACATTGAAGAAACAATTTTGCAAGGAAGCTGTAAAAGAAAGGTTGAATTGAACCACATTTTAGGATATGATTATATTTGTATTATATTTTTCTATTTTACAGGAAAAATATACTATATGTTATACTTGCAGCAGAATTGTATCTGCACTGTCAGAAAGAGTGTTACCATGTTGTTCACAGACAGCACTGCAGATACCCTTATTTTAATACAGGAGTTCATTATACTATGAAAAAGCGAAAGATAACCTCAGTTTTTCTGGCTCTTGGTCTTTTTGCATCTCTTCTTTTCCAGGTTCCCATATCTGCAGAAGAGGCAGACCAGAGTGCAGCAGTTGAAGCATCAGGTACCATATCTACCAATTCCATTTCCGGATGGCCACAGGCTTCCGATATTTCTTCTGAAGCGGCTGTAGTCATGGAGAATACCACCAATACCATTCTCTATTCCAAGAATGCAGACGAAGTACTTTTCCCTGGAAGTACAGTCAAGATCATGACCTGTCTTCTGGCTCTTGAGAATACACAGCTCACAGATGAGGTTACCATGACCGCCACCGGAGTTTCCGGTGTCACAGACGGTGGTGCCAGTATTTCCTCACAGGTTGACGAGGTCTTCACTGTAGAACAGTGCCTGTATGCCATTATGGTTGCCTCTGCCAATGATATTGCACTGCAGATTGCAGAGCATGTAGGCGGTTCTGTAGACGGCTTTGTCCAGCAGATGAATACCCGGGCACAGGAGCTTGGATGTACCAATACCGTATTCACGAATCCCACCGGACTTCCGGATGACAACCAGCACACTACAGCCCACGACATGGCGCTGATCATGCAGGCCGCCATCCAGAATGAGTCTTTCAGAACCATCGCAGCAGCCACCAGCTACACGATCCCTGCCACCAATAAAGCGGCAGCCCGTAACCTGACCAGCAAATTCACCATGACAGATACTGGCAGCACCGGATTTTATGAAGGATGTATCGGCGGTAAGGAAGGTTATACGGAAGCCTCCGGAAGTACACTGGTATGTGCAGCCCAGCGAAATGGCATGACTCTGATCAGCGTAGTCCTGAAAGGTGCTTCCGGTCAGACAGCTCCTGATGCAGCCTCTATTCTCAATTATGGATTCGATCAGTTTGTAACTTTATCCCTTGGAGACAGCGATTTCAGCATTATCTCCGGCGGTGACGTAGTAGTTCCAGCCGGCACCGGTGCCGATAGCCTTACCACAGAAGATTCCCAGAACGGCGACCAGATTGACCGCACCTACCTTTTTAACGGCACTTCTGTGGGATCTGCAGTCCTTGAAGTTGTTCAGTCTGATGATACTGCCTCCGTCCAGGAAGGTCAGCAGCACATGCAGGCTGCCAAGGATTACTCCGATAATCACACTGAAATTCCGTATTTTGTAATTGCCGGTGTATTCTTACTTCTTCTGATTCTTTTGATCTGGAGGATCGTGAAAATCGTAAAATCCTAATAAAAAGCCCAGTCAGGACAGGGTATCTTCCTCTCCCGACTGGGTTTTTATATTAGTTCTGCATCAAACTATTTCATCCTTCTTCTCATACGCCATCCTGAATGCACAATCCCCTCTCACAATGCTCAGATTCGGATTGTAATACGGATCACCCTTTTTCAGAAAATCTCTGTAACGTTCCCGGAAATGATCCACCTCTTTCTGAAGACGCGCCTTCTTCTCCGGCGTATTCTCCAGTCCGCGTGACTTAGATTCATAATGGTACAGGCAGGCCTCCGGAGTAAATACAACCAGTTTACCAAGTGCCCTTGCCCTAAGACAGAAGTCAATATCATTCAGTCCCACTGCAAAGCTTTCATCCAGCCCATGAAGTTCCTCAAAAACGCTTCGCTTCACCATCAGACAGGCGCCTGTTACTGCGCTCTCATCCTGTGTAGTTGCCAGTCTCCACAAATATCCTGTGGCATATCTGTCATATCCGGTAAGAATATGTCCTGCAAAACCTGCGATTCCTACCACGACACCAGCATGCTGAACCGTATTATCCGGGTAAAGGAGCTTGGCACCTACAATGCCCACATCCTCTCTCTGGCAATAGCCCATCATGTTCTCCAGCCACTCTGGAGTAATAACCTCTGTATCATTATTCAACAGAAGTAAATAATCTCCATCCGCATATTTTGCACCAAAATTGTTGATTGCTGAATAGTTGAAGGGACCATCCCATGTAACCACTTTTGCCTGAGGATACCGCTTCTCAAGTTCCTCATAATAGTGGAAGGTCTCTTCCTTCTCACTGTTATTCTCAATTACGATAATCTGGATATTTTTCCAGGTGCTCTTCTCCAGAATGGAAGTCACACATTTATTCAGATCCTCTGTATGCTCCTTATTCGGAATCAAAATTGATACCTTCGGGTCACCCTCTATAACAAAATGGGTTCTGAAAACGACCGGGCATCCAGTGTATTCCACCTCTGCCTTAATTCCCATGCGCTCATAATGCCCTGCAAGTGCCTTTTCTCCTGCGATCACTGCATATGGCTTGTCATCCGGATTGCCCGCTGTGGAACCCTCATGGCTTCTCCAGTGATACAGAATTTTGGGAATATGGCGGATCTTCTCACTGTCTGTATGCTCCGTGCAGCGAAGCAGAAAATCAAAGTCCTGGGAACCGTCATATTCTGGCCGCAAAAGTCCTGTTCGGTCGAGAAGTGTTCTCTTTACAACCACCAGATGGCAGATATAATTTACGCAGCACAGATAATCAGGGTTAAAATCCGGCTTAAAATGAGGGAAAAGCCGATTTCCTCTTATATCAATAATATCCTCATCAGAATAAATAAGATCCGCCTCCGGATGCTGTGAGATTTCCTTTGCCATCTGATAAAAAGCTTCCTCTGCCAGGGTATCATCATGATCTGCAAATGCAATATAATTTCCAGTGGCAATTCCAATAGCAGCATTTGTATTGTCTGAAATCTGCAGCTGTTTCTCATTGAAAACAACTTTGATCCTTGGATCCTTTTTCTGATATTCTTCCAGAATACTGCGGATCGGAGAATCTGCTCCACTTCCATCTGAAAGGCAAAGTTCCCAGTTGCTGTATGTCTGCGCCAGCACAGAATCCACAAGAGCCTTCAAAAAGGTACTTATCCGTCTTATAGAGAGGAACCACAAGGCTAAACTTAATGTTCTCCCGAAAAACAGTCTTTCTCTGCTGATTCAGTTCTTTCTTAGTAACCCTGTTCTCCTTCAGCCAGGTCTGGTAAAGACCGTCTCCCTTGCTCAATGCTTCCAGCTTGATCAGCGACTTCCGGATCACAGTATGAATGCCATTGGAACGATAATTCTCCATTGCCTTTTTCGAATAAAGGCTGGCTTTTGCCTTAAAGCGTTCGCCCTTTGAAATACCAATCTGGTAGACTGCCTTTTTTCCGTTCTCATCCTTTGCAACAAGATAAGCCTTCTTTCCAGATACATTTTCTGCCTGGATATGGAATCCGCAATCCTTATTCACTTCGCATTCCCGAAACATTTCTGCCACGTCCATTCGGGTATTCCGCTTCAGGGTTATTTTCACAGGCTTTTTATTTTCATCATATACCTGCAGAGAAACCGGTGTAGTTCCTACCGCCCAGCCGGCAAGGATAACCTTCTTCTGCTCTCTGACTATAGATTCCCCATCAACAAAAAGCTGAGGTTTTCCCTGTTTTCTCATAAGATCCGAAGTTTTCATCTTATACCAGAGGAAACGCTCCTTTCCGTTAACAGCGTACACCTGAAGTTTTTTGTAATTCTGCAGATTTTCAGGCAGGGTAACTAATACCTCCACCCATTTGCCTCCTGGATTTTTCGTCTCCACAGCCCTCATAAATCCGGTCATCACAGTAATCAGGTTTGTCTCAGAAGGAAGGCGGATACCGTCCAGATAACACTCTATATCTGCTTCCTTTGAAACCCTTCCTGTGATCATATATTTGCAATTATCATTCAAAAGAAACCGTTCTTTTTCAACCAGCATTACCTTTTGATTCATTCTACTTTCCTTTCTTTGCAGAAGATTCCCAACCATTTTTCAAACGGCCCACTGCTTCTCTCGCCCGCTCTCCAAGCACTCCTTTAAGACTGTGGCTTCTCACCTCAAGGGAACAGATCTCATTCAGCATATCTTCCTTTGCCTCATCAATCTCCAGATTCAGTGTAAGATTCTTAGCACCTTCCGGAACCTCTATATCTACAATACAGGGATCAAACCGCGAAAGGAAAGCCCAGCTGCCGCAGATTGTTCCTTCGGGTGTCAGAACCCCGTCCAGGGAAGCTGGCATCCTGTCAAAACGGATTGCTGCAAGATGTACCGTACACGGATGATCACCTGGATCAATTCTAATAAACCTGCAGCTTTTCGGCAGATTCAAGGTGCATTTTACCTTTCCGGCCATAATAGGTCTTTTTACAGAACTTGCTTCGGAATACATACCTCTTTGTTCTGCGAAATATACCTGCAGCGGTCCCAGATTACTCAGGGACAAATATTCCACCCCGGGAGTCATTGTGGCATACATCTCCCTCATAGGAACATGCATGCCTGTAATATATACCTGAAAACCGCTTTCCATTCTGGAAAAACTGGTTCTCATCACTTCTGAAATACCAAATTTCTCATAAAATCCGGCTGCATTCAGCACTTCACGCACTTTATGCGTCTGTATATAGTAATGGATGATCCGATACAGTACAAATTCACAGGGAACAGGAAACTCAAATGTCCATTCATAGTCCAGAAGTGTATATGGACGGGTCATTACAACATTGTCACAGATCATATCAATATTCGTAACATCTGTACATGTCAGTCCGCCAGGCATAGGCACATCACCGAAAACATTTTTGAATTCCTCAGTTATTGTGAACGGCTTTTTGCTGTGAAGCTTCTGTACGTTTTCCAGATATTCCGTAAAAATTTTCTCAGCTTTTTCCTTTTCTCCCTTTCCCAGCAGATCATCCAGATATTCTGCAAGATTCTCCTGTTCCAGATACTCAAAATAAGCACAGTCTTCGCCTATCTCGCACTTGTTGCTCAGAAACGGAACTTCCCCATACATCTGATCAAGCTTCTGATTCCATTTTTTCATGCGAAGAACATGTTCTTTTCCTTCCGGATACAGCCATTTTTTCTCCAGCCATCTTTTCCCATCTTCTTCCACAATGTCAGTGCGAATTGCGAAGGAACGGCTTCTTTCATTGGAATATTTACTGAAAATAATCTCTTTCATTTGTTTTCCTTCCTTTCCACAATCACCAGGAATGAATTGGAAAATTCCTGAAAAAGTCCTGCATCAGTGAGGGAATCGTATACTTTCCCCTCATTGAACAATTGTATTCTGTTACGGTCAAAATTACAGAAATTATCCCGAAGCTCGCCTTTCTTCGGCAGACGCTTGTCTGAATAAATAGTCATCGGGAATTTATAATCCGGATATGGATAATAGAAAGTGGTCTTAAATTCACCAGCCTGGTCAATAATATCAGACAGTTCCTTTCTGGAAAAAGTCCGCACACTTCTGGTATCCGGATAGTTCTCCAGTCCTTCAAAATATTTTCCCACATGATCTTCGGTGCAGCCGGCCCAATATTTCAGGCCAAGTCGGTTCTCAATCGCGATCACGATTCTGCCTCCCAGTGCCAGATGGCGGGCAATGCGTCTGAGCATTTCCACATAAGGCTGTGCTGTCCCGATATAGCCCTGGGAATATTCAAACACACCGATCAGGGTAATGTAATCATATTTCTCAGTAAGGCTACTCTCCACATCCTGAAAATTTCCTACCATAATTTTCACATTATCACATTCGCGATTTCGATATGCATTGATGGTGCTACGCATTTTCGACAGATCGATACAGGTGACACTTTTGGCTTTTCGCGCGAGAACTCCTGTGATCGGTCCACAGCCGGACCCGATTTCCAAAACTTTCTGTTCTTTTGTGATAGGAAGCCACTCCAGAATGTTCTGGCGAATATGTGAAAAATGATAAAGGACCGGCCAGCTGTTTCGTTCATAGATCAACTGGTTTAGTTCCTTCTCCTGATAATTTTTCGCAATTTCAAGAAGCTCTTCTTCCACAGGACCATCGCTGTACAGATCCTCGCCTGGGTAATACTCATAATCTAATGTTACGTTTCCGATTTTTTCCTGCATATTTTATTATTCCTCTATCCACACTTTGGAATTCATATCGTAGAATCCAACTGTATTTTTGGAAGAAACCACAGTTATGTTGCATGCATCATATAAACGATGGAATACGGTAAAATCTCCATTCCGATAGCCGGTACAGCCAAAGGAGAGAAGATATTCCCCACCCTGCATATCCATTTTCTGCTCAAAAACCACTACACACTCATCCCCTGCGTCTGTGTGTTCCACATTCACACCTTCATACATAGTGTTGGTTCCTGTGATCTCAGTTCCCTGAATATTCTTGAATGTGAAAGCCATAATAGGCTGCTGAATGCTTTCATGAAAATGAATGCGCATTTTAATCTGAAATTTAGACCCCTTCTCGATCGTGTTGGTCTGAAGGCTCTTGGAATCCATTACAACGAAGTCTGTGATCTCAGCCTGTTTTTCCCCATACTCCAATGTGTTCGGGTTCACAAGGAATCCCTGTTTCCAGTCTTCTTTCTTTGTCTCTGAGCCTTCTGCCTGTTTCACCGGATCCTGATGTACCAAAAGCTGCTTATACATGTCTACCATAGCTTTAGGCGTACCCTCGTCCAGCATGACACCCTGATTCAAAAGAATAACACGATCGCAGTATTTGGAAATGCTTCCCAGGTCGTGACTTACAAACAAAATAGTTTTGCCCTGTTTCTTAAATTCCTCAAACTTATGATAGCATTTCGCCTGAAAAAATACATCACCTACAGAAAGTGCTTCATCCACTACCAGGATCTCCGGATCTATGTTGATAGCCACAGCAAAGGCCAGGCGTACAAACATACCACTGGAGTAGGTCTTTACCGGCTGATGGATAAAGTCACCAATATCTGCAAAACTGAGGATTTCATCCAGCCTTGCGTTGATTTCTTCTTCGGAAAAGCCTAACATGGTACCATTCAGGAAAATATTTTCCATACCAGAATATTCCGGATTAAATCCGGCTCCCAGTTCCAGAAGAGCCGAAATTCTTCCATTTACGGTTACGGTTCCGGCTGTAGGAGCCAGTACACCGGTAATAATTTTCAGAATAGTGGATTTTCCGGAGCCGTTTGTTCCAATAATACCAACGCATTCTCCTTCTCCAATATCAAAACTAACATCCTTAAGTGCATAATGTTCTTTATACAGCTTCTTACGACTAAGCCCCAGAGAATCCTTCAGGCGGTCCAGTGGTCTGTTATAGAGCTTATACATCTTGGACAAATTTCTTATTTCAATGGCGTTTTTACTTTCCACGTTGTTTCCTTTCTTTTCTATCCGCTTTGTAACTGCCCAGTTCCTCTACAGTTCTGTACTTCATCGAACATGTCTCATGAGCCGTTACCTTCCCTCTTCGCTGAATACATTTCGATTCATAACTGCTTTTCTCCTATTTACAGAACATCTGCAAAATGAACCCGAAGCCGCTTAAAGATCCAGTTTCCAAACAGGAAGCAGCAGATGGCAAATATCCAGAAATATAATGTCCAGACTGGTCTTTCGAAGAACCAGCGCTTGATAATAAATGCGTCACGATATCCTGATACAATATAAAATACAGGATTCAGCTGAAGAATTTTGTATAGAAGGCTGTTGGTACCGATCATGCTCTCTGACACCCACATAATAGGAGTCAGCCATACTCCAACCTGTAATCCGATACCAATAATCTGGTTCAGATCGCGGAAAAGGACTGCAATTGCACTGGTAGCATAGCAAAGTCCCAACACAAGAAAAAAGACGCATGCACTATAATACAATATCTGAAGGTAGTACCAGTCAGGAAATCTTCCGTTACATATATAAAGAATAATTGCCAGAAGTACAAAAAGCCATGTACAAATAAAGCGGAAATTATTTTTACCACTGGAAGGACGCTAATGTTGAACACTACCTTTTTTTACAAGGTAATTATATTCCAGAAGCGAATTGGTACCTCCGGAAAGCGCATCAGAAAAGAAAAACCAGGGCACAATACCAGCTACCAGATAAAGCACAAAAGGGACTCCCAGTTCATCTGTGTTGGACCGGAACCCCACTGAAAATACAAACCAGTATACCAGAATTGTTACCACCGGCTGCAACGAAAGCCCAAGAAGGTTCCAAATAAGAACCTGCATATCGGGTCTTGAAATCATTTTTTGCCAGTTTCATAACCAGCCGGCGGTTTTTATATAAATCCGCCGGCAGGGAAAAAATAGACTTAAGCAT
>ENA-OQHL01001518-OQHL01001518.1-human-gut-metagenome-genome-assembly--contig:-NODE-1518-length-11521-cov-4.663770_pt1 | contig 11521 bp, 10 predicted proteins | sample MGYA00242565_ERZ504723 | MGnify/ENA primary metagenome ERZ504723 (study PRJEB26092, sample SAMD00036211) | human gut metagenome | host: Homo sapiens | study: EMG produced TPA metagenomics assembly of...
ATATTTCAAGTCTGCGCGTTCTTCCATCAGCTTGATCAGCTCGGCTTCGTTGATCACCTCCTTGCGGGCCGTATTAACCAGCAGACCGTTTTTCGGCATCTTGCCAACCAGAGCGTAACCAATAGAATTCTTTGTTTCGGCGGTTGCCGGGATATGCAAAGAAACGACATCGCAGGTAGCATAAAGTTCTTCCGGCGAAGCTACCGGTTTCACACCATCCGCTTCAATTACCGAAGCTGGGCAAAAAGCATCGAATGCATAGATTTCCATTCCAAAACCTTTTGCGATACGAGCCACATTGCGGCCAAACGTTGCCATATGCGTGGATACCCAGTTTCTTTCCTTTCAATTCTGTTCCCGAAGTTCCGTTATAGAAATTGCGGACAGCCATTACCATCATGCCGAAAGCCAATTCGGCAACGGCATTGGAGTTCTGCCCGGGGGTTATTCATCACACAAACATTATGTGCTGTCGCAGCAGCCAGGTCGACGTTATCGTAACCGGCTCCGGCACGAACCACTATCTTCAACTGCTTGGCGGCATCCAGCACTTCGGCATCGATCACGTCACTGCGGATAATGATTGCATCCACATCCTTGACTGCCTCCAGCAGTTTGGCCTTTTCACCGTATTTTTCCAACAGGATCAGTTCATCGCCTGCCCCTTCCACTACTTCGCGGATACCTTTCACAGCTATCGCTGCGAAAGGTTTATCTGTTGCTACTAATATCTTTGCCATAATCAATGCTGTTTTTCAAAATCCTTCATACATGCAACCAAAGCTTCAACGCTGCTCTTAGGCATTGCGTTGTACAGTGAGGCACGGAAACCACCGACAGAGCGGTGTCCCTTGATACCGACCATACCGGCAGCCGCAGCAAATTTGCTGAATTCGTCTTCCAGTTCCTTATATTCGTCATTCATCACGAAACATACATTCATGATAGAACGGTCTTCGGCTGCAACAGTCCCTCTGAACAACTTGTTACGATCGATTTCATCATACAGGATAGCGGCATTTTCCATGTCCTTCTTTTCCATAGCGGCAACACCGCCTTGTTCCTTATACCATTTCAATGTCTGCAACGCAGCATAGATCGGCAGCACGGGAGGAGTGTTAAACATGGAATCCTTGTCCACATGAGTCTTATAGTTCAACATTGTCGGGATCGGGCGTTCCACATGTCCCAAAGCATCCACACGAACAATAGCCAGCGTCACACCGGCAGGAGCCAGATTCTTCTGTGCCCCGGCATAGATAATGTCATATTTGGATACATCGATCGGACGGGAGAAAATATCGGACGACATATCGGCGACCAAACGTTGTTTCACATCCGGATCTTTGCGAGTTTCCGTTCCGTAAATCGTATTATTGGTCGTAATATGGAAATAATCCGCATCGTCGGCAATCGTATAATCTTTCGGAATATATGTATAGTTTTTATCTTTAGAAGATGCCACAACCTCGACTTCCCCGAAGAGCTTAGCTTCCTTGATGGCTTTGGACGACCATGTACCGGTATCTAAATAAGAAGCTTTCTTATTCAACAGGTTGTAAGGAACCATACAGAACTGCATGCTTGCACCTCCACCCAGGAAAACAACCTCATAGCCAGCAGGAACATCCAGCAATTCTTTGATCAGCGCACGCGCCTCATCGTTCACGGCAACGAATTCTTTACTTCTGTGGGAGATTTCAAGAAGAGATAAACCCATACCCGCAAAATTCTCTACTGCAGCGGCCGTATTTTTAATTGTATACTCGCTCAAGATAGAGGGACCTGCATAAAAATTTGTGCTTCTTCATACCAATGGTTTTTTTAATGTTAAATATAATTTAAGTAACTAATTTCCCAAAAACAGGCGGCTAATGTACAAAATAAATTGACAATTGACAATCGATGATTGATAATTATTAGCAAAACGACATGATAATTATCTTTATCAATTACACTTATTCCCCAATTGTCAATTGTCTATTATCAATTGTCAATTCTGATATCTATCTCCCCACAAACGCCTCATCTGTTCAATTAGTTTGTGTTCGGACGGATTTTCCTGTCCTTTCCACAGCCGTTCGTTTAAAATCTCCTTTGGAAGGAACTCTTGCTTGACAAAATGATTTTCATAATCGTGCGCATATTTGTAATCTTTTCCGTAATTCAGCTCCGCCATCAATTTTGTCGGTGCATTTCGCAAATGAAGGGGAACAGGCAAGTTTCCTGTACGGTTCACCAACTCTAACGCATCATTAATCGCCATATAAGCCGAATTGCTTTTAGGACTGCATGCCAGATAAACGGTCGTTTCCGCCAAAATGATCCGTCCTTCAGGCCAGCCGATTTTCTTCAAGGCATCAAAACAGGCATTTGCCAACAACAGAGCATTCGGATTCGCTAATCCGATATCTTCCGATGCTGAAATAACCAGACGGCGGGCTATAAATTCCGGATCTTCGCCACCGGCAACCATACGAGCCAGCCAATAGACAGCGGCATCCGGATCACTTCCGCGAATGGATTTGATAAAAGCGGATATGATGTCATAATGCATCTCCCCTCCTTTATCGTACGCTGCCGGATTTTCCTGCAAGCGCTCCACCACCTTTTCATCTGTTATTTCAATCTTTTCATTTCCTTCTTCCGCAGCAACGACAAGCTCCAGGATATTCAGCAGTTTCCGCGCATCGCCACCGGAATAACGCAACATGGCGTCCGTCTCGGCCAACACGATATTCATATCCTTCAATATGATATCTTCGGTAACCGCCTTATTCAACAAGGTCAACAGATCAGCTTTCTCCAATGATTTCAAAACATATACCTGGCAGCGGGAAAGCAACGGACGGATGACCTCGAACGAGGGATTCTCTGTCGTGGCTCCGTCAAGTTACCACACCTGTCTCTACAGCATTGAGCAGGGAATCCTGCTGCGACTTGCTAAAGCGATGTATTTCGTCAATAAACAGGATCGGTGAAACGGTATTGAAAAAGCGATTGCCTTTTGCCTTTTCTATCACTTCCCGCACATCTTTCACTCCTGAACTGATTGCGCTCAACGTGTAGAACGGAGCTTCCAGCTTATTCGAAATAATCTGCGCCAGCGTAGTCTTTCCTACTCCCGGAGGTCCCCACAATATAAAAGAGGGGACACGACCCGCATCAATCATCTTTCTAAGGACAGCCCCCGGACCAACCAGGTGTTTCTGCCCGATATAATCGTCCAACGTTTTCGGACGTAATCTCTCTGCTAACGGTTGACTCATCATGCCAACAAAAGTCGCATATTTTATTTACTTTTCAAAGTATAAATACAGTAAAAATTCAAGGCTATTTTAATGTTTGACAACAGAAAAATATGATAAAAAGAAAGCACACACAGCAACACACACCCATAAAAACTACAATAAGATAACATTTTGTCATATTTACAACTCTTGGGCACTGAATAAAATCATGAAAGATCAGGGCAGTGTGTATCAGAGAATGCACTGCCCCTGTATCTATTACCTTATTTTATTTCAATGTGATATTTTCCAGATCACGTATAACAGTCATATCCATAATATCACTGTAGATTTCCGTTGTCCGTACACTTTTATGCCCCAGCAACTTCTGGACTGTCGTGATATTCGCTCCATTATATAATAATAAGGTAGCGTTGGTATGGCGTGCCATGTGGAAAGACAACCTTTTATCTATTTCCGCCAGCCGGCAAATCCTTTTCAACTGTTTATTCACATTCGAGTTTGCCGAAACAGAAACTCCAAACAACGTTCTTGAATAACGCTTGCAATAGCGTTCATAAACAGCAAGAGCTTTTCCGTCGAATAGCAGAAACAAAGGAAGCCGGACGTTCACATCCGTCTTGACCGATGAATAGACCAGCCATAACTTATCATCGATCAGATGAAAATTATCCGGTCGTATATTGACAATATCGGAAAAGCGCAGCCCGGTATAGCAGCTGAAAAGGAACATATCGAGCGTCCGTCTGAGCGTTCGTTGCAATTTAGGAGCGATATTCTCCAACCATCCCAATTCCTCAGGTGTCAGATGGCCACGCTTGCTCTCCATATATTTAATCTTATACTTACGAAAAGGATATTTCTGCAATTCAAACAAATCCTTATTAATCGCCAGGTTGACATATCTTTTCAGATGCTTCATATGCTTGGCAGGCATGAACTATTCTTGCCTGTTGAATGAATACAGAGTAAAAGATGCTTTGCATTTATTGACTGACAAACGTTATGCCGACAAAAATGTGGAAGAAATTAGTGCCATGGTTGGCTTTGCAAATCGTCAATCTTTTTACGCTGCATTTTACAAAAACGTAGGTGAGACTCCTAATGGATATCGCAAAAAACATCTCGAAAATAAGAAATAATTGCGCGTTCCGAAATTAGTCAAAAGGAATTACCTCTAAATGAAAGATTTTGGAGATAATTCCTTTTCTCATTTTAATTAATCAATGCTAGCATTATGAAAAAACATCTGATTTTAATGACAGTGGCCGCTACGCTTTTAACATCGTGCGGAGGAAGTAAAACAACAACTGCTGAAGCAGACAAATTTGATTATACAGTGGAACAATTTGCTGATTTACAGATATTGCGTTATAAAGTTCCCGGATTTGAGGAACTGACGCTGAAACAGAAGGAACTGATTTATTACCTGACAGAGGCTGCTCTGGAAGGAAGGGATATTCTGTTTGACCAGAATGGAAAATATAATTTGAGAATCCGTCGGATGCTCGAAGCGGTATATACAAACTATCAGGGAGATAAAACAACGCCTGATTTTAAAAATATGGAGGTGTATCTGAAAAGGGTATGGTTCTCCAATGGTATTCATCACCACTATGGTACGGAGAAATTTGTGCCCAACTTCTCGCAGGAGTTCTTGAAACAGGCTGTACTCGGTATAGATGCCAAGTTGCTGCCGTTGGCGAAAGGACAGACTGCCGAACAACTTTGTGCCGAACTGTTTCCGGTGATTTTCGATCCGACTGTTATGCCGAAACGGGTAAACCAGGCAGATGGCGAAGATCTTGTGTTGACTTCTGCTTGTAACTATTATGACGGAGTGACGCAGAAAGAGGCAGAGAGTTTTTATAGCGCCCTGAAAGACCCGAAAGACGAAACACCGGTTTCTTACGGGCTGAACAGTCGGCTGGTCAAAGAAAACGGAAAGTTGGAGGAGAAAGTTTGGAAAGTAGGCGGACTCTATACACAGGCAATAGAGAAGATTGTTTATTGGCTGAAGAAAGCGGAAGGTGTAGCAGAGAATGAGGCACAAAAGGCCGTCATCACCAAACTGATTCAATTCTATGAAACAGGCAATCTGAAAGATTTCGATGAATATGCCATTCTTTGGGTGAAAGACCTTGATTCACGAATCGACTTTGTGAATGGATTTACTGAAAGTTACGGTGACCCGTTGGGTATGAAAGCGAGCTGGGAGTCTTTGGTGAATTTCAAAGATTTGGAATCAACGCACCGCACAGAGATAATCAGTAGCAATGCGCAGTGGTTTGAAGATCATTCTCCGGTAGATAAATCTTTCAAGAAAGAAAAGGTAAAAGGGGTATCGGCTAAAGTGATTACTGCCGCTATCCTTGCAGGTGATCTTTACCCGGCAACGGCTATCGGTATCAATCTGCCGAATGCAAACTGGATTCGTGCTCACCACGGCTCTAAATCGGTGACAATCGGAAATATAACAGATGCTTATAATAAAGCCGCTCACGGAAACGGATTCAACGAAGAATTTGTTTATAGCGATGCGGAAATACAACTGATCGATGCGTATTCTGATTTAACGGATGAGCTGCATACGGACTTGCACGAATGTTTAGGACACGGTTCCGGTAAGTTACTTCCGGAGGTAGATCCTGATGCTTTGAAAGCATACGGCTCTACCATCGAAGAGGCGCGTGCCGATTTGTTCGGATTGTATTATGTGGCTGACCCTAAGCTGGTAGAACTGGGACTTCTCTCTTCTCCCGATGCTTATAAAGCTCAATATTATACTTATCTGATGAACGGTCTGATGACGCAGTTGGTACGTATCGAACCAGGCAATACTGTGGAAGAAGCTCACATGCGCAACCGCCAGTTGATAGCCCGTTGGGTATTTGAGAAGGGGGCTGCCGATAAAGTGGTGGAATTGACGAAGAAAGACGGAAAGACTTATGTAGTTATCAATGACTATCAGAAAGTGCGCGAGCTTTTCGGCGAATTGTTGGCTGAAATTCAGCGAATCAAATCGACAGGCGACTTCGAAGGTGCCCGTTCATTGGTAGAAAACTATGCCGTAAAAGTAGATCCGGCTTTACATGCAGAAGTTCTGGAACGTTATAAGAAGTTGAATCTGGCTCCTTATAAAGGTTTTGTGAATCCGAAATACGAACTGGTGACAGATGAAAACGGAAACGTTACGGATGTCACAGTTTCTTATGATGAAGGTTATGTAGAACAAATGTTGCGTTACAGCACTGATTATTCTCCGCTGCCTTCCATAAACAACTGATCTGAAATGGATATTAAAGAACAATTGAAAGATATCAAGACACAGCTCCGTCTCTCTATGAACGGGGCTGTGTCCCAAAGTATGCGCAAGAAAGGGCTGGTTTATAAACTCAATTTCGGAGTGGAACTGCCTCGTATCAAGATGATTGCCGAAGGTTACGAAAAGAATCATGACCTGGCGCAGGCTTTATGGAAAGAAGAAATTCGCGAGTGTAAGATTCTGGCGGGAATGCTTCAGCCGATCGAAACGTTTTATCCCGAGATAGCCGATATTTGGGTGGAAAACATCCGGAATATCGAAATAGCAGAACTGACTTGTATGAATCTCTTCCAGCATTTACCGTATGCTCCGGCCAAATCCTTTCACTGGATTGCCGACGAACAGGAGTACGTGCAGACTTGTGGTTTCCTGACTGCCGCCCGTCTTCTGATGAAGAAAGGGGATATGACCGAACGTGCCTCCGGCGAATTGCTCGACCAGGCGATTTGTGCGGTACATTCCGACAGCTATCATATTCGTAACGCAGCTTTGCTGGTTATCCGCAAATATATGCAGCATAGCGAGGAACATGCTTTTCAAGTATGCCGCTTGGTGGAAGGTATGGCTGATTCTACCTTGGAAGGAGAGCAAATGCTCTACAATATGGTGAAAGAGGAGCTTGCTGTAGACTAATCTTATTTTCATGGAGTAAGTCCTTTTATTAAATAACGGTTTAATTTTTTAGACGCGGATAACACGGATGACGCGTCTAAAAAATAAACCGTCTTGTTATTCGTTTATTATATAAGCCAATCTACAAAACGAATGATAGCCTCCATTTAATTTATAAAAAAACTGTCTAACTCTGTGATGAACTAAAAAAACTTCTCTTTATCATTTGCTTTCCGCAAAAAAGGCTTAACTTTGTTCGCGCTAATTTTGGCTGATGATGGAAACTCAAAACGTGAAAGATACAGTAAGGCAGATATTCACGGAATATCTCACGGCGAACGGGCATCGAAAGACTCCTGAACGCTACGCCATACTCGATACTATTTATTCTATCGACGGTCATTTCGATATTGACATGCTTTATTCACGGATGATGGACCAGGAGAATTTCCGGGTGAGCCGGGCGACTCTCTACAACACCATTATTCTTCTTATCAATGCACGGCTGGTCATTAAGCATCAGTTCGGTACTTCCTCCCAATACGAAAAATCATATAATCGCGAGACACATCATCATCAGATATGTACTCAATGTGGTAAAGTGACCGAGTTTCAGAACGAGGAACTGCAGCAAGCCATTGAAAATACGAAATTGAGCCGCTTCCAGCTTTCACATTACTCCTTATATATATATGGAGTATGTAGTAAGTGCGACAGAGCTAACAAACGGAAAAAAGTAAATAACAACAATAAGAAAGAAAAATGAAAGTAGATGTTCTATTAGGATTACAATGGGGCGACGAAGGTAAAGGAAAAGTAGTCGACGTTTTAACACCTAAGTATGATGTGGTTGCTCGTTTTCAGGGCGGCCCGAATGCCGGTCACACGCTTGAGTTTGAAGGACAGAAATATGTGCTTCGCTCTATTCCTTCCGGTATTTTTCAAGGAAACAAGGTAAACATCATCGGTAACGGTGTGGTACTTGATCCGGCATTGTTTAAAGCAGAGGCAGAAGCACTTGAAGCATCGGGTCATCCGCTGAAAGAACGTTTGCATATTTCAAAGAAAGCTCATCTTATTCTTCCGACACACCGTATTCTGGATGCTGCATACGAAGCAGCCAAAGGCGATGCTAAAGTAGGAACTACCGGTAAGGGTATCGGCCCTACTTACACGGATAAAGTGAGCCGTAACGGTGTTCGTGTAGGTGATATTCTTCATAATTTCGATCAGAAGTATGCTGCCGCAAAAGCTCGTCACGAACAAATTCTGAAGAGCTTGAATTATGAATACGATCTTACTGAACTGGAAAAAGCATGGTTGGAAGGTATCGAATACTTGAAACAATTCCATTTCGTAGATAGCGAACATGAAGTGAATAACCTGTTGAAGGATGGTAAGAGCGTGCTTTGTGAAGGAGCACAGGGTACTATGCTTGATATTGATTTCGGTTCATATCCGTTTGTGACTTCTTCCAATACCGTATGTGCGGGAGCCTGCACCGGACTTGGAGTGGCACCTAACCGTATCGGTGAAGTATATGGTATCTTCAAGGCATACTGTACTCGTGTAGGAGCAGGTCCGTTCCCATCAGAACTGTTTGACGAAACAGGCGACAAGATGTGTACGTTGGGACATGAATTCGGTTCTGTAACCGGTCGTAAACGTCGTTGCGGATGGATTGACCTGGTAGCGTTGAAGTATTCCGTTATGATAAACGGAGTTACCAAATTGATTATGATGAAGAGCGATGTACTCGATACTTTCGAAACAATCAAAGCGTGCGTTGCTTACAAAGTGAACGGTGAAGAGATCGACTACTTCCCGTATGACATCACAGAAGGCGTAGAACCTGTATATGCAGAGCTTCCGGGCTGGCAGACAGATATGACCAAGATGCAGAGCGAAGATGAATTCCCGGAAGAATTCAATGCTTACCTGACTTTCCTGGAAGAACAGCTTGGTGTAGAAATCAAGATTGTATCTGTAGGACCGGACAGAGCACAGACCATCGAACGTTATACTGAAAAATAACAATTGATTTATTATATGGAGGAAAGGCGGAGATTGAAGAAAAACTCCGCCTTTCTTGTTCAATCCTTTGTATAGTCTATCCTAAACACACAAAAATAATGTATGCCTTATGAAAACACGTTTTATAGCTTTCCTTTTGTTGTTCGTAATGAACTTGGGAGTATTTGCGCAATCTTCCTATCAGCCTACCGAAGAGAATCTGAAAGCACGGCAGGAATTTCAGGACAATAAGTTTGGTATTTTTCTTCATTGGGGGCTATACGCTATGCTCGCTACCGGTGAGTGGACTATGACAAACAATAATCTGAATTATAAAGAGTATGCCAAACTGGCAGGCGGATTTTATCCTTCCAAGTTTGATGCGGACAAATGGGTGGAGGTTATCAAGGCTTCGGGAGCGAAATATATCTGTTTCACTACCCGCCATCACGAGGGATTTTCCATGTTCGATACCAAATATTCGGATTATAATGTAGTGAAAGCGACTCCTTTCAAGCGCGACATCGTGAAGGAACTGGCAGCCGCTTGTGCGAAGCATGGAATCAAGCTTCATTTCTACTATTCACATCTCGACTGGATGCGCGAAGATTATCCCTGGGGACGTACAGGACGGGGAACGGGACGCCCGAATCCGAAAGGAGATTGGAAAAGCTATTATCAATTCATGAATAATCAATTGACGGAACTGTTGACAAACTACGGTCCGATAGGCGCTATTTGGTTTGATGGATGGTGGGATCAGGACAGGAACAAAAATTTCGACTGGGAGTTGCCTGAACAATACGCATTGATTCATAAACTCCAACCCGGATGCCTTGTCGGCAATAATCATCATCAGGTGCCTTTTGCGGGGGAAGATATTCAGATTTTCGAACGTGACCTGCCCGGTGAAAATTCAGCGGGACTTTCCGGACAGGATGTAAGCCATCTGCCGTTGGAGACTTGCGAAACGATGAACGGTATGTGGGGATATAAGATTACCGACCAGAACTATAAGTCTACGAAAACACTGATTCATTACTTGGTGAAGGCAGCCGGTAAGAATGCCAATCTTTTGATGAATATCGGCCCTCAGCCCGATGGGGAGCTTCCAGCGGTGGCAGTAGAACGTTTGGCGGAAATGGGAGAGTGGATGAAGCAGTATGGCGAAACTATCTACGGAACACGTAGCGGTGCGGTTGCTCCGCACGACTGGGGAGTGACGACGCAGAAAGGTAATAAACTTTATGTGCATATCCTCAATCTGGAAGATAAAGCGTTGTTCCTGCCTTTGACAGATAAGAAAGTGAGGAAAGCGGTGTTGTTCAAAGACCAGTCTCCGGTTCGCTTTACCAAAACGAAAGCAGGTGTTTTGCTGGAGTTTGCCGATGTGCCGAAAGATATTGACTATGTGGTAGAACTGACAATTGACTAATTTTTAGCTAATTCTTCATAAAAGCAAGGGGAAACTATCCTGACATTGGTAGTTTCCCCTTACTTTTGGCAAGTAATTTGTTTATAGAGATAGAGAGTAATAATTAAAATGAAAAGTATATGATGTCTTATTGGGTATTATTTATTGGAATTGCCGTAGTAAGTTGGCTGGTACAGATGAATTTGCAGAACAAGTTCAAGAAGTACTCCAAGATTCCTACAGGGAATGGCATGACAGGACGCGATGTAGCTTTGAAAATGTTGCATGACAATGGAATTTATGATGTACAGGTTACACATACTCCGGGCAGATTGACCGACCACTACAACCCTACTAATAAAACAGTGAATTTGAGTGAAGGGGTCTATGAAAGTAATAGCATAATGGCGGCTGCCGTGGCAGCACATGAATGTGGACACGCTGTGCAGCATGCACGTATGTATGCCCCGTTGAAAATGCGTAGTGCGTTGGTTCCGGTTGTGAACTTTGCGTCTTCCATTATGACATGGGTATTGTTGGGTGGTATCTTGTTGATAAACAGTTTCCCGCAATTGCTGTTGGCAGGTATTATCCTGTTTGCTATGACTACACTGTTCAGCTTTATCACGCTGCCGGTGGAAATCAATGCAAGTAAGCGTGCACTCGTTTGGCTGAGCTCGTCCGGTATTACTAACTCGTATAATCATGCACAGGCAGAAGATGCTCTTCGTTCCGCTGCTTATACGTATGTAGTTGCTGCATTGGGCTCATTGGCTACATTGGTTTACTATATCATGATTTTCATGGGTAGAAGAGACTAAAAAAAGGGAGTATGTAGGTTTTGCACGGCTCCCTCTATATAAAACAAAACGTCTCCATAGACTTGAAATGCTATGGAGACGTTTT
>ENA-OQHL01001519-OQHL01001519.1-human-gut-metagenome-genome-assembly--contig:-NODE-1519-length-11521-cov-3.911708_pt1 | contig 11521 bp, 13 predicted proteins | sample MGYA00242565_ERZ504723 | MGnify/ENA primary metagenome ERZ504723 (study PRJEB26092, sample SAMD00036211) | human gut metagenome | host: Homo sapiens | study: EMG produced TPA metagenomics assembly of...
CATCACATCCTTTTTTGATATCATAGCATATAATAAAAAGAAAACAAAAACACATTTTTTCTACAAAAAACTTTTCATGTTATTATATAAAAACAAATACCCTCCATTATTCTATTTTATATAAGAATTATTTACTTTTCTTATAAAACATTCCTAATTTTGAAATATTATCAAATCATGGCTGATTTTCGCTAGAGAAGTGCTTCTGAACAGGCTATCTTCTACATAAGTGCCTGTTTTTCCTTTGATTGATTATACGCTGTTAAATTTAAGCTATCCCATTCAAAAACCACAAGAACATTTTCATCTGGAAGCAATATATTCAACCAACCAGAATGGTTATTCATGATTGTATTGATTGCATCCTCTACTCTTTGTAAAGATAGTTAGTCAATCCAATCATCCAATTATATAGACACATGATAATAACACATTAATTTTATAATGATATTTACAAATTTATCTTTCAGCAAAAAATGTTTATCACTATTGAGTAAATAACATTTCACATCAAAAAATTGTCCTCTTGAACTTGGTTTTACCTGCTCAGGAAGAAAATCTATCACATAGCATAGCTTCTCTAATAATTCTTCAATCTTATTTACTGTTTGTTCCACTTTAGTTCACCAATTCTCTTTTAAATATTCTTCTTATACTATAACACTTTATTCTAAAAACATCTTTTACACCTGTCCATTTATTAAATTTAATATCTTATTTGGTAAATATTGAGCAATCAAAAAAGATGCCTAAGCATCCCTTGATTGAACTAAAATAATATTTCCACTATTTTCAATAATAGCGTATTCACCTTTGACTTCATTAGAAACACAAAGAGGATCTTCTCTTTTTAAAAGATAACGATCTAAAGTATATTCTGCTTGATCAATAGAAATAATACTCTCATTTAATGCAAACAATGAGAAATAATAATATCCTTGATTATAAATATAATGTTTACCTGGTTTTAATAATTGAATACAGTTTTGTTGATTAATAACTTTTAACTTTATATCTTGATATTTTTCTAATAAACACATCACTGCAAAGAAATGATCGAGACGTCCACCGGTAGCCCCATAGATTTCAATTTCATCATAACCTTTAGAAATTGCATATTCGATAGCAGCATGAGTATCTGTCACATCTTTTCTTTCTGGTAAAATTTGAATATTTAAATTTTCTAATGTCTGTCTATTTTGTAAGGAATCAAAATCACCGATGGCAAACTTTGGTGTAATTCCTTGTTTTAATAATTCTTCCACACCATGATCCACCCCAATGTATTCTCTGTCTTGAGGAAGTATCATCTTTTCTAAATGTGTGGCACATAATGCTATTTTCATTTTAAAGAAGTAATCCTTTGTGTGTAATCATCACTATTAAATACATAACTTCCAGCAACTAAAACATCTACTCCTGCATCTTTACATTGTTTTCCAGTTGTAGCATTAATACCACCATCTACTTCAATTAAATAGTGTGCACTATTTTCTTTTCTTCTAGTAGCTAGATCTTTAATTTTATCAAGAGCAATTTCTTTAAATGATTGTCCACCAAACCCTGGTTCAACTGACATCACTAAAACAACATCTAATAAAGATAAATAATCTTGAATAGCATCAACCGGTGTATTTGGTTTAATACTTATTCCTACTTGTACATTATTTTCTTTAATATGATGAATAAGTGCTAAAGTATCTTCTTTATTTTCCATTGCTTCAATATGAAAAACAATTAAATTTGCTCCACTTTTAATAAATTCATCAACATATTTTTGAGGTTCACTAATCATTAAATGAACATCTAAAAATAAGCTTGTAACTTTAGAAACATCTTTTAAAATACTGTACCCAAATGAAATATTAGGTACAAAATGTCCATCCATAACATCATAATGAAGCCAATCAGCTTTTCCATTTTCGATTTTTTCAATATCATCTTTCAAACAAGCAAAATTTGCTGAAAGAAGAGAAGGTGCAACTTTAACCATATCGTTTCTCCTTTTTTTCCTTTAATTCTTTTAACATTGTTAAATAATGTTCATAACGTTCTTTAGAAATCTTTCCTTCATCAACAGCCTCTTTAACAGCACAATGAGGTTCACTATCATGCAAACATCCTCTAAACTTACAATCAGTAGCATATTCATCAAAATCATGATATGCTCTCGCTGCTTCTATTGGTTCCATCTCTAATTCAAGAGATGAAAAACCAGGAGTATCTGCTACATAACCATCATATAAATTCATGAGTTCAACATGTCTTGTCGTATGTTTCCCTCTTCCAAGAGCTTTCGATATTTGATTTGTTTCTAAATTTAAAGAAATATCTAACGCATTTAAAAGCGTTGATTTACCAACACCACTTTGTCCAGTAATCACAGTCACTTGATCTTTAAAGATTTCCTTGATTTCATCTATTCCTTTATTTTGTTTAGAACTTGTTTCAATCACAGTATATCCTGCATTTCTATATTCTTGAATATACTGATAAATAGAGTCATCCCCTTCAATATCCATTTTAGAAATAACAATGATTGGTTTAATGTGATAGTGTTCTATCAATAATAAGAACTTATCTAATAATATTGTTGAAAAATCAGGCTCTTTTCTTGAAAAAACAAGTAATGCTTGATCAATATTTGCAATCGGTGGTCTTCTTAAAACATTTTTTCTCTCTAATATTTTGAGAAGGTAACCATCATCATGGTTACCTTTTTGAAATTCTACAAAATCACCAACAACTGGTTTTATATCTTGTTTTCTAAATTTTCCACGGGCACGACATTGATGAACTTCATGACCATCATCAATGTAATAAAAACCAGCTAATGCCTTGACAATACGCCCTTTATCTATGTTAGTCTTCATAATAATAGATTGTAATTGTTGTTCCTTTTTTATCTACTTTTGTTCCTGCAGCTATACTTTGTTTATAAACTGCACCAATATAACGTTCATCTCCACCAGATTCTGGGAATTGTGTTCCTTCCATAGAAACGGTAAATCCTAAGTTTTCAAGATTCGACTTCGCACTATCAGGTGTTAAACCAACAACAGAAGGAACTGTTTGACTATATCCTGTAGAAACCGTTAAAGTAATATTTCTATTTGTATCTGTTGGATCTACTTTATAGCCTTTCGCTAAATTTTGATCAATAACGGTACCTGCCGGTTGATCAGAAGTTTGTTCACGTTTTGTAACATTGAATCCTAAACCACTCAATTTATTATAGGCATCATCATAGCTCATACCTGTATAATCATCTAAAATCACATAGGATCCTTTAGAAATCGTAAGTGTAATTGTACGATCTTTATCTGTAGGATCTTGTTTATAACCTTTTTCTAAGCTTTGTTCTAAAACTGTTCCCGCCTTTTTATCAGAAACTTCACGTTTTATATCAACTTTAAAGCCAATCTTATCTAATTTCTTTTTAGCTTCATCATAACTTAATCCCGTATAATCATCTAAAACAATATATTTACCTTTTGAAACAGTAATTGTGATAACATCTCCTTCTTTAATAGAAGAACCTTTTTCTGGATCAGTTTTTGTAATTAAACCTTTTTTATAATCATCAGATAATTCTTTAAAAACTGTCTTATTAATTGTAACATCATAATCTTTTAATATTTTTTCTGCTTCACTTTGTTTCAATCCAACTAAATCTGGCATTACATTTGGTTGTTTATTTCCACCAAAAAGTAAGAAATAACAAATAATTCCAATAATCAAAACAACACCTGCAACGACTCCTGCAAGAACTTTAGGATTTTTTAATTTTTCTAAAATTTGTTTTCCTTTACCATTACTATTCTTCTTTTCAACAGCTCTTTCTTTAACTTCTTCTGGTTCTTCTTCATCAAAGATTTGTCGTGGATTTGCAACAATCGTAGGATCATTCACTTCATCACTATGATCAAAAACAAGTTTTTCTTCATCTGTTCTAGATAAACATGTTTGTAAATCTTCTAACATTTCCGTAGCACTTTTATAACGATCATTTAAATTTTTAGCAGTTGCTTTAATAATAATATTTTCTACTGATTGAGGAATAGATGGATTAAATTCTCTAAGTGATGGTAAATCTTCTTGCATATGTTTTAAAGCAATATTCACTGGAGATTCACCATTAAATGGTACTTGTCCTCTTAATAATTCATAAAAAACAATTCCTAAAGCATAAATATCACTTTGAACTGTCGCTTTTTCTCCTCGTGCTAATTCTGGTGCTAAATAATGAAGAGAACCCATAATCACATCTGTTTGTGTAAACTGTGTAAGTGATTGAATAGAAGCAATTCCAAAATCAGCAATCTTAGCTGTTCCTGTATCCGTTACTAAAATATTTTGTGGTTTTAAATCACGATGAATAATTCCCATTTGATGTGCTCTTGCTGTTCCTGAAAGTACTTGTTTCATAATGTCAATAGCTTCCATTACATGTAAAGCTCCTCTTTTAGCAATTAATTCTTTCAGTGTTCTACCAGGTACATATTCCATGACAATATAATATTGATCATTATCTTCACCAACATCATAAATTTCAACAATATTTTTATGTGAAAGCGCAGCTGCTGCTGAAGCTTCTCTTTGAAATCTTGCAATATAAATTGGATCTTTCGCTAAAGATGTACGTAATATCTTGATAGCAATTGTACGATTTAAAATCGTATCATTTGCTAGATAAACATCTGCCATTCCTCCTTGACCAATAATATCAATCAATTCATAACGTTCAGCAATGATTTTATTCATTTTTTAACGTCCTCCTTCTATTAACACAGCAGCAATATTATCATGTCCACCATGTTCATTTGCTTGTTCAATCAATAGATGAACTTTATCTTTAACATTCATATTTTGTCTTACAATATTTAAAATTTCTTCATCTTCTAAAGAATTAAATAACCCATCACTACAAATCAAAATATTTTTTCCATTTAACTTATACTTTTGAATATCTGGTACAATATTCATTTCAACACCAATAGCTTGCATTAAAACATTCTTTTGACGATGATTCTTACCTTCTTCTTCAGTAATCGCACCTCGTTGAATAAGTTCATTCACTAATGTATGATCTCTTGTCATTTGAATAATTTCTTGATCATCATAAACATAAATACGACTATCACCTACATGACAAAAGAAAGCATCATCACCATCAACCACCGCAATCGCTACAGTTGTTCCCATTCCTTTTGTATCTTCTTGCATATTAGCCATTCTTTTTACAATTTGGTGAGCTTCTAAAACAGTATCCATTAACCAATTTGTCACTTCTTCATCATCTAAAAAAGGTGGATTCGCTTTAAAACATGTAAGTACATGTTCCTCTACAACATGAGAAGCAATTTCTCCTGCTTTATGTCCTCCCATTCCATCACAAACAACACCTAAAATTTGATCTTTCAAATTAATTGCTGTTGCTGCCTGGTCCTGATTTTTTTCTCTGATTTTTCCAATATCAGTCAATGCATAATACTCCATTATATCACCCCACTACGTTTTGCTCTTAGCTGACCACATGCTCCATCTATATCTCTACCATGTTCTTTTCTAACCGTACAGTTAATATGTAATCTTAATAGTTCGTCTTTAAATTCCTCTACATGACTACTTGGTTTAAAACCATGTTCATCAACACTATTATAAGGAATTAAATTCACATACGCATTCAATCCTCTCATATAATGAGCAAGCTGTCTGGCATGTGCAAGTGAATCGTTGACATCATCTAATAAAATATATTCAAATGTCACTCTACGATTCGTTTTTTCGATATAATCTGCAACACTTTTTCTTAAAGCATCCATATTAAACGCTTTATTTACAGGCATTAATTGGTCTCTAATTTCATCATTAGGGGCATGTAAAGAAATAGCAAGGTTTGTTTGAATCCCTTCATTGCTATATCTTTCAATCATATTGACAAGTCCACATGTAGAAATCGTAATATGTCTTGCTCCAATAGCTAAACCATGAGGATGATTAATAATTCTAACGAATTTCATCACTTCATCATAGTTATCAAAAGGTTCACCTGTTCCCATGACAACAACATGTGAAACACGAATACCTGTATCTTTAGTGACTGCCATGACTTGATTCACCATTTCACCAGCTGTTAAGTTACGTTGTTTTTTTAAAAGTCCACTAGCACAGAATGCACATTGCATATTGCATCCTACTTGGCTTGTTACACATAATGATTGACCATAATCATGTCTCATTAAAACGGCTTCTATTAAGTTACCATCAATCATTTTAAATAAGTATTTGATAGTTCCATCATTTGATACTTGTTTTTCTTGTATTTCAAAGGTATCAATGATGCATTGTTTTTCCAATTTTTCTCTTAAATCTTTTGATATATTAGACATTTCTTGAAAATCAAAAGCATTTTTTTGATATACCATTGAAAAACCTGCTTTGCTCTAAAAGGTTTTTCATTGATTGATTTAAAATATTCAGTTAATTCTTCTAAAGAATAATTATATAAATGTTCCATCTTCTATCCCTTTTTCATTTTACACATATAAAATCCATCTGTGTGATATTCATAATTCAAAATTGTACGTTGTTCAATAACTTTCATATCAGGATGTTTTTGAATAAAATGTTCAATCATCATCCCATTTTCCTTTTTATTGATTGTACATGTACTATAAACCATTGTACCATCATTTTTCAATAAATTATACGCATTTTCTAATAAAAGTGCTTGTAATGGGATTAAACCATCCATCACACTCGAATCATGATATTTAATTTCTGGTTTACGTTTTAAAACCCCAAATCCTGAACAAGGTGCATCTAATAAAATACGATCAAACGTTTCAGGAGGATAGTGTTCTATGAGCTTTGTAGAATCACCTGCTTGAACATGTACGTTTTTAACACCTAAACGTTTTAAATTATGTTCTATTAATTTTACTTTGTGCTTATATAAATCATAGGCTTCTATTTTTCCTTGATTTTCCATTAATGCTGCAAGATGTGTTGTTTTACTTCCTGGAGCACTACACATATCTAAAACGTAATCTGTTTTTTGAGGATCTAAAAGTCTTGCTACTAATTGACTTGATTCATCTTGAATCGTTACTTTACCTTCTTTGTAATAAGAAGTATAGGCTAGATTTCCTCTTTTATATAAAAGAGCATCTTGAGACAATGTTCCTTCTTCAAAACAGCTTTCTTTTAATAACTCTTCTTTTGTTGTTTTTAATGTATTGACTCTCCCACTTCTTGTAGGAGGCATGTTATCTTCTTCACAAATCATTTTTGTTTTTTCTAAACCATATTGTTTATTAAACATTTTGACCATCCATAAAGGATGTGATGTCATAATCGAGATTTTTCTAATTCATCTAATTCCTCTAATGATCTTCTTTCGTTTCTTGTAAAATTCCTCAATACCGCATTTACAAATTGACTTGTTTGATAACCTTCTTTTTTTAGCTAATTTTAACCGACTTCATTAATAATGGCATATTCAGGTATTTTATCTAAATATATCAATTGATATAAAGACATATAAAGAAGTGCCCTTATTTTTTCTTTACTCTTTTCCTTTAATATAAGGTTGAAGTTGATATTGAATATATAAAAGATTTTGAATTGTTCCATAAACAATGGTTGTACATAAATCTTTATCTTCTCATTTTAAATTACTTTCTTTAATTGTTCATTTAAAGCAATATTTAAAAAACTCTCATCTTCAAAATATTGATTTAAAATCATATATGCATTTTCTCTTGCCATAACTATATCGTTGTGTATGGATTAAAATCACATATCACATTTACCTTTCTTCCCTTTTTATTATAATAATCACTCATTGCATGCAACACCTCATAAACATGTGTTGTATTCGTTATTTTAAGTGTCATTCTCTTTCGATAAATATCATTCATCTTATAAATCGTACAATTAGCAGGTCCTAAAACAATTGCCTTCGGTAATTGTTTTACTAAATATTCCTTTATTTGTTGACTACAAAAAGTCACATCATCTTCTTTTTTACCTTGCACTAAAATACTTATTAAATAACAATAAGGTGGATATTTCGCAAGTTTTCTCATTTCCATTTCTTTTTGATAAAAACTTTGATAATCATGATTTTTAACACATTGTAAAACAAAATGATCAGGATTATACGTTTGAATCATCACTGTTCCTTGTTTCTTCCCTCGACCACTTCTACCAGAAACTTGTTCTAATAATTGAAATGTTCTTTCATTTGCTCTAAAATCAGGAATATTTAAAGAAAGATCTGCATTAATAACTCCTACAAAAGTCACATTTTCAAAATCTAATCCTTTAGCAATCATTTGTGTCCCAATTAAAATATTTGCTTCTTGATTTTCAAATTGTTTAAGCAATTGATGATGTCCTTGCTTCTTTCTTGTAGAATCAACATCATAACGAATCACTCTTGAATTTATAAAATTATTTTGTAAATATTCTTCTATCTTTTGGGTACCACTACCAATCAGTTTAATATTAGTACTTCCACAATGACTACATTTTTGCTGGTAAGGTACTTGAAAGTCACAATAATGACAACGCATTGTATGAGTATCTTTGTGATAAGTTAAAGATACATCACAATGAGGACATTTTAATACTTCATCGCAATCTAAACAACGAACATAACTTGAATAACCTCTTTTATTAAGCAATAAAATCACTTGTTCATTTTTATCGATTGTTTCTTGTATTTTAGCTTTCATCTTCCTTGATAATACTTCATAATGATGTGCTTTCATTTCTTCGACCATATCAATCAATTCAATTTGTGGTAAAGGTTTTTGATTGACCCTTTGAGAAAGTATACATAATTCATAGGCACCCTTTAAAGCACGACTATAGCTTTCAAGAGAAGGTGTGGCACTACCTAAAACAACTGGACATTGATGATAATCACCCCTTTTTCTCGCTACTTGAGATGTTAAATAACGTGGTGGACTTTCTTGTTTGTAACTGGCATCATGTTCTTCATCCATAATAATCAAACCTATATTTTCCAGTGGTGCAAAAACAGCACTTCTTGCTCCAACGACGATTTTTACTTCATCATCAATGATTCGACGATATTCATCATATCTTTCTCCCGCTGATAATTTTGAATGTAAGATAGCGACACTTTTTCCAAAACGGCTTTTAAAAGCAGAGACCATCATTGGAGTCAAAGCAATTTCAGGGACAAGCATCAAGACAGTTTTTCCTTGTTCAATCACAAATCTAGAAAGGTGTAAATAAACTTCTGTTTTTCCTGAACCTGTGACTCCATAAAGTAAAAAGGTTTTAAATTGATGAAAAGATGCTAATATTTGATTAACAACTTTTTGTTGGCTAGTAGTCAAGGGATAATCTTCTTGTTGTAGATGTTCATTGTAAGGATTTCGATAAACTTCTACTTGTTTATAAATAATTGCTCCTTGTTTTTCTATATTATTTAAAAGAGCTGTTGAAAAAGGATAATCCTTTATGGGTAATAAATCGTGTTCTTTTATATAATTTAAAGCTTCTTGTTGTTTTGTTGTTTTAAGGGGAATATCTTTTACAAAGGAAACAACTTTTTGATATTTAATGCCAACACTATGATTGGTACTTGGTTTTAATTGAGGTGGTAACATACATTGTAAACAACTGATTCTTGTAGAAAGCGTTTGTTTTGAAAGATAATTTGCAAGCTCTTGTAATTCTTGATTAAGTAATGGTTTTTGATCAATGACATCTTGGATAAAAGAATATTTAAAACCATTTTTTTCTTCTAATTGTTTTTGAGTAAAAAGTGTTTCTTGACATTCAACAACATAACCTACAAGTTGTTGATAACCAAAACGGATATGGACTCGACAACCTGCCAAAACTTGATATTTAGATAAATAGTCATAGGTCGTATCTAATTTATAGATTGCATGTTCCACAAGAACTTTAACAATATACATATTTCCACCTCTCTTTTGTTTGTATTTTACCACATCTATTGTAGCTTTATCAAAAAAACTGTCAGTTATAAAAACCAACAGTTACTTTTGATGTTCTTTAATAATTTTTGCTATTTTATCTTTCGCTAGATGAACATCGTCATTTTCTACAACATATTTATATTCATCTTTTGTTTGAATTTCTTTACGTGCTTTATCCAAACGTTCTTTTACGATATCTTCGCTTTCAGTACGTCTACCACGAATACGTCTTTCTAATTCTTCTAATGAAGGTGGTACCAAGAAAATAGTCAATGCATCAGGACATTTTTTCATGACTTGCAATGCTCCTTGAACTTCGATTTCTAAAACGACATTTTTACCCTCGTCTAATAATCGATCTACATTATCCTTAGGGGTACCATAATAATTACCTACAAATCTTGCCCATTCTAATAAGCCACCTTGAGCAATCTTATCAACAAAGCTTTTTTCATCAACAAAAAAATAATCCACACCATCTGTTTCTGTAGGTCTAGGTTTTCTTGTTGTCATTGAAATAGAATAACTTAAATTTAAACTATCATCTTTGAACAATTCTTCTCTTACTGTTCCTTTTCCAACACCACTAGGCCCACTAAGAATGATTAACATTCCTCTTTTCAATTCTTCCACACCCCTTTTTTTATAAAAATAACTCTACAATAACAAAGAGATAATGTCAATTAAATTTCAAATATGTTATAGTATTTTGGGGTGATAACTATGGCATATGATGGCATTATGATGCATCAAGTAAAAAATTTATTGATAGAAACAATAAAAGGCGGTCGTATCAATAAAATTTATCAAATATCAAAATATGAACTTTTATTTCAAGTTCGTGCAAATAAAAAGAATTATCAGTTATTGATTTCAAGTCATCCAATGTATGCACGTGTTCAATTAACATCTTTATCTTATCCAACACCAGAATCTCCTAATCCGCTTACTATGCTTTATCGTAAGCTTTTAGAAGGTGGTTATATTAAAGATATTGAACAAATCGATTTGGATCGTATTTTTAAAATCACTTTTAGTTGTCATAATGAATTAGGTGATTATATTGAATATATTCTTTATGTAGAAGTGATGGGTAAACATTCAAACATTATCTTAGTAGGTCAAAACGATAAAATCATTGATTGTATTAAACATATTTCACCAAGTATGAATAGTGAAAGATTTTTACAACCCGGAGCCCTTTATCAATTACCACCAATGATAAAAAAAACTTGATCCTTTTACAAGCGAATTTGTAGAAGATAACCAACTTACTAAAATCTATCAAGGAATGTCTCCTATTTTATCTAAAGAAATCTTATATCGTATTGATCAAGATGAATCTTTTAAAGAGATCATGAAAGAAATAGAAAATTCTCAAAATCTCTATATTACTAAAGTGAATGATAAAGAATATTTTCATGTTATTGAACTGACACATTTACAAGGAGAAACTTCAAAATATTCTTTATTTGATGGTTTAGATACTCACTTTAATGAAATAGATCAAAAATGAAAGAATTAAACAACAAATC
>ENA-OQHL01001522-OQHL01001522.1-human-gut-metagenome-genome-assembly--contig:-NODE-1522-length-11509-cov-2.707872_pt1 | contig 11509 bp, 10 predicted proteins | sample MGYA00242565_ERZ504723 | MGnify/ENA primary metagenome ERZ504723 (study PRJEB26092, sample SAMD00036211) | human gut metagenome | host: Homo sapiens | study: EMG produced TPA metagenomics assembly of...
TGGGACACAGAACGGGAATCCGCCGACGTTCCGACGGCAGTATCTGGCATTGGTCGGTTGGCCCAGGGCCATCGATTTTCGGACGCCCACCGATCACAAGTACCAGCTCTGGCGACGGTGGTGGGCATCCGCTGTCCCACCACCGTCGCCAATCGTTCTCAGCGGCGTTGACAATCCATTATCTGTCCTTTCAACGCCGCCAAACGTCCACAGCGTCGGCGACGGTCCGGATTTTGACGCACCACCGATGCAAAACCATTGCAGGCTCCGTACGGAACATCAGCCGCGACCACCGAACGAGCACCAGATGCGGCATCAGCCGCGACACCAGCCGCACTTATCGACGCGCCCTTACCGCGTCATCACGTCCATCAATACAATGACTCATCGGCATATCCGGCTGCAGCCCAATAATCGTCGGCCGATAGCGAGCGATTGAAACCGGTGGCATGATCGCTTCCGAGGTCGCCCTCGCCACCGAAATCGACATCGAAATCAGTACCAGCATCGGAAGTACCGCCGGACATACCGGCAACGGACCTGACTTCGGTTTTCAGCAGGTATTTCTCCGCGAAATTCAGCGTGGTGCACACCATCGCAAACCCCTTTCCATGCGCGTTGCCCTGGCGGACCAAGACGTCCTTGTGTAAGTAAGTATGGCGGCTCCCCTTCCACACCGCCATATCCACTATGGAAGCGCGCCGCGGCACACGACACAAGCCCCGGGACATATGAAGCAGTTATGGCCGGTTCAAAGCACCCGTATTACAGCCCAAACGGCACCGCGCGCAGCGGGATTGTACGACGGCCGGACGCCACTCATGATCGAAACCGCTCACAGCCAAATGCCACCCGAGGCCGGACGCCATATGAGGAACCGTGGCACGGCAGATATAGAAAATGCCCGTCATCATAGACTGACGAGCGTGATATCGGGTGGGCGATGTAGGAATCGAACCTACGACCCCTTCCGTGTGAAGGAAGTGCGCTAGCCGCTGCGCCAATCGCCCGAGCTTGTGATGAAAAAACCGGCAACATTCTGCCGGCGATTCATCGAGTGGGCGATACAAGATTCGAACTTGTGACCCCTTCCGTGTCAGGGAAGTGCGCTACCTCTGCGCCAACCGCCCGGGTCATCATCCGGTCGAATCAATCAGCATGAATCAACCATCCGAGAGCGGACAACGGGACTCGAACCCGCGGTCTCAACCTTGGCAAGGTTGCGCTTTACCAACTAAGCTATGTCCGCATGTGTTACCTTCACAGGCAACAGGTGACAAAGATACGCCAATCTCAGGAAAAAGCCAAGCCCCCGCGTGTCCCACCGGTTTTCCAACGATTATCGAGCGCCGAAGTGAAGTTCCCGAACTACGCCGACGTGCCGTCCTTCATGGAATCAGGCACGGTATGGGCTTCATCCCTCAACGCGCGATAATGGCGGTATGACGCAACGACAACTGATGCGGGCCACAGTCGAAACGCCCATCGGCCGGATGATGATGGCCTCGGACGGCGAGGGCCTGACCGAGCTCTGTCTTGAAGACTGGTGGTGGGCCACCGATCACCAAGCCGTTCTCGATTCGAATCGCGAATCCGATAGTGAACCCGACGTATTCCGTATAACCCGCGAATGGCTGACCGCCTATTTCGCCGGCGAACGCCCCGGCTCGGATCAGGTGCCGCCTTTGCATCCCGCCGGCACGCCATTCCAACATGAAGTGTGGAATCTGGTGGCCGAAATCCCCTATGGCATGACGGTAAGTTACGGCGAACTCGCCGCCGAATTGGCCGAACGACGCGGCGGCGGCCGCATGGCCGCGCAGGCGGTCGGAGGCGCAGTGAAGCGCAATCCGGTTACCATCATCGTGCCCTGCCACCGCGTAGTCGGCTCGGGCCGCGCGTTTGGCGGCTACGGCGGCCGACTCGACATCAAGGCCGAGTTGCTTGAACTCGAGGGCGTGGATCTGGCGCGCTTCGATCTGCCGAACCTTTGACGGGCCCAGCGGTCCGCCTCGTCAAAAAGGATTGAGTGGTTAACCCTCCCGCCGGCGGGAGATGGCGCGTAGCGCCGGAGGGTGGTCGGCTGGCTGGCATCGCAACCCTGCTACCCGACAATTTTCGACAAGCCGACGGGAATCCTTCCACGAATTGTTCGCCGTCGGTGCAGTCTTGCTCGATCGCGCCGGCCAAAACCGTACAATCCCTACAATGGAATGCATATGGTTAATTGCTGCGCGCAGCCGCACGGCCGCACGCGATCGCAAGACCACGCAGCCCAAGGGGATATGCAATATCAACGGAAGCAGGAGGTGCGCATGACCGGCATTATCGATTACGCGCACACCGAAACGCGCTCCTTCGCCGACTTGCCGTTCAACGAAATCGACGCCTTGATCATCTCCACGCTCATCTATGAGGATGTGGCCAGTGTCTGTCCGACGTTGATGCTGGATGAGACGCGGTCAGGCTCGTTCGCCGCACGCATTCGCGCTTTCGAACCCAAGCATCCACTGATCTGGCTGAAGGGTATCTGGCATCCCGAGCTTGAATCGGTAAGCCTTGACGAGGCCAACCGCGAGCTGCATCGTTCGCCGGAAACACATGCCGACGACAAGCCGCACGAAGCCCAAATGGTTTCAGTGGTCAACCCGGACCTGACCCACGACCTGTTCCAGGCCGCAGGCGAAAACCCCCGCTACGCCAACGTTCGCCTGGGCGCGGTGGTCGAGCACATCAATCAGGGTGAGCAAACCCAATTCGCCGCCGCCACCTTCCAACTGCCCGACGGCCACAAGCGCCGAAAGCCGACCTACAAAGGCACGTTGGTTATTTCCTTCCGCGGCACCGATGATTCGCTCATCGGATGGAAGGAAGATTTCAATATGGCTTTCCAGTATCCGGTGCCGGCGCAACGTTCAGCCAGCGCCTATCTGGATATGGTGGCGCGACTGTGGGAGGGTCCGATTATTCTGGTCGGCCATTCCAAGGGAGGCAATCTGGCGATTTACGCGGCCATGAACGCCGATCCCAAGGTGCGCAAGCGCATTCAGCATGTCTATTCACTGGATGGCCCCGGTTTCCCGCCGGAGATTGTGACCAGCCCCGCCTACCGCACCATCCAGCCGAAGGTGACGAAAATCGTGCCGAGTTCGTCGATTGTGGGCATGATTTTCGAGACCCCGGAGCCTTGCCGCGTGGTCTCTTCCGATTCGGATGGCATCATGCAGCATTCCGCCTTCACCTGGCTATTGGATGGTGACCAGTTCATCACCGAGCCGGATTTGAGTTCCAGCTCGCAGTTGTTTAACGAGGAGCTGAACCATTGGGATCGCCACGCTTACGCCCGAACAGCGCGAGCGTGCGGTGGATGCGCTGTTCACCGTGCTGCACGCCAACGGCGCCACCAGCTTCAGCGAGGTGATGAGCAACTTCCCCGCTTCGATTCCGGCGATGCTTGGCGCGTACGTTGGGCTGACCCCCGCAGACCGGCGTCATTTGGTTGAGGCCCTGGCGATACTGTTCAAGGCGTCCACGGCCAAACGCAAGCCGACGCCCGCCCCGGCTTCCGCACCAAGTTCTGCGGCCTCCAAAGCAACAGCCGAGATCCCAGCAGAAACTGCAGCAGGAGCAGATAGCGCAGCTCCGGCCAGAGCCGATACTGATGCCGATGCCGGCACCACAGCTTCGCCATCAGCGGAGGACGCAACTGAAATCGCCGATTAGCTCATAGACATGTCCACAAATAATAGTTATACTGCCCAATAAGTTATTAGACAGCGTGACCATATCACGCTGGTGCATCAGGAGGAAGAGATGCCACGTCCACGCCATGATTCCGAGGTGCTGCCCGCCAAAGAACGCCTCGAGAACGCTTTCTGGGAATTGCTCGCCGACCGCGACTATCGCAAGATCACCGTTACCGACGTGGTGCGTGAGGCTGGCGTGAACCGTAATTCGTTCTACTATCACTTCTCCAGCCTGCCCGAATTGGCCGATTCAGCCATCCTGCATCAGGTCGAATCGATTCCGATCAACCGCACCCCCGATCCGAACGGCAATCCCGAGGAACAATGGCGAGACCGCGTCACCGCCACGCTCTCCGATCCAGAGCAGCGTCAGCGCCTCGATCACCTGGCCCTGTTGGCAGGCCCGCACAGCACGCTTGAACTGACCGAATCGCTGCGCGACTTCTGCCGTCTGCAAATGCTCAGCACATTGCAACGCGACCCCAAGAACCTTGACCTGAAAACCGATCTCATGGTCGAGTTCACCGTGGGCGGCATGCTCGCCGTGCTGCAACGTTGGCCCGAATTGAGCGACACCATCGAAATCAAAGACCTGCTTAAAGAAGATGTGGCCGTGCTGGCCATGGGCATATACCTGGCCATGAGCCAAAAGGACATGCTTAATTACTGGAATCGCATCTTCGTGCACAATGCGCAGGATTCGACCGCCCCCGGCATGCCGGTCGCCGCCACGCATGCCGCGCCATCCACCATCTCATCGTCGAACGGCCCCGCAGGATTCCCCGGGTACACCGCTTGACCGAAAACCAGCGAGTCTGGATTGTTTCCGCCGCACGAACCTCGCGTGAGGTTTCTCACAAGGCGCAATCAGCCTCTCATGCTGGCGTTTCCAACCCACGCACAGGAAGATGGAAGCATGAGCGAAACATCGAACAAGACCCGTCTGGAACATGACTGCATCGGCCAGATGGAGGTGCCGGCGAACGTCTACTGGGGTATTCACACCCAGCGCGCTATCGGCAACTTCCCGGTCTCCGGCATCACCGATAGCCAACATCCCGAGCTGATTCGCGCCTATGCCACGGTCAAGCGCGCCTGCGCCATCGCCAATGAGGAATTAGGCCTGATCGACCCAGCCAAGGCCGAGGCCATTCGCGCCGCCTGCCTAGAAATTGAGGCCGGCAAACTGGCCGATCAGTTCCCGGTCGATGTGATGCAGGGCGGTGCCGGCACCTCGTCGAACATGAACATGAACGAGGTGATCGCCAACCGTGCGTTGGAAATCGCCGGCCGCCAGCGCGGCGATTACACATACATCCATCCGAACGACGACGTCAACAAGTCGCAGTCCACGAACGACACCTACCCGGCCGCCTGCAAACTCGCGCTTATCGACGCGATCGGGCCGCTCGCCGAGTCCACCAAGAAACTCGCCAAGGCCTTCCACGATCTGGCCGACAAACATATCAATGACGTGACGATTGGCCGCACGCAGCTGCAGGACGCCGTACCAATGACCTATGGTCAGGAATTTCATGCGTTTGCCACGCTGTTGAAGTCTGATTTGGCTGCATTCGATCGCGTGGTGCCGCTGCTGGCCCAGCTCAACCTCGGTGCCACCGCCATCGGTACCGGCATTTGCGCGGATCTGCGATTCCGCAAGTCCGCTATCAAGCATCTGGCGCAAATCACCGGGCTGCCGGTCACCGCCGCGCCCGATCCGGTGGCCGCCATGACGGATATGGGCGCGTACGTGGCCACGTCGGCTGCCATCAAGAGCCTCGCCGTGCACCTGAAGAAGGCCGCCGACGATTTGCGACTGCTCAATTCCGGGCCGCGCTGCGGTTTCAACGATCTCAACGTGCCGGCTCGCCAGGCCGGATCGTCGATCATGCCGGCCAAAGTGAACCCTGTGATCCCCGAATGCGTCAACCAGTGCTGCTTCACGATTTTCGGCATGGACGTGACTGTGAACTGGGCTGTGGCCGAGGGACAGTTGCAGCTGAACGCCTTCGACCCGGTGATGGTGCATGAGCTGCTGACCGGCATGGCGTTGCTGACGCACGCCATGGAGACGTTCCGCGTCAACTGCGTGGAAGGCATCGAAATCAATGCTGACCTGGGGCGTTCATACGCCCAGTCCTCACCGTCGATTTCCGCCGCGCTCAACCACTACATCGGCTACGAGCACGCGGCCGACATCGCCGCCGAAGCCGTACATACCGGCCGTACCGTGCGCGAGGTGGCCGGCGAACGCACCGACCTGCCCGCCGAGCAGTTGGACGAGATTCTCGATCCGATTCGACTGGCCCGCAGCCTCGGCCAGACCTGCCGCGAACGCCAGGAGTAGCGGAATCGACCGTAGGCCGATTCCGCTTTCTGTCACCCCGTCTCCACGACTTCACCAGAAACGACCGATACAGTAGGCGTATGACTGAATATGCAGAAGACATCGCACGCTGGTTTCAGGTGAACGCCGGCAAACTCATCTGGCTGACCATTGTATTGGCCATCGTATTTGTGGCCGACCGCGTCATCAGCCGCGTGTTGCGCAAGATTCTGGACAATTCTCAGATTCCCAGCGCCTCGATTTTCGTGAACCTCACGCGCGTGACCATCTGGGTCACCGGCGCAGCGATGGTACTGCAGCCCGTATTCGGCATCAATCCGACCACACTTATCACCGCCCTTGGTGTTGGAGGTGTGGCGATCTCGCTGGGTCTGAAGGATACAATCGCCAACATCATCGGCGGCTTCGGCCTGATGCTGGGCCGCGTAATCCAACCCGGCGATCTGGTGACCATTCAAGGCGTCACAGGCACCGTGCACGACATCACCTGGCGTCAGACCGTGGTGCGCACCCGTTCCGGAGACATGATGGTCATCCCCAATTCGGTACTCAATACGGCCGCCCTGACCAAGCTCACGCCGGTCAGCGAAGGCATGGCCACGCTTGAGTTCACGGCCAAGGCCTCCGGCGACCCGTCTGCGATCAGTCAGGATATTCTCGACCGCGTAACCAAAGCCACCGCCGACATGGCGCTGGAGGGTCAGCCGCCATTGGTCAAGTTCACCGGCTTCTCCCCTTACGGCATGACCGGCCAAGTGCTTGTGTTCGCGCGCGAGGGTGTGCTGCCTTCCACCATCAAAGATATGGCGGCGCGAGCCATCGCCGGTTCGGGCACCGAATACCTTGTTGAAGATGGCGGCTCGTCAGGCAATCTGTGATATCCGCCCGGCTCGCCTCTCTGGGTCCGGCTATGACAGTCATGCGAACAGCATCCAACCGGTAAGCATCACAGTCAACAGTAGGTACGCGATAACGCCGGGATTGGCATAGGCGGTGCGTATTTAAGCCCCGCAGGCAACTCCTCTGGCGCAAGATAGAACTCCCAGCTCTTGCGCTTGGTGATAAGCAGCACGATACCGGCAATGCAGAGGCCCAACATCACTGTGCCGTACAACATCATGATGCCCATGTCGCCCATGTTGCCGGCTTCAGCCATACGCATGATTTCGGCCTCGCTGACCGTGCCGTCGAGGATGCGGGGATCGATCTGTTGTATCACCAATGGGGCGAGTACTGACCCGTTCAGGTTGATCAGCATGTGCATAGCCACCGAATACCGCAGTCGGGAGGTGCGCGTGTATACATATCCGAACATCAGTCCTAGGCCAAAGGCGTAGAAGAACTGGAACACGTTCATATGGAATAGCGCGAATGCCAATGCGGAGAATATGATTGCGGTCTTCTCTCCGTACCGGCGCAGGCGGGAGATAATCTCCTTGCGAAAAATGGCGCTATTGCTGTTTTCGTGGGTGTGGGTTCGCCGTTGAGCCGTTGTGGGAGTAAGAGAAGAGCGCTTCCTGGGTAGGATGTTCATCGACCAAGAAAAACAACAACCAAAAAGCGCCTGATGAACAGCATATTCAACCAGCTTCTCAACGTCAAAAACGTGGTGGTCGAGGACGTGCGGATCGTCGACTCCCCATTGCGTCCCGAACCCGTGCTCGAGATCCGCGTGCGCCCGCGCAAGGGCACGCTCAGATGCTCGAGATGCGGCAGGAGGCGCCGCGGGTATGACCAGGGCGGCGGCGTGCGGCGCTGGCGTCATCAGGATTTCGGCTGCTTTAGGGTCGAGCTGGTCGCCGCCATGCCGCGCGTGGACTGCCCCAAGTGCGGTGTGGTCGTGGCGATGGTGCCGTGGGCGAAGCCGGGCAGCCGGTTCACCCGGGATTTCGAGGCGGAGTGCGCGTGGCTGATGGGCGTCGCGAACCAGAAGACGGTCAGCGGTTTCCTTCATGTGGCGTGGAGGACGGCCGGCGACATCGCCCGCAGGGTCGCCGGACGGCTGAAGGCGTCGATGCCGTCGCCGTTCGACGGCCTGCACGCGATCGGGGTGGACGAGACCAGCCACCGCAAGGGCCACACGTACCTGACCGTGGTCGTCGACCACGAGCGGCATCGGGTCATCTGGGCGCACGACGGGGTCGGCGGGGACGTGTTCGACCTGTTCTTCAAGGCGTTGACGCCCGAACAGCGCGCCTCCATCAAGGTCGTCACCGGCGACGGCGCCCGCTGGATCGACTCGTGCGTCGGCCGGTGGTGCCCGAACGCCGAGCGCGTGCTGGACGGCTTCCACATCGTCAGCTGGATGACCGGCGCGCTCGACAAGGTCCGCAAACGTTTGTGGAACCAGGCGAGGCACGCCGGCGACGAGAAGACGACGAAACGCATGCGCGGCGCCAAGTACGCGGTGCTGAAGAACCCCGACCAGCTGACCGAACGGCAGAACGAAACCCTCGCGGCGCTGCGGAACACGGACCCCAAGGGCCAGCTCTACCGCGCCTGGCAGCTCAAGGAACTCCTCCGCACCCTGCTCAGACATCCGCTCGAACAGGCCAGGGGCGAGTTGAAACACTGGGTGTTCTGGGCGTCGCATTCACGTATACCCGAGATCGTCGAACTGGCGAAGAAGATCCGGCGGCGCCGCCCCGACATCCTCAGGACCATCGAGCTGGGCTACTCCAACGCCAGGCTCGAGGCCTTCAACAACCGGATCAAGGTCACCATCCGCATGGCCTACGGCTTCCACCACGTGAACAACCTCATCGCCCTGGTCATGCTCCGATGCGGCGGACTCGACATACGCCTGCCACAGCCGAGAACCTAACCCACGAAAACAGCAGAAGCCTCATAAAAAGTCAAGATAAACCGGGCTCATAGTTGCCGAATCGGAAAACTCTTTATATTCCAACGACATTCACCTGACAACGGTTACCGCATTTTTATTGTTATTAACCGCTTTCTTTGTATTAACATAGTGTCAATAACGGTTGTGGTCAGGAGGCACCCATGAGCGATATCCTCGACGAGAAACGCCCCACCCGCGGCGATGCCCGGCGCGACGCCATCGTGCAAGCCGCGCGCAAGGTGTGTCTGGAAAAAGGCTTCTCCAAAATCACCGTTTCCGACATCGCAAGCGAAGTCGGTATGACGCGTTCGCTGTTCTACCACTACTTCGAAGACAAGGAAGCCGTAGCTGACGCAGTACTCGATAACGTCATCGACGAAATCCTCACCACGTTGAAGCAGTGGAACCAAGCGCGCGAAACAGGCAACGTGAACAAGGCATTAGACGACATCGTGCATGTGCTCCGCTCCCTGATCGCCGACGAGAGCCCCTTCTCAAACCGTATGATCCAAGACGGCAACGCCGAACTGTATATCAAGTTCATTGACCGCGCGGCGGACCGTATTGCCGACTACATTGCCCAGACCACCGTACGTGATTTCGAGCAGATGCATGGCCTGCCAATCACCAACGTCCATGAGACGTTCTTCACACTGATTGTGGGGCTTATCTCGCTGATTCGCTCGCATCCGAACATCAGCGACCGAACCATCAAAGAGGTCATGGCGCAGACGCTGCATATCGAAAGCTATGTCGTCTGAGGTCTGACGGCCATTGGCTCTGGTACCGCTCTCCCGCACTCCCCTCAGTCCGCTTCGCGGCCAGCTCGTCCGCAATTGCGGACAGCCTACGGCTGACTTTCTTCTGGTTCGACTATCGTCGAACCCTCGCCTACAAACAGCCCACTGGGCTGTTTGCTTTACGGCTCAGCCTAATGAGGGGAGCCAATATAATCGGGTCACGCGAACTGGCCGGTCACGGGATCGCGACCATCTCGGGCAATGGCGTTGAGCACTTCCTGTCGGGAATCCACCTCACGGGCGGCTACGGCCGGCGGCACTAGCACGCGCAACGCGCAGTCCTCGGCCACTACCCTAAATGGCAAATGCCCGATATATTCGCCGTCCGCCATCAGCACCGGCGGCTCGTCTCCTTCCGTTGCCCGCGTGACTTCGATTTCACGGATACGTTTCCAGCCGAACACCTTTGAAGCAAGTAGCTTGCCGTTATAGGCATTCGAAATGGCCACCGCGCATTCGCCGAAGTTCGGCACGTGGTCCATCCACACCAGGTCCAACAATCCATCGGAGAAGCAGGAGTACGGCGAGACCTCAATGCCGCCACCGATATGCCTCGAATTCGCAATCGTCAGCAATGGTGTGATGATGTCTCGTTCATCCGTGGTCCCGTCCGCCAATGTGGCTTTGATGTGGTAACCATAACGCTTCATATGCGTCAGCTCCACCAGCACCGCCGCAAAGTAGCGCATGGTGCCGGTCGGCAGATGCGAATGATTCGCACGGTCGTTGATGCTCGCGTCAAGACCACAGGACAGCATGCCCGCATAGTACCGGTCAATCGGATGCTCGGCGGACTTGCTCTCCTGGTACTCGTACTCCTCGCCAGTGGAGGGATCCACGGCATAGCCGCCGTCCAAAGAGGTCACGCGTCCCATGTCCACATCGATGTGTGATCCACGCACGATAGCACCGACGATACCTTCCACTGCGGTTTCGATACGGTTGACCGGCAGCTTCAGTCCTCGTGCGAAATCGTTGCCCGACCCCGTGGCCACGATGCCCAACGGCTTGCCACTGCAGCCCACGGCGTTCGCTCCAAGTGCGATCATGCCGTCGCCACCGACCACTACGAGATAGTCGTACTCGTGCGCGCGTTCACGCGCCTGATTCAGGGAATCGTCGAAACTCGTGCCGGTGATGTCGATGACATCAAAGTTATGGGCACGGCCGGCTTCCTCCAGCAGACCCAATACCTGCGCGTCCACCTTAGCGCCACGGCCTTTATCGGAAGTGGGGTTGCCCACCATGGCCACCACGCGACGGCGCTCGTTGCGTTCACTCTCGCTCATGCTCTCACCTTAGCCAAAGGCCCAGAAGCCCGCCAGAGTATCGGTGCTTTACGGTCCATTATTGTGATAATTGTCTCCTTCCGTACAACTCACCGGTCCGGCCCGAGCCATCCGCTCCACGGATGATGCCACCAGGACCATGGTTTCCACCTTGATGGTTACCAACACGTCTTCATCCCGCACGGAGCAGGAGCCCAAAACTACACCATTCGCTTCAGCCATGTTGGCGGCGAGCGCACATGGATCACCGATATCCGCATGCCACAGCGCATACGCGGCGTCAAAGGCGATAAGGTCGGCGAGGGAACGCGCTCGGTTCTGGCAGATCATGAGGTTGCCCACACTTGCCGCCACCGCGAGCGCAATGCCCACCACCATAACCAGCATGGCTCCGGCCATCGTGCCCGATCCCTCCTCATAACGCATTCCCTGCACCGCAGTTCCTTTCTGTTGCGGCCGCCCAGCCAGCCGACCGTTAT
>ENA-OQHL01001526-OQHL01001526.1-human-gut-metagenome-genome-assembly--contig:-NODE-1526-length-11500-cov-2.801108_pt1 | contig 11500 bp, 10 predicted proteins | sample MGYA00242565_ERZ504723 | MGnify/ENA primary metagenome ERZ504723 (study PRJEB26092, sample SAMD00036211) | human gut metagenome | host: Homo sapiens | study: EMG produced TPA metagenomics assembly of...
TTTTTTTTCATAGCTTTTCATTGTTTCTTTTTCATCATAAGATCAATCTTGAACTTTTTCAACTAAAGAGACTACATCACCCATTCCTAAGATACGATCTGCCATACGATCTGGGTAGAATAAATCAATAGCATCTAATTTTTCACCTGTACCAATAAATTTAATTGGAACATGCGTAATATGTCTAATAGAAAGTGCTCCCCCACCACGAGAATCACCATCTAATTTAGTAAGCACAGCTCCTGTAATACTTAATTTTTCATTAAATGAAGCAGCTACATTGACAATATCTTGACCTGTCAATGAATCTACAACAAGTAAAATTTCATCAGGTTTTGCAATTTCTTTAACATTTGCTAGTTCTTGCATTAAAGGTTCGTCAATGTGCAAACGTCCTGCCGTATCAATAATAATAACATCATTGTTATTTAAAGCCGCATAATTCATAGCACCTTTAACAATATTTTCAGCACTTTCAGATGTTCCTTTTTCATAAACAGGCACATCTAATTGCTTTCCTAATGTTACCAATTGATCAACGGCTGCTGGACGATAAATATCTCCAGCAACCAATAATGGTTTTTTAGCATATTTTGTCTTAATTAATTTAGCAATTTTCCCAGAAGTTGTTGTTTTCCCAGAACCTTGTAACCCTACCATCATAATAACTGTTGGTTTTTTACTAAAATCAACTTCTGAAACCTCATCACCTAATAAATGTACTAATTCATCATGTACAATTTTAACTAAAACTTGTCCAGGTTTTAATGAACCTACGACATCTGCACCAATTGCTTTTTCTTTTGTTGATGCAATAAACTCTTTTACAACTTGATAGTTGACATCAGCTTCAAGTAAAGCAAGTCGAATTTCTGTCAACATCTCTTCCATGTTACTTTCAGTCAACTGACCTTGTCCAGATACCTTTTTTAAAGTTGACTGCAATCTTTCAGATAACGAATCAAACGCCATATATACCTCCTATAAATCTCTTAACATTTGTAAATGTTCCTCAATATTTTTATGTTCTTCTTTTATATCTTTTTCTAAATCATCTATAATTTCAAGTCTTTTTTGATGTTTTTCTAGTAAATTTAATTTTTCTTCATAATTTTCTAAATGTAAACAAGCTTTTTTTAAATTGTCAAAAACTGCATTTTTAGAAACATTTTTAATCAAAGATATCTCTGACAAAGACAAATCCTCATGATAATACAAATCTAAATACTCTCTTTGTTTTTCAGTTAATAAATCTTCATATAAATCCATCAAAAGGTTTACTCTTTGCTTTTTTTCTAAACTATTTTCCATTATGCTTCCTCAATTAACCCCTTACATAATCCATAAATATATTGTTCTAAGTCAAATTCTTGTAAATCATCAACTTGTTCACCTAAACCAATAAATTTTACAGGAATATTTAGTTGATCTTTAATAGATAAAACAATTCCACCTTTAGCAGTACCATCCATTTTTGTAAGAACAATCCCTGTAATATCAGTAATCTTAGAAAATTCAATAGCTTGTGAAACACCATTTTGTCCTGTTGTTGCATCTACAACAAGAAGTGTTTCATGTGGTCCTTCAGGAACAACACGCTTAATGATACGATTCATTTTTTCCAATTCGTTCATTAAATTCACTTTATTTTGTAAACGACCTGCTGTATCACAAATTAAAACATCCGCTCCTGTTTCTTTAGCTTTATTTAAAGCATCAAAAACAACGGCCGAAGGATCTCCTCCTTCTTTTCCTTTAACGATATCCACACCAACTCTTTCTGCCCAAACTGCCAATTGATCAATTGCTCCTGCTCTAAATGTATCACCCGCAGCAACAACGACTTTTTTACCTTCATCATGAACAATACGATGAGCAAGTTTCCCAATCGTTGTTGTTTTTCCAGCACCATTGACACCAACCATTAAAATAACAGTTAACCCTTCTGCTGCGTAATTGATTTTAGTTGACATAACACTTTCATTAGCATAAATAACGAACATTTTATCAACAATAATATCATTAATTTCTCTTGGATCAGTTATATTTCTGATTCTTACTTCTGTTTTAATTTCAGATACAATCTTCATGACCATCGAAACACCAACATCAGCCATAATTAAAATATTTTCTAATTCTTCAAAATACTCATCATTGATTTCTCTAAATCGGGCAGCTAATTCATTAATACGATCTGAAAATGTTTCAGAAGATTTATCTAAACCAACAACATATTTTTCATTTTGCTTAGTTGACTTTCCAACTAATTTTTCTTTTATTTGTGTAAAAAATCCCATCTAAATACCTCCCTTACGATTTTCATTAGAAAAATCTATTGCCTCTTCAAGTTTGACACTTACAAGTTTTGTAACACCTTTTTGTTGCATCGTCGCACCATATAACAAATCACATTCTTCCATCGTTCCCTCACGATGTGTTACTACAATAAATTGTGTTTGTTTAGAAAATTCTCTTAAGAATTTTGCAAATCTTTCAACATTAGCCATATCCAATGCTGCTTCAACTTCATCTAAGATACACATTGGCACAGGTCTTACTTTTAAAATAGCAAATAAACATGAAATTGCAATCAACGCTTTTTCTCCACCAGAAAATAATGTAATATTCGACACAGCTTTTCCTGGTGGTTGTACATCTATATCAATTCCCGTTTCTAAAATATTATCTGGATCAGTATATTTGATTTGTGCTCTTCCCCCACCAAATAATTCTCTAAAAACATTATTAAATTCTTTATTGATCTTTTCAAATGTTGTTGAAAATTTTTCAATCATAATTTGATCCATTTCATCAATTGCCTGTACTATTTTATCCTGAGCTTGTGTTAAGTCAAGTCGTTGACTATTCATATTTTCGTAACGCGATGAAACTTCTTTATATTCTTCGATAGCATCAATATTAACATGACCAAGTGTTACTATTTCATTTCTAAGTGTAGCAACCTCTCCTCTAGCAAATTCAATATCTACTTCATCATGATAATTTTCACTTGCATACTCATAAGTCATGGAATATTCATTAGATAATCGACTTAAATAATTATTTAATGATCCTTCATATTTAGTAGATAAAATAGCTTTTTCATTAATTTGTCCTTGAATGTCTTTAAGAATCCTTCTTAAATCTTTCAATTTTGATTCTAATTGCTCATTTTCATTAACATAGGACATTCTTAATTCTCTTTTTGATTTTATTTTTTCTGTTAATTCATCTCGATGCTTGATGGCTTCATTTAATTGTAAAACAAGTTGATTATCAATTTTACCACTTTTAAACTCATCCAATTCAACGCTTTGATGCGATAAACTTTCATATTCACCTTTAGCAATTACAAGTTCTTCCTTTTTTCCTTGAACAACAACTTCTAACTTGGCATACGACATTTGTTTTTGTAGAAGTGTATGTGCCAATTCTTTAGCATCGTTTTCAAGTTTAAGTAATTCATTCTTTTCACGTACAAGTTTTTGTTCTAATTCATCTAATTTTTCTTTAACTTTTTCTAGTTCTCTTTTTTGAAGAATGGATGATTGTTGACGATTAACTGTTCCACCTGTAAGTGAACCTCCAACATTGACAATATTTCCATCCAAAGTAACAACTTTATATCGAGCATATGTTGCCTTTGATATTTCATAAGCATGATCAATATCATCAGCTAAAATAACATTTCCCAATTGATTCAAAATAACATTATCTATATTTTTAGAACTTGAAACAAAATCACTTAATACACCTAAATAACCTTCTAAAGCTGGACATAAAATAGCATGTTCTTCTCTTAAAGAACGTGGTTCCATATCCGCTAAAGGTAAAAAAGTAGCACGTCCTGCCTTATTATCTTTTAAAAACTTAATTGCTAATCTAGCTTGTAAATTATCTTTCGTAACAATAAATTGCAAAGCACTTCCTAAAGCAACAGAAACCGCTAAATCATACTTCGAATCATTTTCTAGTAAATCTCCAAAAACACCAATAATATCCGGATTATCATGAGCAAGTTCCATAATAGCCTTGACACCATGATGATAATTGGATTTATTTTCTACTAAATCCACTAATATTTCTTGTCTATTTTTATTTTTAGTAATTTCTTGATTAAGATCATTAATAGATTGATGTTTATGATTGATTTTGGATGTTAAAACCGTTTGTTCTTGGGATAAATCTTCAAGGGATTTTTCTGTTGTTTTTAATCGTTCAACACGGTCATTATATTCTTCAATCAAATCCGTCAAAATAGCTTTTAAGTTATCCAATTTCTTCTTTATATCATCACTGTTTTGAGACTGTAAAGCATGTTTTCTTTTTTGATCAACCTCTATTTTACTTGTTTCTAGTCTTGAAACTTCAGACATCGATTCTAATAATTGACTTTGTAGAGAGTTTATTTCATTATCTAAAACAAACATTTTCTTTTTTATCTCATCATCAGCACTTTCTTTCAATAAAATTTCTGCATCTAATGAACTATGTCGTTCATTAAGGTCTTTTAATTGTAAAGATAGCGTATCTAGTTGATTTTTTAATTCAGAAACTTCATGAACAAGTACATTTACTTCGATTGAAGTAAGTTTTTCCTTCAACGTTAAAAAATATTTCTGCTTTTTCTTTTTGTTTTTTTAATGGTTGCTAATTTGTTTTTCTAATTCTATAAACTAATATCTTTTATATCGATTTAAATTATCCGTTGTTTCATCTCTAATTTTCTAATAAGCCTCAATTTTTCTTTTTTTATTATTTTAGAAACTCCTGCTAGCTTCTTCAAAAAATAGCTCGTCTTTCTTCAGGACGACTATCAGCAAAATTAGAAATATTTCCTTGAGAAATAATAGAAAGCGAATCTCTTCCAAGTCCCGTATCTAAAAGCAAATCTGTAATATCTTTTAAACGACATTGTTGCCGATTTAAAAGATATTCAGCCTCATTTCCTTGTCGATAAAGACGTCTAGTAATTTCAACTTCATTATAGTCATAATTGAGCATACGATCACTATTATCAAATATTAAAGTAACTTCAGCTAAATTTTGTGCCCGGCGATCTTGAGAACCAGCAAAAATAACATCTGCCATATTACTTCCAACGTAAAGATTTTACAGATTGTTCACCTAATACCCATCTAACTGCATCCGAAATATTAGATTTTCCACATCCATTAGGCCCTACAATTCCTGTTATTCCCGGCTGAAATTCTATATTAACTTTATCTGCAAATGATTTAAATCCATGTAATTCTACTTTTTTTTAAATACATAGATGCTCCTTTCTAGCCTATTTGAAAACTATTTTACCATTTTCAAACGATTCAATAATCGCAAGCGATTCTACTCTATAACCTAAATCAACTAATTTTTGATGTCCTTTTTGAAATCCTTTTTCAATAATAATACCGCATCCAACAATATGTGCTTTTGCTTGATTACACATATCGACTAATCCAAGCATTGCATTTCCATCAGCTAAGAAATCATCTACAAGTATCACATTTTCATTTTCATTTAAATATTTCTTTTTAACGCAAGCAATATATCTTGTTCCTTTAGTATATGAATATACTTCACTTGTATATAAATCATCATTAACTGTTTTAGATGTTCCTTTTTTAGCAAAAACAACAGGAATATCATTTAATTCATAGCTAAGTGCTAATCCCAGTGCAATTCCTGATGCTTCAATTGTTAAAATCTTATCGATTTTTTCCCCATAAATCTTCTTTTAATTTCTTTAGCAATTGATCTATAAGTTTTTGGATCAATTTGATGATTAATAAAACTATCTACTTTTAAAATATCTGGTTCAATAATTTCTCCATCACTTAAAATCTTTTCTTTTAATTCTAACATACTAATTACCTTACCTTTTCAATCTTTCAATTAATTTTTGTTTTTCAATTGGCAGTCTTACAATAAAATTTGTACCCACATCTACTTGAGATAAAATATCTATCTTCCCATGATGTAAATCAACAATAGATTTTACAATTGCCAAGCCGAGTCCATTTCCTTCAACGTTTCTTGCTTTATCTTCTCTATAAAATCTTTCAAAAATATGAGAAACGACTTCTTTAGACATTCCAATACCCGTGTCTTCTATAGACACTTCTATATCTTTAGAATTTTTTTTCATCGTAATTGTAATGAGTCCACCTTCATTTGTATACTTTATAGCATTTGAAATAATATTGGTCCAAACTTGTTCTAAACGTTGTTCGTCTCCTTCTATAAATATTTCTTTTTTAGGCATCTCAAAGACAATTTCTATATTTTTTTCCATTGCTTGATTTTCTTGAGTAGAAATAACTCGATTCATTTGTTCAACTAATGAATAATTTGTTAACTCTAATTCAATCTCTTCTCTATCAAGCAAGGTCAATTGTAACATATTTTTTGCTAGAGAAGATAATCTTTTACTATTATATAAAATAATATTCGCATATTTTACTCTTTGTTCTTTTGGCAAGTCTTCTTCTTTTAAAATATTGGCAAATCCTTGAATAGACGTCAATGGTGTTTGAAATTCATGAGAAATATCTGAAATAAACTTTTGCCTTGTTTCATCTTGTTTTGCAAGTTGCCTCGCCATTTGATTAAATCCTTGATTTAATTTAGAAATTTCATCTTGTCCAACATTATCAACACGAACATTATAATTCCCATTGCTCAGTTCTTTGATTGCATTTGTTAAACGTGTTAAAGGTTTAACAATAATATCGGCAATTACTAAAAATACAATACTTCCTGTTAAAAAAACACACCCCAAAATCAAAATTGCTGAATTAGCAATTGCACTTTTTTGACCACTGGTATCTTTTTGAACATAGATATAATACTCTTGTCCATTGATCATATTCTTTGTACCATACGCTAACACTTCATTATGATGCTTAAAGGAAAGCTCATTGTTTGTACTTTTAAACATTGCCATTATCTGTTCAGGTGTTGGATTATATTTTTTGTTTCCATAAGCAACATAGCCTTCACTGCTTGAATAACATGTTATGGCCATTTCACTACTTTTTGCATATAAATCAATAATATCATCCCTATTTTCAATATTAATATTTGAAATCACTTTAGAAACATAATCATTTGTTGTAATCAAATCTTCTTCTACTGTGGATTCAATTTGTTGGTCATTTAATCTTAAAGATACAAAACCTGCTACTGAAAAGGAAGCTACGATTGTAATAAAAAAGCCAAAAATCAATTTTGAATAAATAGATTTCATCTACTCTACCTCAACTTTGTATCCTAATCCTCTAACTGTTACAACATTAAAACCTGGTAAATGCCCGATATTTTCTCTAATTCTTTTAATATGGACATCTACTGTACGATCAAACCCATCGTAATCCATACCCCAAATCTTTTCAATCAACTGTTCCCTTGAAAAAATTTGGTTAGGATGTTTAGCAAGTTCAAATAATAATTCAAATTGTTTTAGTGGCAAATGAATACATTCATCTTTATATCTGATTTCATATTTATCCCCATCCAATTCAACTTCATTTAAACGTACAATATGCGATGTATTAATATCATATCTTTTCATAATTGCTTTTACTCTAGCCATTAATTCATTAGGATCAAAAGGTTTAACAACATAGTCATCAACCCCTGAAGAAAAGCCACGTAACTTATCCTTGCTTTCCCCTTTGGCAGTAAGCATAATACAAGGAACATCTTTAAACTCTTTCATACTTTCAACAAGTTCAAAGCCATCCATTTTAGGCATCATGACATCGATAATTCCTAAATCAATATATTCATTTTCAAAAATGGTCAATGCTTCTTCACCATTGGCCGCTTCAATAACTTCATAGCCTTCTTTATTTAAATAAAATTTAAGCAATTCTCTAATATCTTGTTCATCATCAACAACTAAAACCCTTGGTTTCATCTTATACACCTCAATTCAATTCAAAATTATATCATAAAACAATAAAATAATACAATCTACTAGGATTTACTTTCTAAGAAGTTTGTCGATAAAGATACACAAAAAAAATTTTTATTGTATAATATATCAAGATTAAAGGAGATGTAAAAATGATATTAGAAAAAATAGACCAAGATTTATTAGCTTTAGCTAAACAATCAGATAATGATTTAAAAGACATTTATGCCCAAGTAGATGAACTTTGCCTTGTTAATTCAAATAAAGTTTTATCTGCTTTTATAGAAAATCAAGTTTCTTATAGTGATTTTACCGATATTAATGGTTATGGTAACTATGATGAAGGAAGAGATAAACTAGAAAGAATTTTTGCTTCTATTTTAGGATGTGAAGATGCTTTAGTAAGACCTCAAATCATGTCAGGAACAAATGCATTATATTTAACTCTTTCTGCTTTATTAAAACATGATGATACCATGATTTCTATAAGTGGTGAACCTTATGATTCTTTACAAGAAATGATTGGTATAAGTGGTGATTCGAATCAATCATTAAAAGCCTATGGTGTAAATTACGAACAAATCGATTTAATTGATAATGAATTTGATGAAGAAAGTATTGTTGAAAGACTCCAACAAAAAAATGTAAAACTTGTTGAAATTCAACGTTCTCGTGGGTATAGTCAACGTTTATCACTTACAATCGATAAAATAGAATCAATTATTCATAAAATTAGAGAAGTTAATCAAGAAGTCATCATTATGGTTGATAACTGTTATGGTGAACTTGTAGAAACAAAAGAACCTGGAGATATTGGCGCTGACATTGTTGTAGGATCATTAATGAAAAACTTAGGTGGTGGAATTGCTCCAACAGGTGGTTATGTTGCCGGTAAAAAAGATTTAGTTTACGAAGTCGCACAAAGACTTACTGCCCCTGGTATTGGTAAAGACTTAGGCGCTAACTTTAATCTTAACAATGCTTTCTTTAAAGGGGTGTTCATGGCTCCTAATGCTGTAAAAAATGCTTTAAAAACAGCTATTTTTTCTTCATACATGTTAGAAAAATTAGGATATGAACATGTATCACCACGTTATAACGAAAAAAGAACAGACCTTATCCAAACATTAGATTTACATAGTAAGGAAAAATTAGTGAATTTCACTCAAGGAATCCAATCATCAAGTCCAATTGATTCCTTTGTACGTGTTCTTCCTGCCCCAATGCCTGGTTATCCTTTTGATGAAGTTATGGCTAGTGGAAGTTTTACTCAAGGAAGTACTATTGAATTAAGCGCGGATGCCCCTGTAAAAGAGCCTTATACTTTATATATGCAAGGTGGTTTATCAATTGAATATGGGAAACTTTCCATCTTACTTGCTTTAACACAAATGAAAAACAAATAAAAAGAAGACTCAATTGTTGATTCAACAGTTGAGTCTTTTTTACATACTCCCTATTTGTCCGCCATCAATTCGAATAATCGAATTATTTATAAAATCAGCTTCATCACTAATCAAAAACTTCACTAAATAAGCCACTTCTTCAGGTTTGCCATAGCGTTTAACCATAATTTTTTCTTGTTCTTCTTTTAAAAATTCTTCATCATAGCCATCAAGTTCATTTTCTGTACCAATAAATCCTGGAGCAATACAATTTACATGAATATAAGGTCCAAACTCAAACGCCAAATTGTGTGTTAAAGAAATAAGCGCCGCTTTAGAAGCATCATAATCAATACACATAGGATAATATGTATTCATCCCATTTGTCGAGGAAATATTGATAATACGTCCATAGTCTTGTTTAAGCATATGTGCTGAAACACTTCTACTACAATTATAAGCCCCTACAACATTAACATCTAAAGTCTTTCTAAATTCATCTGCCGTTTTTAAATGAAACAAATTAGATAAATCAATTCCTGCATTATTGATTAAAATATCAACACCACCTAATCGTTCATCAATTTCTTGAATCATTTTTTCAACTTGATCTTCTTTAGAAACATCTGCTTTTAAAGCCAAACAACGTACATAATATTGTTGAATAATATGTTCTTTTAAACATTCTGCTTCTTGATTTGACGTTAAATAATTAATAACAATATCATATTGATTCTTCGCCAACTCTAAAGCAATGGCTCTACCAATACCTTTGGCACCACCTGTAATTAATACAACTTTACCCATGATAAAAAAGAGCTTTATTAAGCTCTTCCTGCGTATTTTCCATCAGCTGAAAAAACAACGATTTTTTCACCTTGTTCAATAAATTGAGGAACTCTAAGAGTTAAACCTGTTTCAGTTTTAGCGTCTTTTGTTTGGTTAGATGGTGCCCCTTTGATAGCTGGATCTGTTTCTACAATAGTTAATTCTACTTTTTCAGAAACAGAAACGTTTAATAATAATCCTTCAAAGAATACTAAATAAACTTCAGTTCCTTCAACAATAAAGTATTTATTATAACCAACTTGTTCTTCAGATAATTCATATGTATCATATGTTTCCATATCCATGAAGTAAAAAGTATTGTCTGCTTCATAAGAAAATTGAGCTGCTTTTTTAGAAATATTAGCTTGATCAAATTTAGTTGAAGCATTGAAGTTCTTTTCTTGAATAGCTCCTGTTTTCAAGTTTCTCATTTTAGTTTTTAAAATAGCTGCTCCTTTACCAGGTTTAACATGTTGGAAATCCAACACTTGGCAAGGATCACCATCAATAATTAAAGTTAATCCTGTTCTAAAATCTCCTGCACTAATTGCCATATACTATCTCTCCTATTAATAATTTTTTACACGTCCTATTGTAGCAGTTTAAATCAATATTCTCAAGTACTCCTGAAAAACTCCTCGTGCTTTGAAAATATTTTATTTTAAATTATTTTTAAAATAAAGATACTTTTTCTTTATTTTGGTGTTCTTTGATATATCTACTCCATTTAATATATCCATAAGTTGTATTTGTAAAATAACCCAGTTTTAAAGCAAGTAAAACATATTGTCCTGACATTATGTTAATAACTGCTTCTAAAAATGCACATATATACCAAGCAATCCATTGTTCTCTTAATCTAAAGAAAATAAAGAGACCGTTGGCGATTCCAACTGCTGATGCACAAGCGTCAATATAAATAATAGCTGTTTCTAATGTTTTATTGTTATAAAAATCAGTAGCGATATCTAAACCACTAATAAAATAACCTACAACAACTGTCCAAACAATAATACCAATAATAACTAAAACTTCTTGATATCCTTTTAACTTTCTTACCATTGTAAGTTCATCTTCTTCATCATCGCGATGTTTAGACCAGTTAATATAACTAATAATATCAATAGGTAACCAGAAAAATAAAGTTGTTACCATTGTTGCGAAACGATACATTAAAACAACAGAAGAAACAATTTCCACAATTTCTACCAAGACAGAAACCAGGAAATTATACCTTGATTGTTTAGATATCAGTAGTTCACATAAAATATTTAAGAATGTATCTAATAAATAAAGAATCATAATGATAATACCGTTTACACCATTGGCACTATCTTCTGGGAATAACACAGATAAAATCGTAGCTAACACC
>ENA-OQHL01001527-OQHL01001527.1-human-gut-metagenome-genome-assembly--contig:-NODE-1527-length-11495-cov-3.727745_pt1 | contig 11495 bp, 9 predicted proteins | sample MGYA00242565_ERZ504723 | MGnify/ENA primary metagenome ERZ504723 (study PRJEB26092, sample SAMD00036211) | human gut metagenome | host: Homo sapiens | study: EMG produced TPA metagenomics assembly of...
CTGAATTCAGAATTAAGACTTTTGCTACAAAGAAGGTTTCTCTTGTTGCAGGTCAGGAATTCACTCTTACAACTGATGATATCGAAGGCGATAACACAAAGGTTGCTGTAACTTATATGGACTTACCAAACGATGTAAAGATTGGTTCTACTGTTCTTATTGATGACGGTCTTGTTGGTCTTACTGTTGTTGACATTAAGGGTTCTGACGTAATCTGTACAGTAAACAACTCTGCTGAACTTGGTTCTCGTAAGGGTGTTAACCTCCCTGACATTCACATCAACCTTCCAGCCTTAACTGAAAAGGATATTGATGATATTAAGTTTGGTGTAGAAATGGGTATCGACTACATTGCTGCATCTTTCATTCGTTCTGCTAAGGACGTTCTTGAAATCAAGAGAGTTCTTGAAGAATGTGGTGGTTCTGATGTACACATCATCTCTAAGATTGAAAACAGAGACGGTGTTGACAACATTGACGAAATCCTTGAAGTAACTGACGGTATTATGGTTGCTCGTGGTGACCTTGGTGTTGAAATTCCTTTTGAAGAAGTTCCACTTGTACAGAAGCTCCTCATTAAGAAGTGTATTGAAAAGGGTAAGCCTGTTATTACAGCTACTCAGATGCTTAACTCTATGATTGAAAATCCACGTCCTACAAGAGCTGAAGTAAACGACGTTGCTAATGCTATTTTCGATTATACTGATGCTGTTATGCTTTCAGGCGAAACTGCTAACGGTAGCTACCCTGTTGAAGCTGTTAAGGCTATGGCTAGAATTGCTGAAAAGACTGAACAGTCTATTGACTATATCGAAAGATTTAACGCTTCTCGTATAAAGACTACTGGTGCTAGAAATATCACTTCTGCTGTAAGCCACTCTGCATGTACTACTGCACAGGACTTAAATGCAAGCCTTATTTCTACAATCACTATTTCTGGTAGAGCAGTTAAGGACGTTGCTAAGTACAGACCAAGCACTCCAATTCTTGCATGTACTCCAAACGAAAGAACTTTAAGACAGCTTAACCTTATCTGGGGTTGTACTCCAATGTACATCGGTCTTGAAAAGAAGAGCATTAATGCCCTCTTTGACGATATTGCTGAAAAGTCTCTCGTTGAAGGTATTTCTAAGAATGGCGACCTTATGGTATTTACTGGTGGTACTCCTCTTGGTACAACTGGTTCTACAAACACAATCAAGGTTGGTATTGTAGGCAATACACTTTTACAGGGTAAGGCTGTTGTTAAGTCTGGTACTGTTGTTTCTCACACAAATGTTATCCATACTGTTGGCGAAGCTAAGCTTCAGTTCCGTAAGGGTGATGTATTCATTACTTCTAACACAGATAAGGGTCTTATTCCTTATATGATGAAGGCTGCTGCTATCGTTGTTGGTAACACAGAAGGCGATGAATTTACTCATGCTGCAGATTTAGGTAGAGAATTAAAGATTCCTGTAATCCTTTGCAAGGGTATTGATGTTGCTGCTACTATTCCTGATACACTTCTTGTTCAGATTGATAGCAACAAGGCTACAGTTTCACTTGCTGACAGATAATTTATAGATTTTAACATAAATTTGGGTAGATACAAAATTTTGTATCTACCCTTTTTTTTGGTATCAAAACTTACTTGAAAAAAATTTGCAAAAAATGTATAATTCTATTAAGATTATTTTTATATTAAAACTATAGGAGAATGGTAAAATGAAGAAAATATTGTTAATAGGAACAGGAGGTACTATAGCAGGCAAAGGTTCTGAAGGTAAAAGTAGTAATTATTGTGCCGGTACATTATCTGTAAAGGATATTATTTCTGCTGTAAAAGGTCTTGATAAAGTAGCACATTTTGACTTTGTTCAAGCCTGTAATATAGATAGCTGTAATATGACAAAAGAAATTGTATATAATATTGCTTATCTCATAGAAGAAACTGAAAAAGACTATGACGGCTTTGTTATTACCCATGGTACAGACACTATGGAAGAAACAGCTTTTCTTCTTAACCTTACTTTAAAAACTGAAAAACCTATAGTATTAACAGGTTCTATGCGACCAGCTACTGCTACATCTCCAGACGGTCCTATGAATTTATACGAAGCCTCTGTACTTGCTGCCAGTGATAAAGCCTACGGAAAGGGTGTATTAATCTCCTTTGCTGAGGTTATTTCATCTGCCAGAGATGTTCAAAAAGTAAGCACATTCAGAACAAATGCCTTTAATCAAAGGGACTTAGGTGTGTTAGGCTGTGTATATGACAATAGAGTTGAGTTTTTTAATGCTCCTATAAAACCACATACAATATCTACTGAATTCAATAAAGAGGATATAAAACGTATTCCTGATATACCTATTGTAACATTTGGTTCTGATATAGATACAAAGCTTTTGGAATATGCCATAAGCAATTACAGAGGTGTTGTTGTAGCCGGTGCCGGAAATGGTGGATATAACGATGACTGGATAGACACAATAGCAACTACTAAAATCCCTATAATTCGCTGTTCAAGAATAGCAAATGGCATTATTTCTTATGATTCCAGAATGGACAGAAATTACAATATAATATGTGGCAGTTTCCCTCCTCAAAAATCCAGATTACTTTTACAGTTAGCTCTTAGCCACAGCGATGATACTAGCTACATTAAAGAGGTCTTTTCTAAATACTAGGTGGTGATTAAATGAAAAAGCTTTTACTCTTAGTAAACACCCACTCCGGTCGTGGTGACATTCAGGGTATGATAGGTTCTATAATTGACTATTACAACAAAAAAGACTTTGAAGTTACAGTTTATATTACACAAAGACGTGCTCATGCAACAGATATTTTATTAAAGAACAAGGGTGTATATGACAATGTTGTGTGTTGTGGTGGTGATGGCACTCTTAACGAGGTAATCACCGGTTTAATGGATATGGAAAAAGACCAACGCCCTATTGTTGGATACATTCCTTGTGGGTCAACAAATGACTTTGCCACAGGTTTAGGCATAAAAACATCTTATACAGATGCCTATAAATTGGCTGTTGACGGAAAGCCGTTCCCCATTGATATAGGAAAGTTCAACGATTCCTACTTTTCATATGTAGCTGCCTTTGGTATGTTTACAAGTATATCCTATGAAACTCCTCAAATATACAAAAATTTATTAGGCTATCAGGCCTACGTTATTGAGGGAATTAAACAAATTAGTAAATTAGAGTCTTACAATCTCCGTATCTCATATGATAACGGTATTATAGAAGATAAATTTATATTAGGTATTATTTCTAATTCTAACACAGTTGCTGGCATCAAAAACCTATTTAAGAACGATATACAAGACGGTTTGTTTGAAGTTGTGCTTATTAAAAAACCAACTAATATAGCAAACCTGTCTACAATTATAACTTCTCTTGCTGAAAAGAAACTGGATAACCCTATGATGTACCATTTTAAGTCCAAAAACTTTGTTTTTGAAAGTCTTGATAACAACGGTATAAAATGGACCTTAGACGGTGAATTTGGGGAGTATTTACATCTGCTGAAATAAACGTTTGCCCTCTTGAAGTTATATTAAACATATAATTTATAACAATTTTTATAAAACCACTTTTTCAAAATCATTAATTTTTTACAATATACGAAAAATATGAGAATATAGTTGCAATTTGAAATAACTTTTTACATTTTGAAAAAAAGATTTTATTGACTTTTTATTAAAAGTGTGGTAACTTTAGACTATAGCATTTGTGCTATGTAACTTTTTTTATTTTTTAGGAGGATTTTTTTCATGAAGCAAGGTACAGTTAAGTGGTTCAACGCTGAGAAGGGTTTTGGTTTTTATCTCTGTTGAAGGCGAAGATGATGTATTTGTACATTTCTCTGCTATCAATGCTGATGGTTACAAGACTTTAGAAGAAGGCCAGAAGGTTGAATTTGACGTAGTTGACGGTGCTAAGGGACCACAGGCTGCAAATGTAGTACGTTTATAATCTAGTGTATTGAAAGACAATAGTTGCTTATTATAGAAATATATATATAGATTTACTTTTTGTTATTTAAAGAATTATGATTATGATAAAAAGAGCTGTCCTATGACAGCTTTTTTTATTGTGCATAACTTACTTCTTTCTATATTTCATCAAAGTTATACACCTTTTATTTTTCGAACTTATACAGGCATTATCCCCCATAAAAAAGCATATATCCACTACTTATCCACCGTATTGTGGATATTTTGTGGATAAAATGGGGATAACTAAATTGTACCACTATATATAGTTTCAAAAAGTCTATATATGCCTACAAATTTTACATTCTTTTTTATTTATCTACATATTTCGACAAAATTATTTATAATTTATTCACCACTTTTTACTCTTTATCCACCTTTTATCCACCAATAACTGTGGATAACTTAACAAATTTGTTTATAACCTATATATTTACTATAATTTAGTCTGTGGAAAAGTAACTTTTCATAATATATTTACTACATTTGTGTGGTATATTTAAACAAAGTGTGAATAGCCCTATTTAGGGCAAAAAAAGCCCTGCACTTTCGCACAGGGCAAATAAAAATCGGAATTAAATTACTTTAAAGTAACCTTAGCGCCAACTTCTTCAAGCTTAGCCTTTGCAGCTTCAGCATCTTCCTTAGATACGCCTTCCTTAAGAACCTTAGGAGCACCGTCAACGATTTCCTTAGCTTCCTTAAGACCAAGACCAGTTACTTCTCTAACTACCTTGATAACCTTAATCTTTTCAGCGCCTACTTCTGTTAATTCTACGTTGAATTCAGACTTTTCTTCGCCTGCAGCAGCACCATCGCCTGCAGCAGCAGCAACTACAACACCTGCAGATGCAGATACACCAAATTCTTCTTCAGCTGCCTTTACTAAATCGTTAAGCTCTAAAACAGAAAGCTCTTTAACAGCTGCAATAATTTCTTCAATTGATAACTTAGCCATTTTAATATCCTCCGTTAATTTTAAATATAATTAGTTTCTAGGCGACTAATTCGCCACAATTTCTGCAAATAACAATTAAGCTTCTGCAGTTTCGTCCTTGTCTGCAATAGCCTTGATAACTCTTGCAAAACTTGCCATTGGTCCCTGGAAAGAACCAAGTAATCTTGAGAGAAGTACTTCTCTTGATGGGATGTCTGCAACTGCAACCATACCCTTAGCATCGTAGCAAGTACCTTCGATAACACCAGCCTTGAATTCAAGAGTCTTAGCTGTCTTCATATACTTACTAAGAATACCAGCAGCTACTGTTGGGTCATCATAACAGATAGCGATAGCACTAGGACCTTCAAAGTAATCCTTTAAGCCTTCGAACTGTGTACCTTCTACTGCGAAGTTCATCATTGTGTTCTTGTAAACTTTGTAATCAACGCCTGCTTCTCTTAACTGCTTACGAAGTTCAGTATCCTCTGCAACAGAAAGACCTCTAGCGTCAACAAGTACAGCAGAAGTAGCCTTTTCAAGCTTTTCCTTAATTTCGTTTACAACAACCTGCTTCTGTTCAACCTTTGCCAAAACTTACACCTCCTATAATATTTATGGAAGCCGTATAAAAAAAACCCTGTCGGGCAGACAGGGTGAAAAATACAAATCAAATGTATCCTCGGTAGGTAGTTCCACGTTACGACCATTGTCACCTACTGTCTACGGCACTTTTTGTATTATACTAAATTTATAATCTCTTGTCAAGAGTTTTTTTATTTTTTTCTTTCAATTTCTGATTCTGATATTTCATCGTAGCGAGAAATGTTCATAAGAATACCCATACAAGCCATCATAATTACCATTGATGTACCACCATAGCTTATGAAAGGCAATGGAATACCTGTGTTAGGCATTGAGTTTGTAACAACGGCAATATTGATAATAACCTGTACAGCAATCATAACTGTAATACCTGTTGCCATAAGCATAGCAAACATATCGTCTTTATGATTTATTGCAATTACAATACCTCTCCATACAAGTATGGCAAACAATATTACTACAATAGCAGCACCGAACCATCCCAATTCTTCGCAAATAATGGCAAATATAATATCGTTGTGGGCTTCCGGCATATAGCCAAGTTTCTGACGAGAACCACCTATACCAAGACCAAACATACCACCACTTGCTATGGCATAAAGGGACTGAACAATCTGGTAACCTGTACCTTCCAAGTCTGAGAATGGGTCACGCCACACTCTAACTCTATCGGAACGGAAACCTGTACCAAAGGTCATCGCAAGTACGCCTACTACACCAAGTACACCAATAGGTATAACTCTGGAAATTTTAGGAGTAGCCACAAAGAACAGTGAACAGCTTATTACACCAAGTACAATGGCTGTACTAAGGTTTTCTTTGGCTACAAGACCTGTAGGCACAGCTACTATCAAGAAATAAATACCAACACCTTTCCAAGTGTCAAATATTTCAGGCATTTGAGAAATAATAGTTGAAAGCACTATAATTACGGCTAATTTAGCTATTTCTGAAGGCTGGAAACCCCATAACCATCTTTTAGCACCACCGGCTTCTGTACCAAAAAAGAGAACCAGTACCAAAAGTATATTTGCTATTACATAGCCAATCATAGCAACTTTTCTCCACTTCTTGTAAGAAAATTGAGAACACAGAAACATTACTACAAAACCTGCTCCTGACCAGAGCAATTCCTTTTTCAAATAGTAATAAATGTCCCCTATTTTACCTCGGCCTGCTGTATAATAACTAGACGAGAAAACCATTACTATACCAATAGCAACCAAAAGAATAACACAAAGAAGGAGAATATAGTCTGTACTACCCTTTATTCTAATTTTATTATCAGCCTTTGGCGTTGAACCAAAACCATATTTAGTCGGGATATTCATTTATTTCACCTTACCTAAATTTTTTACATAATCCTTAAATATTTCGCCTCTCTGCTCATAAGACTTAAACATATCCCAACTTGCACAAGCTGGTGAAAGGAGTACACAATCTCCGTCTTCAGCATTTTCAACACAAAGGTCAATAGCCTTTTCAAATGTATCAGCTACTTCATAATTCTTAAAATCTATGTTGTTAAGGCACTTTACAATATTGTCCTTTACTGCACCAATAACAGCTACAAACTTTACTCTGTTAGGGAAAAGGTCAACCCATTCCTGAAAATCTGAGCCCTTGTCATAACCACCTGCAATAAGGCAAATAGGACTCTTCATAGCTAAAACAGCCTTTATTGAGGCATCTGGATTTGTACCCTTTGAATCATTGTAATAAGCAACATTCTTGTATGTAGTAACATATTCTATTCTATGTTCAACAGCTACAAACTCTCTTAATACCTTTCTGATTGTGTCCATAGGAACACCTACAGCAACGGCACAGCCTACTGCTGCCATAGCATTTTCCACATTATGACCACCGAGAATATTGAGTTCGTCAATGTCCACAACTTTTTCGTTATAACCAAGACAGTTAATATATATGCTCTTTTCATCTGAGTATATACCATCTTTATTTTTGCCATCAAGAGAGAAGTAAACAACTTTTGCCTTTGTTCTGTCTGCCATACCACGAGTAACTTCATCGTTGTAATTTAATACACAGTAGTCATTTTCGTCCTGATTTTCAAAAACTCTTTCCTTAGCAGCAATATAGTTTTCAAGAGTATGATGTCTGTTAAGGTGGTCTGGTGTGATATTGAGAACAGCACTTACCTTTGGCTTAAATGTATCAATAGTTTCAAGCTGGAAACTAGAAAGCTCTGCTACAACACAACCGTCTTCTGAAGTATCAAGACAACAGTCAGCAAAAGGATTTCCTATATTACCTACAACATATGAATTCTTAAAATAAGCCTTTAAAATTTCGCCTACAAGAGTTGTAGTTGTTGTCTTACCGTTAGTACCTGTAATACCAATAACCGGAGATTTACAGAAAAGCCATGCAAGTTCAATTTCACCCATAACCTTTACTCCTGCCTTTTTAGCCTTTTCTACAAAAGGTAAATCAGTAGGAACACCAGGGCTCATAACGAGAATATCCATACCCTCTACAATATCATCTGGATTTGCACCTAAAAATAAATTAATACCCTCTGATTTAAGTTCAGATACAACATCTCCAAGCTTGTCCTCTGTTTTAGCATCCTGTATTGTAACTTCTGCTCCTAATTTTTTTAAAAGTCGAGCAGCTGAAATACCACTCTTAGCTACGCCACTAACCAATGCTTTTTTATTTTTGAAATCCATAATCTATTCTTCCTCCTAGAAAAGATTTTTGCTTGCTACAAAACCTAATAAACATAATACAGCAGTTGCAATAGTGAAAAGTTCAACAACCTTAATACCCTGCAAACCACTTAATTCAAAATGGTGGTGAATTGGTGCCATTTTGAAAATTCTCTTACCACCGGTAAGCTTGAAATAACCTACCTGAATCATAACTGAAAGAGATTCACAAACATATACAAAACCTACAATAACAAGCATTATAGGCATTTTTGTAAGTATAGCCACACTCGCTACAAAACCACCTAATGCAAGTGAACCGGTATCACCCATAAATACCTTTGCAGGATATGAGTTGAATACTAAGAAACCTAATAATGCACCTATTGCAGCACCACAAACTGGAATAAGTCCCTTGTTTACAGCATATGCAATAAATACAAAGTAAGTTGCTACAAGTACAGTAACACCAGATGCAAGTCCGTCAAGACCGTCTGTTAAGTTTACACTATTTACTGTACCAACCATTACAAAGAAAAGGAAAGGCACATAAAGCCAACCTAAATTAATGTAAAAACCTTTTGTAAATGGCACATAAATTTCTGTGCCAAAATCATTCATCTTTAACAAGTAAATCGCAAAAAGGATTGTTACTATAAGCTGGAAAACAACCTTCTGCCAAGCTCTCAAACCAAGAGAACGTTTCTTAACAACCTTAATATAGTCATCAAGGAAGCCTACAAGTCCATAACCTACTGTAATAAGCAATACTACAATAGCATCGGGGTTGTCCTTTACAAAGAACAAAGTTGCAATAGCAAATGCACCAATCATAAATATACCACCCATAGATGGTGTACCCTGTTTCTTTAAATGTGACTTTGGTCCATCATCTCTTACATTCTGTCCGAAATTATGAAGCTTTGGAATAACAAATGCTCCTAAAACAACACAGGCAATAAAAGCAATAATTAAAGCATATGCTGCTGAAAATAAATCGTAATTCATATTATTTAATCTCCTTTATTCTTTCTGTTGTTTTTTCAAAGTGCATACCTCTGGAAGCTTTTATTAATATAGTCATTCCGTCCTCGAGAATGTTGCCCATTTTCTCCCAGAATTCTTCCTGTGTAGGGAAGTAATATACATTTTCTTTTCTTAAGCTCAATGCTCCCTCGTACATAGACTTACTTATTTCTCCTATGCAAACAAGGGTGTCAATATTTTTCTCTATAGCATACTGACCTACTTCGCTATGGAGCTTTGGTCCAAAATCTCCAAGCTCAAGCATATCACCTAATATACAACAGCTTTTACCCTCAACTGGAGCAACTACATCAATACCAGCCTTTGTAGAGTTTGGATTTGCATTATATACGTCATTTACTATTGTATATCTGTCTGTCTTTACAATATCCATTCTCATTTTTGTTGGTACAAAGGACTCAATACCCTTTTTAATTTCATCTGCATTAAGACCAATCTTTAAGGCAATAGCAGTTGCTGCCATAGCATTACTTACCATATGAAGTCCCGGTACAGGAATATCTACATCAAAGGAAACCTCTTTTGTATGTATAGTACAAGAAATACCCTCTATTCCCTTTGGCTGAATGTTATCTGCATAAACCTCTGCATTTTTATCATTCATTGAAAAATAGCAAATATTCTTGTATTTATCCTTTACAGTAACAAGCATATCGTCATCGCCATTGAGAACCTTGTATCCGTCCTCCATAGACTCAAACATTTCACATTTAGCCTTTAAAATGCCTTCTCTTGAACCTAAATTTTCAATATGAGAAACACCAACATTTGTAATAACAGCCATATCAGGATTTGCAATATGAGTAAGATAGCTAATTTCTCCAAAATGGTTCATACCCATTTCAATAACAGCACATTCTGTGTCATCCTCTAATCTGAAAAGAGTAAGTGGAACACCAATATCATTGTTAAAGTTACCTTCTGTTTTCAAAACATTGTATTTCTGTGCAAGAACAGATGCCACAATATCCTTTGTTGTTGTTTTACCTGTACTTCCTGTAATACCAACAACAGGAATTTTATGAATAGAACGATAATATCTGGCTAAATCACCTAAAGCCTTATGAGTATCTTCAACCATAATTACAGGAACAGTAGTATTAACTTCTTCCTGTGAAATAACAGCTACTGCTCCATTTTCAACAGCTACATCTATAAACTTGTGACCATCAAAAGATGCTCCCTTTAGTGGAATAAACAATGCTCCATTAGAAATAGTTCTTGTATCAGTAGAAACGGCTGTAACAACAACATTATCTCCTATAAGTCTACCCTCAACAGCCTTAGCAATTTCTTCTAAAGTAAGTTTCATTTTATAATCCCTCCAAAGCTTCCTTGGCAACTTCTACATCGTCAAAGTGAATAGTCTTATCCTTGAAAATTTCGTAGTCCTCGTGACCCTTACCGGCAATTACAACACTATCTCCAGCCTTTGCAATAGCAACAGCTCTAAAAATAGCTTCTTTTCTATCAACAATTTTTTCGTAATCATCAGTTACTGGGCGTACACCTTCTTCAACCTGATTGATAATGTCAATAGGTTCTTCAGACCTTGGATTATCAGAAGTAATAATAGAATAGTCACCTAATCTGGCAGCAATATCACCCATAATAGGACGCTTTGTCTTATCTCTGTCGCCACCACAGCCAAAGACAGTAATAACATTACCCTTTGTAAACTCTCTAACAGCATTTAAAATGTTTTCAAGACCGTCTGGAGTGTGAGCATAGTCTACAATTACATTAAATCCCTTGTCATTTGGAACAGACTGTATTCTGCCCGGTACACCCTTTATGGCATTAATACCAGTCTGAATATCATCAACAGCAATACCCATTGAAAGAGCAGCACCAATAACACCTAAAGCATTGTAAACACTAAATCTGCCCGGAACTTTTAAGTTAAAATCAACATCAGCACCGTTGATATTAACTGTAAATACTACTCTGTCCATTAAGTAGTGAATGTTCTTAGCCTGTAAATCACTAGGTTCATCAATACTGTAAGTAATAATGTCACAAGTAGATTCATCAATAATCTTCTGACTCCACTTATCATCTACATTTATAATACCAGTCTTACACATTTTGAACAATTTAGCCTTAGCAAGGCAGTAGTTTTCCATAGTCTTGTGGAAATCCAAATGGTCCTGTGTAAGGTTTGTAAAAATACCAATTGTTAAAGTCGATACCGTCAACTTTCTTTAATGCCAAACCATGAGAAGAAATCTTCCA
>ENA-OQHL01001529-OQHL01001529.1-human-gut-metagenome-genome-assembly--contig:-NODE-1529-length-11493-cov-2.884040_pt1 | contig 11493 bp, 12 predicted proteins | sample MGYA00242565_ERZ504723 | MGnify/ENA primary metagenome ERZ504723 (study PRJEB26092, sample SAMD00036211) | human gut metagenome | host: Homo sapiens | study: EMG produced TPA metagenomics assembly of...
TTTCCTCCAAAAATGATCAGATATCCTATCTCAGATAATTTTATCGGCGTTTTCATTTTTTTTTATAACTGTTTTATCAACTCACTGTTTCTTTTTGGAAATCCCCTTATCCATTTTCAACCACCGCCGATAAAGTTAAAAGAAATACTATTCTGATTATTATGAAAAAAAGGCGGTGTACAATATGAGCAGTGGTATGGACAGCAGTATTCTGGATACATACCTTTATGAAGAAAACAATCTTTTAGACCAGTTAGACGAAATGCTGGTTGCTGATGAGAAAAACGGTGATTTTTCCACCGATGACGTAAATGAGATCTTCCGTATCATGCATACGATCAAAGGCTCTTCTGCAATGATGGAATTTAATTCGATCTCCACGATCGCCCATCATATTGAAGATGTATTTTTTTATATCCGTGATAAAGGAATCGAAACTCTGGATCCTGAACATAAGAAAGAACTTTTCAACCTGATGTTCCGTTCAGAGGATTATTTAAGAAGCGAAATCGAGAAAGTAGAACAGGGAGTACCTCTTTCTACTGATATTGATGCGTTCTCCAATGAGATCAATTCTTTTTTGAAGAAGATCAGCGGCGCTGCACCTGCACAGCCGGAAGCTTCACAGGCTGCTCCCGGATCTTCCAGTCCTGCCGCTCCTGCTTCTCTCCCTGATGATAAGGATGCTGTCTGCTTTTTCCATGTTTTTCTGGAAGAAGGCGTGGGAATGGAGAATCTGCGGGCTTATATGATCGTAAATGCAGTAAGGGAATGTGAAGTGACTTTTCGTTTCTATCCCAGTGATATGGAAACAGATTCGGATACTTCACAGAAGATCGCAGAAAATGGCTTTTTCCTTGCTTTTGACTCCAGTGAAGACGCTTCTAAGGCTGAAGGGATTTTAAAAACCCAGAACCACATCCGATCTTATGAGCTTGTAAATGTCCCAAAAGCCGCTCCTCCCGCAAAAGCTGAGGAAAAAAAGGCATCTGTTTCCAAATCCACGGCACCAGCACCTGCATCCACAGATACAGCTGCCGGGAAAGCAGCTCCTATGCTTTCCCATGCCCCGGTCAAGCAGAATCTGATCAGCGTCAACCTGATGAAGCTGGACAGCCTGATGGATATTGTTGGTGAGATCGTGATCACTGAATCCATGGTCACATCTTCCCCTGAATTAAACCTGCTGCCAAGGGACAACAGGGATAATTTTATGAAATCTGCACGTCAGCTGCGTAAGCTCACCAATGATCTGCAGGATATTGCCATGTCTTTACGCATGGTCCCGATTTCCGGCGTATTCCAGAAAATGAACCGTATTGTGCGTGATATGAAGCAAAGCCTGGGAAAAGACGTCCGTCTGACCATTGTAGGTGAAGATACAGAGGTAGATAAGACGATCGTAGACAATATACAGGATCCTATCATGCATATCGTGCGTAACAGCATGGATCATGGGATTGAAGAAACAGCCCAGGAACGTATTGCTGCCGGTAAGGATCCCCAGGGCGAGATCGTTCTTTCCGCTTCCCATACCAGCAGTGAGGTTGTTATCTCCGTTAAAGATGACGGATATGGCATGGATCCCCAGAAGATTCTTGAAAAAGCCCGGTCAAAGAACATGCTGACCAAGCCTGATTCTGAATACAGCCAGAAGGAGATCCTGGGGCTGATCATGCTTCCCGGATTTTCCACCAATACAGCGGTAACTGAATATTCCGGTCGTGGTGTTGGAATGGATGTTGTAAAGAAAAATGTAGAATCCTTAGGCGGTATCGTTTCTGTATCCAGTACCTACGGTGAAGGAACTACGATTTCCATGAAGATCCCGCTGACTCTGGCTATTGTTGACGGCATGAAGGTAACGGTAGGTGATTCTATTTTTACTATACCTATCGCCAATATCCGTCAGTCCTTTAAGGTGAAAGCGGATCAGGTGATCAAAGATGAATATGGCAATGAAATGGTAGAACGTGTTGACCACTTTTATCCTATCGTCCGCCTTCATTCCTTCTATCACCTTCCAACTGAGGTTACCCAGATGGAAGACGGTATCCTTTTATGGGTGGAAGCAAATGACCGTTCTTACTGCCTGTTTGTAGATGATCTGATCGGCGAGCAGCAGGTGGTAGTAAAGCCGCTTCCTGCTTTTCTCAGTGAATTTAACCTGAAAGACCACGGCATCACCGGCTGTACTATTATGGGTGATGGCAATATCAGCATCATTCTGGATATCCTCAGCTTATATTCCATAGCTGTAGAGAATGCGTAAACAGGAGGTTTTAAAATGGCTGAAGTAACAGAAACAAATATCCAGACAGACGTACCGGCTGAAAACCAGTCCGTTGAACGCTGTCTTACCTTTGAGTCGGGAGATATGACTCTGTTTTTAAGTATCAATAACGTAACGGAGATCATCAATGACTGTGCGATCACTCATCTTCCACTGGTACCTGATTATATTAAAGGAATCATCAATCTGCGTGGTCAGATCCTTCCGGTAGTAGATATACGGCTCTATATGGGCAAGCCTGCTTTGGAATATAACAGTAAGACCTGCTTTATCGTTTTAAATGTAGACGATCTTCCTGTATGCATCGTTGTGGATTCTGTACAGCAGGTGATCGATATTGATCTTCAGGATGTACGTCCGATCCTATCAAACGCAGACAGAAGCTGTTAGATGGTATGATCACACTTGAAAATGGGACTGTGCTTATGTCTTTTGACTGCAAGTCCCTGGTCAGCTCTTAATGTACTCCCGGAATCTTTTGTACTTGATTTTGCGAGAAGATTTTTTGTCAGTCGCAAAGGCAGGTGCAGGAAAGACTCCGAGAGTACATCCGATTCCTAAGGAGGTCATACAATGCTTACATTAAGTGACGGGGATTTTAACCGTCTTTACACTTATATTCAACAGCACTATGGCATCAATCTGAGCCACAAAAAACAGCTGATCACCAGCCGTCTTACTAATATGCTGCAGCAGAAAGGGTTTCATAGTTTTACAGAATACATAGATGAGATCATCTCAGGTAAAGATCCTGAGATGGTTTCTGTTATGTTAAACAAGCTGACTACCAACTATACCTATTTTTTATGCGGGGCAAAAAAGAACACTTTTTGACTTTTCTCCAGAAGCAGATTCTTCCTGAGCTTGCAAACAAGCACTCCCGGGACCGTTTCTATTTGCGATCTGGAGTGCCGGCTGCTCCTCCGGTGAAGAACCTTATAACATTTTCTATGTATCTGAAAGAATATTTTTTCCGCTATTCCCGGAAGCTGGGATACCCGTATCCTTGCTACGGACATTTTCCCAGCGTGTTCTGGATTCTGCCATGGATCCCAGATATTCCCTTGAAAGCTTAAAAGAGCTTCCTCCTTCCTGGCAGGAACGCTATTTTGTTCCCATAGGATATAAAACCTATACCGTTTCAGATGCTTTTAAGGAAAAATGTGATCTTTCGTTCCTTTTAACCTGATGGATCCCATCCATTTCCGCAAAAAGTTTTGACCTGATCTTCTGCAGAAACGTGATGATCTATTTTGATCGTCCTACGAAGGCGGCACTGGTAAGGCGCTTTTATGATGCTACCGCTCCGGGAGGCTACTTATTTATCGGACATTCTGAAAGCCTGGATAAGGAAAGCTGCCCGTTTTCCTATATTGAACCGGCTATTTACCGAAAGATCTGATCCCGTAGGTTATCTCATACGTTGTTACACTTATCTTATTAAGGAGGCATTATGATCATGGATCATAAATTAAAATTAATGGTGGTGGACGATTCACCCTTGTTCCGCACCTGGCTGATCCGTTCTCTCTCTGCGGATGACCGTTTCCAGATTGTAGGATATGCAGTAAATGCCCTTGACGCCCAGGAAAAGATCCCGCTACTGCAGCCGGATATGCTTACCCTGGATATTGAAATGCCGGGAATGTCCGGCATTGAATTTTTTAAAGCAGCTTCTTCCAGTCCACCCTATCCCGGTGATTCTGGTATCTTCCCTGAACCTGAGGGTTTTTGATGCCCTGGAAGCAGGAGCTGTGGATTTTGTACGGAAACCGGATGAAACCAATGGACTGTCTAAAGAGATCTTTCTTTCTACACTCCGCTCCAAACTTATGGTAGCGGCTGCTTCCCACGTACACCTTCCTTCTGCTCTCTCAGACCCTCAGGCAGGTGGTATCCGCAAGGTTTCTTCTTTACCTCCTGCCAGAAATACTTTCCTGCAGAAACCAAAGATTCCTCTGGGTGCTTCCCCTGAAACAGTGATCGCTATCGGGGCATCTACAGGCGGTACAGAAGCCATTCTCGAAGTAGTAAAGAATTTTCCTGCAGATACTCCCGGAGTTGTCATCACCCAGCACATGCCTGCCGGTTTTACAGCCATGTATGCAGACCGTTTAAACAAGATCTGCAAAATGGAAGTACGGGAGGCGAAAAATGGAGACCGGATCCGCAAAGGTCTCATGCTTTTAGCTCCCGGAGGTCTGCAGATGCGTGTGGTACCTCTTGGAAACTCCTATGCAGTCAGTGTGCAGGAAGGAGAAAAGGTAAACGGACACAGGCCTTCTGTGGATGTGCTTTTTGACTCAGTCGCATTACATGTGCGGGAACACGCCATCGGCGTTCTTCTCACAGGAATGGGAGCAGATGGAGCTGCCGGTCTTTTGCGTATGCGCAAAAACGGCGCTTATACCATCGGACAGGACAAGAACAGCTGTGTTGTCTACGGCATGCCTATGGAAGCACATAAGATTGGCGCTGTATGCCAGCAGTGTCCTTTAAATACCATTGGTCAGACTGTCCTGGCCCGTCTATCCCTTCGTTAACGGATAAGAAATGAATGGATAAAAAATGAAAGATAGAACTTTAAAGAATCAAAAAAAAACATATAAATAAAACCTTGAAACAGTTCCGACTTGCGAAAACGCTGATCCAACTTTCTATTACCGGTACAGTTTCGGTGATCACTGCCAGCCTGAGCTTTTATTTTTGCCCAGGCTTTTCTTCCCAGGTCGTAGATGAGGCCAGATCTGGCATTTACTTTGTACAGACTGCCAGCCACCGTAAATTTCAGGAGCTGGAAGACTTTTTAAAAAAAACAGAATCAGACAAAACAGGGAGCACAATCAAAGACAGAGCTTTCAAAGGATACTTCCGGAATACAGGGGGGTCCAGATACATCTTCTGTCACCTCAAAGACCTCTCCGGTGATCCTTGGTAAAGCAGAAAACCTGGATATGGAGGCAAAACCGGGATCAGACGGCAATTCTTTAGATGCTGCCATCCTGGATACCAGTATGGGACCGATGTACTACTATAATCAGGGAGATACCCGCTGGAGCAGTTATCTCTACGGCGGTTCAGATCCCATGCTCCAGTATGGATGTGGTCCTACTGCTGCAGCCATGCTCATCTCCAGCTTCACAAATGACGGAGAAGCCATTACCCCGGTAACGATCGCAGACTGGTCTGCTGCCAATGGCTATTATGCCCCCCAGGGAGGTTCCTATCATAGCCTGATTCCTTCTGTCCTTGCAGCCTATGGCTTCCAGGTGGAATCTGTAACAGACCATTCTCCCCAGAATGCAGCTTCCCTTCTTTCTTCCGGTCATATCCTGGTCGCCCTTATGGGTAAGGGAAGCCTGACGCAAAACGGTCACTTTGTCCTGATCACAAAACTCCTTCCTGACGGTAATGTTTCTATCGCAGATCCTAACAGCTTTGATAACAGCACCTGCGAATGGGAGCTTCCTCTTCTCATGGAAGAGTTGAAAAAAGTCTATGACAGCGGTGCCCCGCTCTGGGCCGTTTCCATGGCTGCATCAAACTCTTCCCTCTCCTGAGGAAGGAGGATTCCCCTGAACATCCGCTCCAGATCCTTTCTGCCTATTGCCATAGCCACCCGCAGAAGGATCACCTTGTCTTTTATATCAGAATAATCATAAATCTTACCTAAAAACTGAACTACCTCTTCTGCGCTGACATTGCTCTCTGTAAAACAGTTGATCAGAGTCAGCAGCGCATTCATATCTTTGTGGTCAGTATTCAGTACGATCACACAATAGCGGACCGCTTTCTGGTAATCTCCCAGCCTTCTGCAGCCTTCTCCCAGACACTCATACATCTGGATCAGCATAGAGGTGGTAATGATCCCCCTGTTCACTGTCCCATAGGTTTCCAGCTTTGCTATAGCCAGTTCATACATCTGTACCGCTTTTTCATATTGCCCCTTTCTCCAGTACCAGTCCCCCATAACACAGTCAAAATCAGGCTCTTTCGGAAGCTTTTCCACTGCTTCTTTATAAATAGCTTCCACCTCGGCTTCCGGTGCATTCAGGCACTGGGAGACCCTTAACAGGTTTGTATAGGTATAAGAACTTCGCTGATCATATACCCCCAGTTTTTCCGGCATGGCTGCCACCGCCTTTTTGTATGCATCCCTTGCTTCTTCATTTTTTCCGTCTGAAGAATAGGTATCTCCCAGATATCCAAGATAATCACAGTTTTCAGGCTCCTGCTTCAGGATCTCCAGGATGATGTTCCGATTCCTTTCAAATTTTGACTTATCCTTCTTCTCCTGTTCCTGGTATCCGGTATGAAGGAAAGCCAGCTGCTTTGTAGCATCTGTCAGATGCAGTCCGGATCTTCCTTTTCTGACCAGGTGTTCGTGTATTTTTCCTACATAGCGCAGGTCCGGCCGGTTTACAAAAAAGCGGATCATGGTGCCGCCGCTTGTAATATGGTTGTTTTCATCCAGATCTACAATCCCTGTAAGAAGACCATCTACATCGTCTCCAACATATTCCAATATCTCCGGTATCTTCTTTGTATCCTCCGGAGTAAAGCTTTCATCTGCATCAAGAAAGGCGATCCAGTCTCCTTTTGCCTGGTCAATGGCAAAATTTTTGGCAGCAGCAAAATCATTGATCCATGGGAAGAAAAATATCTTTGCCCCCATTTCCCTGGCAATCTCCACAGTACGGTCACTGCTTCCTGTATCTACTACGATCTGTTCACACATGATATCCTTCCCCCAGGAAAGGGCACGGCGGATATTTTTTTCTTCATTTTTCACGATCATACACTGTGATATGGTTTTTTTCATCATCGGTTACCTTCTTTTTAAGTTCTAAAGGACATATTTAAAAAAAGAGGATCTGCGCAAAGCAGATCCCCTAAAAGATGCAGAATCAATTTCAAGATTACTGCAGCATACTTAATACACCCTGAGGCATAGCGTTGGACTGGGAAAGCATAGACTGAGCAGCCTGTAAAAGAATGTTGTTCTTTGTATAAGCTGTGATCTCATCTGCCATATCAGTATCACGGATACGGCTTTCCGCTGATGTAATATTTTCAGAAGTTACCTTCAGGTTGTTTACTGTATGCTCCAGACGGTTCTGGGCAGCACCAAGGGTCGCACGGTAAGTAGATACTCTCTCAATTGCAGCATCTACAGATGCCATTGCCTTGAATGCATCCGTTGTAGTACTAACTTTGATCTGATCAATAGTTAATGCTGCCGCTGTCATAGTCAGCTGTGCAACGGTCATTGCGTTGGTCTTATCTGCAGTAGCACCGATGAAGAAAGTCAGGTTCTGCCCTTTCTTCGCAGGACTTAAAGGTGTCTCACCATTGAACTTTGTAGTAGAAGCGATACGGGTAATCTCCTTGTTCAGTGCATCGACCTCAGCCTGGATGTTATCTCTTGCAGTCTTGGTATAAGTACCATTTGCTGCCTGGGTGGTCAGAGTCTTCATACGCTGAAGCATGGAGTGGGTCTCTGTCATAGCACCTTCTGCTGTCTGGATCAGACCGATCGCATCGTTTGCGTTGTTTACAGCCTGGTTTAAACCATTGATCTGGGAACGCATGGTCTCGGAAATAGCCAGACCTGCTGCGTCATCGCCTGCACGGTTGATCTTGTAACCGGAAGACAGCTTCTCTAAGTTTTTGCTCAGTGCACTCTGGTTGGTACTTAAGTTTCTGTAAGAATTGATCGCTGCAATATTATGCTGAATTACCATAATGAATTCCTCCTTTTATAAAAGAAAATATGGCAGTGGACTCCTTTCCTCTGTCTTCTATTGTCCCAAGGGCCCTTTCTGGAACAGCAGAATTTTCTTTCTATGTATATATATCGTCTTATGTTAAAAAAACATAAGCCTGTTTTTCATTATTTCTTTCATTTTTATTTTAAAAGTTCAAGTATGGTCTGAGGGAGATTATTTGCATTTGTAAGCATCATATTAGAGGACTGGAGGACGATGTTACTGCTGGTATATTTTGTGATCTCTTCTGCCATATTGGTATCACGGATCTGGCTTTCTGCCGCCTGCATGTTTTCACTTGTAACGCTTAAATTATTGTGGGTGTGATCCAGATGCATATAAGCAGCTCCAAAAGATGCCCTGACCTTAGAAACAGCCTCTATTGCATCTTCAATGTATCCTACAGATTTTTGTCCCTTTTCTACATCGGAAAAATCTGTCTGTTCCAGCTTTAGTTCCCTGCTTCCTATATAATAGCGTTCTACATCCAGAACTTCTCCAGCCTGGGCAGAACCGCCGATCTGGAGCGGGATCGTATCATCCAGCTTTGGCGGCTGCCAGAGCTGTGTATTTGCATTGGCATCTGCCCTGGAAAACAGGGAGATCTCTCCAAATTTAGTGGTAGAACCAATCCTGTCAATCTCCTCAAGGATCTGGTCTTTTTCCATGTTCAAGGTTTCCCTGTTGGATTGATCGTAAGTTCCATTTGCAGATTTTAAAGCCAGAGTCTTCAGTCTCTGGAGCATGGAATGGACCTCTGTCAAAGCGCCATCTCCTACATTGGTAAGTCCGATGCCGTCATCAATGTTTCTCATCGCCTGGTTCAGGCTGTTGATCCTGCTGCGCATACCTTCCGAGATCGTCAGGCCAGCTGCATCATCTCCTGCACGGACGATCCGAAAGCCGGAAGACAGCTTTTCAAGGGACTTTTTCAGCTTTCCTGTTTCGATCCCTTGATTTCTGGCAGCATTTATGGATGCTATGTTATTCTGTACCTGCATGATGTTTCACCTTCCTTTGTATCTTCTATGAGAATATCATCAAATAACCATTTGTTTTTATTATCGGCAAAATGCCTTACTTTATTGATACCAGCGTCAAGAAGCCGGAATTGCGGGAGTGCAAAGCACGCAGCAATGCGGTATCTGTCTGTCAGATCAGCGTACCCCTATCCTTACCCATATTCATCATCATCTGAAGACGGAGAATCTGCACCATATTAGACCAGTCTTCCCCGGAAAGGTTCTCTCCCTTTCCTGCTGCCAAAAGTGTACCAAGGCTGCTTCCTGTAAGGCCACTTCCTATAAGGCTGCTCACTGCTATACTGCCGGATGTTTTACCATATGTTCCGGTACTCACCGTACGTCCTGCCAGGATCGTATTGTTTCCCGCATAATCTGCCATGATCTTTTTTACATAATTCTGGGTTTCTTTATATGGTGGGATGCCTCCGTATTTGGTCACACTGCCCGGTCCAGCGTTATAGGCTGCCAGTGCAAGGCTTACGTCTCCTCCGAACCGGTCCAGATTTTGTTTTAAGTATTTTGCCCCGCCAGGATCATTTGTCTGGCATTGTAAGGATCGCTTACTCCAAGAGAACGGGCTGTTCCCGGCATCAGCTGCACTCACGCCCATAGCCCCTGCTTTGGATACAGCCTTTGGATTAAACCCTGACTCCGCCTTTGCCACCGCCCTGAGAAGTTTAGAAGGGATCTGATATAAAGCAGAAGCTTCTTCGAAAATAGAATCCATATCTTCTTTTATGGCATTCAGCCCATTTTTCAGTATCCCCTGAAATTCCTGGACCGGTGTTGTCTTCTGTGTCTGATCTGCTGCCTGTGCAGCTAACTTTACTCCATCTCCTGTTATCGGTGCTAAACTCATATTTCTTACTCCTTTCGGCCTGCGCCGTCTGCTCCAAGGTACCAGCCGTCCTGAGAACGGTTTACTGCCATAGATCCATCGTTATTTAAATAATACCAGATATTTTTATCATAAAACCAGCCGGTCTTCATATCCCCATCCGGGTTTAAGTAATACCATGTTCCATTTCCAGTATCCACCCAGCCGGTCTTCATACAGCCATTTCCATCGAAATAATACCATTTTCCACCATACAGGAACCATCCCCTGGTACGGTTTCCTTCAGCGTTAAAGTAGTACCATATACCTCCCACCAGCTTCCAGGTATTGACTGCCAGAGTCCCATCCGGCATAACAAAGTTGTCTCCCTTTAGAGAACCTGCTACGCCGGGACCAGTACTGCTGCTCTGGGAAGTTGCTGCATGTTTTTTTTCTTTCTCCTCTTCCTCACTGTCATCTATATCCTGTTCCTGTGATGTAACAAATTCCCCTTCTTTTAAGTATTTTTTCTGTTCTGCTGTAACCGGGACCGCTTTTACCTGATAATAGTAGATCTTGTCCGGATCTGTCATGTACTCCTTTAAGCTGACAGAGTTATCTGTAACTGTCATCCGTTTTACCACTTTATCATTTCCATATAAAGTCAGGGTATAGCCCGGAGCATAGTCTACCTTCTTCCACACTGCCTTTTCTGAGTCAAGTGAACTCCAGCCTGCTAAAGCTGTGTCACCCAGAACAGTGACCGGCGTATAGTCCACTTTTACCTGCATGGTGGTATTATCCAGGGCTTTCGCCGATACAAAATCCGCCCCGGTCACACGGCATTTGGATCGTCCAAGGGACACAGGAAAATACTTTCCCTGTGCAGCATCCACCGTGATCTCCATCCGTACCTTTTTACCAGGTTTCCAGTTTTCATATTCTGTTTTGTAATAAATATCCCCAATGGATACCCCTGATCCGCTGATGGTGATCTGGGGCTGTGGTATTTCCTCCGGATCTCCAAAAGTGGTGTCAAATTTAATACTCATGGTCTCGATGATGCTGCTCTCTGCCCCATAAGCTGTATACATATGAAAGATTCCCCCCGGTAAAGACTGTAAGCTTCCTGTTCCAAGCAGCAGTCCTGTTCCGGCACAAAGGAGTATTTTTCTGATCATTTTCATATCCATTCCTCACATATCTTTACCTGTACCAGATCCCGTCCTCATTAACATAAAATCCATTGATATACTGGTTTTTTGCCATTTCACCTGAATCCGGCCAAAAATAATACCAATTCCCGTCAATCTGATACCAGCCGGTAGCCATAACTCCGTCAGCATCCAGGAAATAAGTTTTCCCTTCCCGGATCATCCAGCCGGTAAGCATAGCTCCCTGAAGGCTGTTGTCAAGTGTGTTTAAGTAATACCAGGAACCATTCTGTTCCAGCCAGCCGGTATATAAGGAGCCGTCTTCCCTGAAAAAAGTAATAATCCGCCCCTATGATCTTCCAGCCTCCATAAGCCATGGTTCCTGTGTATGCCCCATTTTTCCGTTAATGGCCAGAAATAATACCACTGTCCATTG
>ENA-OQHL01001530-OQHL01001530.1-human-gut-metagenome-genome-assembly--contig:-NODE-1530-length-11490-cov-2.173810_pt1 | contig 11490 bp, 11 predicted proteins | sample MGYA00242565_ERZ504723 | MGnify/ENA primary metagenome ERZ504723 (study PRJEB26092, sample SAMD00036211) | human gut metagenome | host: Homo sapiens | study: EMG produced TPA metagenomics assembly of...
AATTCACTCATAAAACGCGGCAAATCGGTATCTAAAGACTCAAATGGCTTCTTTCCGTACCAGACTCCCCAATTATGACTGTCTCCTGTCCCCCATGACTCCGGACGCCCCCAGTTCAGCGAGATAAGGCGAACTGTGCACATAAAAACGATCCGAATCAAATTCTTTAACCATTGAAGGCAACAGCTCACGGAACAGTTTATCATAACCATGCATTAATCCTTGATAAACCTCCGGAGTAAACTTCTTCTCAAAACCCCAATATTTCAGAGCTTCCAGTATTTCATTATTACCACACCACATCGCCAAAGAGGCATGATTCCGAAGACGGCGAATATTGTAAACAGCCTCCGCCTCTACCCGTTTCAGGAAAGTAGGATCGGATGGATAAGGAGTACACGCAAACATAAAATCCTGCCAGACAAGTATCCCGTTCTCATCGGCAAGGTCATAGAAAAGATTATTCTCATATGTCCCACCGCCCCATATACGAACCATATTCATATTGGCCTCCTTCATGTCACGGAACAAAGTCTGATAGCGTTCCGTAGTAACATTAGGCAGCAGTGCATCCTGAGGAATATAATTAGCTCCTTTGGCAAACATCGGTATGCCATTGACTTCAAAATAAAAAGATTCTCCGTCCTTATCTTTTTCATTTACCACACGAATCGTTCGTAAACCAATCCGATGAGATTGTTCCGCAACAATCCGATCTCCACAAGCTATCTGAGCCGAGAAATCATACAGAGTCGGAGTTCCCCAACCATTTGGCATCCATCGTACAGGGTTCGTCACTTCAGCAGGAAGAGTGATATGATTTATCCCGGGTTGCAGGGTCACCTGCTGTTTTACTTCTGTAACGGTAGTTCCATTCAACGATACATTGACCCTTACTTCAGCCGGAATTTTCTGAGGAACGATCTGGTTTACAATCAGTTCATTAGACAGACGAGCGTTTTCATCTGTCAGCAATAATTGTCTGACATGGTAGTCAGATATGGTAGCTATGTCGTAAAAACGAAGAGTAACCGGGCGCCAGACACCACTTGTCACCATTCGGATGCCCCAGTCCCAACCGTAACTATACGGAGCCTTACGGCTGAACACACTAAGATGTTTCTCGTGATGATCGTTATCCGCCGGATAATTGAAGCCATTGGAAGCATATTGTGGCAACGTTTGCCGAATAGGTGAATGGAAATAAATATATAAGTGATTCTCGCCCTTCCGCAACACAGATTTTACAGGAAGTGTATACCCCACAAACATATTATCAGCCTTCAGCAGTAATGAGCCGTTGAGATATACGTCTGCATAGGTATCAAGACCTTCAAAAATAAGTTGGATTCCGTCACGATTCAATTGCTCTTCGGAGACTATAAAGGAGGTTCTATATTCCCAGTCCTCATTCTCCACCCATTGAATTTTCTTTTCATTCATCCCATAAAAAGGATTCGGCAGTAATTCATGACTGATCAGGTCCTGATGAACCGTACCAGGAACCGTGGCTCGCATCCACTTTTCAGTCCCTGATTGAGAAAATTCCCAACCGGTATCCAGTAGCATGACTTCCGAAGTGTCATTACCTTGAGCATAAACCATACTACAGCAACATAGCAATCCACATGCTATCGGGGCTATCTTTCCTGTCAAATTTAAGATCATAGTGGGGGCATTAGATATTAACGGAGTAAAGATATTGCTTTTTTGTTAAATATTTCCTATTGAAGCTACAAAATATCTCATTTCATCGAAAATTCGGCACGAAATGTCGAAGCAGGCAGTCCTTCCCGATTGATCAGATTAGCCCGCGTAAAAGGTTGCCAGCCATAACGTACATAGCGGGGATTTGGCACTTCTTTACTATACACCTTCACCTGGTCTCCTACAACCTCAGCCGTTGCCGGATAATAGATACCATCATATTCCGCTACTTCAAAGCATTGTAAAGGCTTTCCGTCTGAACTCCGCATCCCTTTTCCATAATCAAAAGATAAAAAGACTTTCCCACCGCGAACGTTGCACCACGAAATAAAGGACCGGAAGGAATGACATTTTTCTGATACGTTTTATTCAAAGCCCTCGCGCCAAATCGCTCTCCCACAGGTTTCTTACAGATAGGATGCACATCCAGAGAATCACCATGATCGCTGGATACAGCCATTCCGATATGAGAAATTTCATTCAACATTCTACGCTGACTATCACGGAACCAAGGCCAGGAAGGGCGATTCAAACTGGATAATTGTACATAATAAAAAGGCAGGCAGGCATCATTCCAATTCTTCCGCCAACTATTCACGAGCAGTTTAAATAATTTTTCATGAGCTTCCCAATTATGTGCATTCGATTCTCCCTGATACCAGATTACTCCTCGTATCGGATACTGTTCCAAAGGCCGAATCCCCGACTCATATAAATAACAAGGCTCATACGGATGCCTCTGCTGGCTATTTGCTGACTTTTTTATATTCAAAGCAGCCCGTCCGCGCACCCATTCCTGAATAAAATCATTTTTAGTCCAGTCTTTTAAAATGGCGGGAAACTGATATTCCAAACTAGCTCTATCTACCCAGGCTTCTGTAGGTGATCCTCCAACGGCATTGCAAATCAATCCAACCGGAACATTCAGACTATCTCTTAGCATCTTACCAAAATAGTATGCAATTGCCGAGAAATCAGAAGCTGTCGCCGGAGTACAATTTTTCCATTCCGTATCCTTATAATATTGGAGATGATTCAACGAATCAAGTACGTTCGCCTCCCATTCGACGGCATTTGTGCGCCAACGTGCTTTCATATCATACAAACGAAGTTGCTGATCTACGGCACGTGGAATATCGGCTCGGGCAGTCGAAGCCTGTTTCAGCATAAACTCCATATTTGACTGACCGGAACAAAGCCAGACTTCACCCGCTAACACATTTTGATATTGAAAACCCGTCTCATCCGTTGAGATCTTTAAGGTATAAGGACCACCCGCCTTTAAAGGAGGCAGCGTTACCGACCATTTTCCATTCAGACCTGCTTTGTTTTCATTTGCCGGTCGGCTATGCTTACAGTAACCCGGTCCCCGGCATTGGCAATTCCTTGAACCGTCAACGGAACATCCCGTTGCAATACCATATTGTCTGTATAAAGCAACGACATTTTCAGTCCGCCATAATCTCCGGTAATGGCGGAATATACGGTCTGAGCCATAATAAACGCTCCTTCGGGATCAGGGTGTACGGCGTCCGTCAATATGAAAGGGTATGGATACAACGGCTCATGAAAGTCGATCAACTGTACTCCGGTATAGCGTGCCACATTCTCAATAGCCAATTGTATTTCTCCATGCCAGTCACGTGTCCCTGACAGAACGAGGATGCCGATCGGCAATAGGCGTAAGTCTGGCAATCATAATCCGGACTTTAGAATTAGCCGCCCGAAAGAATCGATCAATTCAATGTAATCTTTGCACAAATGAAAATCACGATAATCGGGCCAATCACGGGGATCTGTATCATTGATGCCCAAATGAATAACCACAATATCTCCGCCAAAGTTCGATCGCTCTGCGATACTCATCTTGCTGCATATAAGGCCGGTGCCCTTTATTCAACAAGGTAGCACCCGATTTGCCGAAGTTTTCGACTTGATAAGACTCTCCCAACATCTTCTGTAATTGCGCCGGATACGATTGTGTAGTCCGGTCGGGCAATCCATAACCATAGGTGATACTATTCCCGATGCAGGCAACTTTAATACGATTTTCCCGTGCACTCGCTGCTGTAATAAACAAGATGGAAACAACAATCAATAATACATTTTTCATCATATAAAAGTCAATTACATTTTCTTTTCCGGAGAATAGATCAGCCCTTCTACGGCCTTATCGCCGTCAGGAGTCACAAATACTGCAGTAAACATCCATTTAACCAATCGTACTTCATTCGTTGAGAATTTGCCGACAGGCAGTTTCAGCAATACCTTATTCCAGCCTTTATGCAAATGAACCCGTAGTGGCGGACGTGCCACACAATTCTCATTACCTAAGGCTGTTTCCGAGCTTTTCACGAGATGAGTAGCAGACCATACCGGGGGCAGTATTTCCTGATCATTAATCCAAATACGGCTTTCTTTATAATCCCACTTTCCCGGCAATGGCGGCAGGTCATTCTCTGAACGTCCATAATTCTGAAATTCAGCCCATAAGCCTACTTCCTGTGTTTTAGAAGAATAGACATACGTGTAAGCATAAGCAGTATGATTCTCCTGTGGATCTTTGTAAAAAGCCGGCACAATCTTACCCCATACGTGCCGAAGATAGATACCGGCTCCTATGGCAGGACGCACTCCATATTGCTTCCCTTCATAGGTATATGAATCTTTCAGCTCTTCTTCCGGTGGAAAAACTTTAGTCAGATCCCCCTCATTCGGAAAAGCATCTGTAATGTTCCATTTTACATGAGTCTGTTTGACATAGGCAAATGGATACCCTTTAAACAGATGCTCTTTATACCATAACATACGACTTTCGAAGTCCTCAAAATTACGAAAGACCTCAGAGTTTTCATCTACAGGAAGAATTGTTCCCTGCTTATCGAAATATTCAGTTCCTCCTCCCCGCCATGAACGCTCTGCGATAGCCAGCATATTCGGATAAAAGTTATTTTCCAGAACCATATTCCACTCTTTGTCGATTAAACGATCATTCCAGATACCCATAATGACTCCGGCAAGATCATCACTTCCCATATCTGCATTATAAATCCGACTATTATATAGAGCAATTATATCACCGAACGTATCAAAATGATTCAAATAATGGAAACGGGAGTCAATAGCGGGAATACCTTGTTGGGCTTTGCCACGATAACTCCAAAGCTGCATCATATCGATCTCACCTGTCTTATACTTCCATCCGGGATTCCAGGAAATCACTTTTTTCCCTTTATCACGGATATAAGCCACCATTTCGGGCACAAACTGCGGATTGGTAAAATGCACTTCATCTGTTCCAATATGGAGATATGGAACATCAAACGTTTCACAAATCTCATCCAGCAGGAGTTTCAGGATTTTCATTCCTTCCGGACTTTGCATATCATGACGGAAAGTACGGATAAATGCCGCACTATGTCCGGGCATATCAATCTCCGGAATCAACAGTACCTGATGAGCTTTACAGAACTTGGTCAACTCTCTCGCTTCCTCCAACGTGTAATATTTACCCGCCATACGAGTCATATTCGCACTATCATTCAACATCGGAAAGATTTTACTTTCCAGACGCCATGCCTGATTTTCCGTCAAGTGCCAATGAAAGGTATTGATTTTAAATCGGGATAATATGGCTATCTCACGTTTCAACTCCTCCAAAGACAAGTAGCTACGCCCTACATCCTGCATGAAACCCCGAATCTGAAAGCCGGCCAATCAGTGATAGTACCACATTGCAGCCGGATTTTCTTTCCCTTTTCTTCTTTTAGCTGATATAGCGTTTGCATCGCCCAATATACTCCACGCTCTGCTACAGCCTCCACAGTAATTGCCTTTGGAGTAATAGTCAGACGATAAGCCTCATCCTGATTGACAGGTACATTGCCAATCGCATCAACCAATTTTATATTGATAGAGGATGCCGACTGATCAGTCAGAGTACCTCCCATTTCCGTCACAAACTGCTTCCATTCCAGCGAAAGCACAGGAGTGGAAAGCTGCATTTTCCCCACGACAAAATATCCTTTTGCAAGCACACATTGCTGAGGTTGAGGAAGCCAGACGCAAATGATCTGCCCCCAATATATATAAGGTATGGATAAAAATGCAATCCCCAAAAAGATTCGAAGACTTTTCATCGAATCAAATCTTTCAGTTTTACCAAGCTTGAAATGTCATGTGGGCTGCACTACTCTCATACAAGATACCAATCGTTTCCCGATCAATCATTGTCAGACAGCTATATCCCCAGCCTTCTCCTTCATCCAGCATTAACTGATGTTCGGGAAGCCAGGTCAGCCCATCGTCCAGGCTAGCTTTAATAGTTATATGATTGCGTCCTCTGGTCGTATTCGGATTCGAGAACAAAAGAATATCTTTATCAAGTACATTATCTTTAGCTTCCACATGGATCAAACTAGCCATACATACAGGTTCCTGCAAGGCCTTCCGAGAGGAAGGATGTTCTGTCCATGTCTTGCCCAAATCTTTTGTAATTGCCACAGCACGGCTTCCTCCACGGTTATCCCGCATATTCAGCATCAGCACTCCGGGCTCTATTTCTACTACTTGCGCTTCGGTTGTATTGGTGCGTGCCATGTTGTGCATCTTCCATGTTTTTCCGCGGTCTTTACTATACATGATACCGGCATTAGGTACACGGGTAGAGTCGATAAACTGAGTAGGGAATACTAAAGTTCCATCACTCATTGTTATTCCCCGTCCCGGTCCCTGAAGTAAGAAATACCAAGAAGGGTCTTTTACTTGTTTGGTTATATTAATCGGTTTCGACCAGGTTTTACCGTCATCCGTACTTTTTGCCATCACCAGTTGTGCCGTTTGATATAGATCCATTCCGGGATGAGAACTCCACCAGGCACGTTGATTACCCATTCCGTGTGTCCATGCGGCAACAACCCAGATTGTATTCGTTTGGGTATCTACCAAAATAGAAGGGTCCCCTACTCCATTCTGTGCAGCTGGCAAACCATCGTATTCACCGAACGAAAGAGGAAGGCGCATCTTTTCCCATGTTTTACCGCCATCCGTGCTTCGGCTCAAACCGACATCTACATATTCCTGCAGATCGACACTGCTATTATAACGGACATCATATACGCCAAGCAGCGTTCCTTTATTTGAAGTTACCAATCCGGGAATACGGAAAGAAGCAGAACCGTCATCACCGGCGTGGCGGACACCCACTGCCATTCGATGAATAATGTCTTTCGGTGACCGTTCTTCACAAATGGCTTCTTTACCATCTATCTTCACTGATTGAAGTTCGGAACTTATTTTAGTGAAAAGAGAAGTTTCCGGCTTCATCTGCAAGCTGATCCAAAAGAAATTAATCCCCGGGAACAACTTATAATGACTCTTCAAAACAACTTTTGCAGAAGGCTGCAAGACTTCCGCACATTTTATCGAATAAGATGGTATTGCTGCCAATGTATTCCCCGGACGGTGACTGGAGATATAATCAACAGGTGCAAATCTGTTCTTTCCTCTATCTTGTAAAGCTTCCGTACCGCCATAATAGAGTTTGACAGCCTGTACATCCGACAGATTGACACTCCTTCCAAAATCCAAAACGATCTCATCCATCATCCGGCTTTCTTTTGCATCTAAACGAAAGTAGAACAATACGTTATCCTGCCGCTCAATTAAAATGGGAATTTGCGTCTGATGTACAAAAACGGTGTCTGAAGCTTTCACAAAGATAGAGCACCCTAACAAGAGAATAAGGGTAAATAAATAATGATTTCTTTTTCATAAATGGGGGGTATTAGTTAGTTTAACGAAGGCAAAGATAAGATTTTCTCTGCATATATTTAACAGTCAAAGCGACAAACTTGCGTTTTTTACCAAGTTCTCGTAGGACTAGTCAACACTCTGACTACCGTTCTTGCTCTTGTGATCATCGACAGGGTCGGCCGCAAGCAACTGGTCTATTACGGAGTTTCGGGGATGGTTGTCTCCCTCCTGCTAATCGGCATTTACTTCCTCTTCGGTGATTCCTGGGGAGTCTCCAGCCTCTTCCTGCTTGTTTTCTTCCTGTTCTATGTATTCTGCTGTGCCGTATCCATCTGTGCCGTGGTGTTCGTGCTCCTCTCGGAGATGTATCCCACCAAGGTTCGCGGACTGGCCATGTCGATAGCAGGATTCGCCCTGTGGATCGGAACGTACCTGATCGGACAGTTAACCCCCTGGATGCTCCAGAATCTTACCCCCGCCGGAACATTCTTCCTGTTCGCAGTCATGTGCGTGCCGTATATGCTCATCGTATGGAAACTCGTGCCGGAGACCACAGGAAAGTCACTGGAAGAGATTGAAAGATACTGGACCCGGTCGGAACAGTAGAAGAAAGAAAGAGACCTTAATAACAGTAAACTAACAACAACTGAGAAGTATAGAGAAGCCGCAGGCGGTTTTCTGCATGGCCATTCAAGAAACGTTTCCCCGCCTTCGGTGTACCCTATACCTATCTATAATAAAAACAATATTATGGATTTTAAGAAACTAGCGAATCAGTACCGGGATGAATTGTTGGACAATGTCCTTCCATTCTGGCTCGAGCACTCTCAAGATCTTGAGTTTGGCGGTTATTTCACCTGCCTGGACCGTGAAGGGAAGGTTTTCGATACGGATAAGTTCATCTGGTTGCAGGGACGTGAGGTATGGATGTTCTCCATGCTTTACAACAAAGTGGAAAAACGACAGGAATGGCTGGATTGTGCCGTTCAGGGTGGTGAATTCTTGAAAAAATACGGACATGACGGGAATTATAACTGGTACTTTTCACTCGACCGTTCGGGTAGACCACTGGTAGAACCATACAATATTTTCTCATATACTTTCGCCACGATGGCCTTCGGACAGCTGAGTCTAGCAACTGGTAGTCAGGAATATGCGGACATAGCAAAGAAGACTTTCAAGATCATCCTTTCCAAGGTTGATAATCCGAAAGGCAAGTGGAACAAGCTTCATCCGGGTACTCGTAATCTGAAGAACTTCGCCCTCCCGATGATTCTCTGTAATCTGGCTTTGGAGATCGAACATCTCCTGGATCCCGGCTATCTGGAACAGACGATGGTAACCTGTATCCATGAAGTGATGGATGTCTTTTATCGTCCGGAGCTGGGGGGCATCATTGTTGAGAATGTCGATATGGACGGTAATCTGGTGGATTGCTTCGAAGGTCGTCAGGTGACTCCCGGTCATGCTATCGAAGCGATGTGGTTTATCATGGATCTGGGCAAAAGGCTGAACCGACCGGAGCTCATACAACAAGCAATGTTAACCACCTTAACAATGCTTGATTACGGTTGGGACAAGCAATGTGGCGGCATCTATTACTTTATGGACCGTAACGGTTGTCCTCCCCAGCAATTGGAGTGGGATCAGAAACTTTGGTGGGTACACATTGAATCTTTGATTTCATTATTGAAAGGTTATCAGCTGACCGGAGATAAAAGATGTCTGGAATGGTTTGAGAAGGTACATGACTACACATGGACACACTTCAAAGATCCGGAATATCCGGAATGGTTCGGTTATCTGAATCGGCAGGGAGAAGTATTGCTGCCACTCAAAGGCGGGAAATGGAAAGGCTGCTTCCATGTACCAAGAGGATTATTTCAATGCTGGAAAATATTAGAAGCAATTAGTCAAAAATAAAGAATAATGAATAAATTAAGAATTATATCAATCCTATTTTTTTGTCTGTTCTTATTCTCTTGTGGAGTGAAGAAGGAGAAGATTGTGTGTTATGGCGATGCACATAGCAATCTGGCTCAGTTGTTGACAAATGAGGGATATCAATTACATTTCTGTACTTCTGTAACAGAGGCTCTTCAGAATGCTTCTGAGCAGGCTCCAGTTTTATTGCTTTGTCCTTCTTATCCAGAACAGGGTACAGTGGTGACAAGCGCGGATTTAGCCTTGATTCAATCGAAGTCTTTGCGTGTTTTCATGGACTTTCCTCAGCAGATCGGTGAACATTTGTGCGTGAAGACGGATACCATGGAACTAGAGCGGATAGTAGCTTGTGATTCATTAACTACTCAACTTCCTTCTATGGCTTTGATGGCTTTTCACCGATGCGTGTTGAAGGAATTTGATCAAACACCTGATAGTACGTATTTGGTAGCTGCTAGGGTGGCAGGTTTTGATAAAGCAGTGTATGGCTTGGCTAATACACCGGTTCATCCATTGTTGTATCAGCAGAATAATCATTTGATGGTAGCTGCTACTAGTATCAGTAATTTTGCAGTTTGTCGTTATCTTCCTGAGCGGCGTGTGCAGTCCATGTTTGAATATATAATGAACTGGTTGCTGCATAAAGAAGGTGTAACGTTTTCTTCTTGGTTGACGTATGTATCACCATCCTATACTGTTACCGAGCCATTACCAGAGGAGGCTGGAAAACAAAGTATTGCTAAGGGAGTGGAATGGTATTATAATGGTCACTTCTTGGTGCATCCTTCTTGGAAAAAGGATTGGGCAGATAAGTATATGGGTGACGGTTTGATGCCGGTTGGTCCTGAATTGCCAGCTGACATGCCTAATGGTGATGGTTCGTTGGGTGTATTGGAAGGGCATATGTCAGGTATTTACCATGATGGTAAACAACAATATCGTTATTGGATGCGTGATGATGTACAAGGAGAGTCTTCTTATGCTTTTGCTGCTGCTGGTGATTTATTGGGTAAACAAGATTATTTGAAGGTGTCATCTAATCTGTTGGATTATTCTTTTAGAGAATATCGTGATTCAGTGAGAAATAATCCCAAATCTCCTTCTTATGGTTTGTTGGGATGGGCCTATACTCATAAAGGCACTTATTATGGCGATGACAATGCTCGTTCTATCCTTGGTTCATTGGCTGCTTCTGCCATTATGAAGAATGCTTCTTGGGATAAGCAGATAGTGGAATGTATCATAGGAAATTTCCGTACAACAAGTAAAAATGGTTTCCGTGGTGGAAATATTTTGGATTCGGATCTGCAGAAAAATGGTTGGAGAAACTATTTCAATTCAGATTTGGTGAATCTTCATCCACATTTTGAATCTTGGAATTGGGCATGCTACTTGTGGCTCTACGAACAGACCAAATATCAACCATTGCTTGACCGTGTAAGGAAAGGTATTTCATTGATGATGGCTGGTTATCCAAATGATTGGAATTGGACGAATGGTATTCAGCAGGAAAGAGCACGTATGATTCTGCCGTTAGCATGGTTATATCGCGTAGAGCCTACCGAACAGCATAAGCAGTGGTTACAGTTTATGACTGAGGAACTGTTGAAGAATCAAGTAGCTTGCGGAGGTATTCGTGAAGAATTGGGTAATGAAGCGAAGAGTATGTTTGGTTGTACACCTTCTAACGATGCCTATGGTCGAACGGAAGCATCTTTAATTTTCAAGAATGGTGATCCGGTAGCTGACATGCTTTATACTACAAATTTTGCTTTTGTAGGTTTGTGCGAAGCTGCTATGGCTACGCAAGATCCTGTTTATCTGAAAGCTGTTAACCAGATGCGTGATTTTTTGATTCGTATTCAAGTAAGCAGTGAGAAGTTTAAGAATGTAGATGGTGCTTGGTTTAGAGCTTTCAACTATAAAGACTGGAATTATTGGGCCTCGAATGCGGATGCTGGTTGGGTGCATGGAGTACTTTAACTGGTTGGATTCAGAGTTGGATTGTAGGTACGCAATACTTGCTGGAAATGAAATACCTCCTTGTGGGTGAATTTGGTCACTCAAAAAAGATGTATCAGAGGT
>ENA-OQHL01001531-OQHL01001531.1-human-gut-metagenome-genome-assembly--contig:-NODE-1531-length-11474-cov-5.749449_pt1 | contig 11474 bp, 9 predicted proteins | sample MGYA00242565_ERZ504723 | MGnify/ENA primary metagenome ERZ504723 (study PRJEB26092, sample SAMD00036211) | human gut metagenome | host: Homo sapiens | study: EMG produced TPA metagenomics assembly of...
ACAAAGGAGAATGTTCTGGTGTATTAGCAGAGGATGGAGCAAGAGCAGTCTTAACACCAGCAAAAGAGAATGTTCGTCAGAACGGCAGACGTATGAAAGAACCCGAAGAACCGATGTTTACAATTACTGCAACCGATCGTCATGGCATCTTGTATCACGGCAGAATAAGAAGGTTAGTTCCGAGGGAATGTCTGCGACTGCAGGGTTATTACGACTGGCAGATTGATAAGATCATAGACAGCACTTCTGACGCACAGCTTTATAAACAGGCTGGAAACGGAGTAACTGTCAATGTTATCGAGGCAATTGGCAGATTGTTACAAAAGGCAGACTCCGAACTTAACACACAGAAAGTGTCTGAGAAAGGAATCCATTAGGCATGATCGGAATAAAAGACCAATACTTTGGCACAGAAATCGAAATGACAGGGATTACCAGACAACGTGCTGCAGAAGTTGTTGCTGAAATGTTTGGAACAGAAGCATATTATGACGGCACTACTTATGGAGTCTGGTCAGTGATAGATCTGGAAGGAAAAAAGTGGAAATTTATGTCTGATGGGAGCATTTATACACAACGGAAAGTATACGGTCGAATTGTAGACGCAGGTGGAGAATATTCAACAGAAATGGTATCACCGAAATTATCCTATGATGAAATGGGAAAGTTACAGGAAGTAGTACGATGTCTGCGACAGCATGGAGGTTTTGTAAATGAGTCCTGTGGTCAGCATGTTCATGTAGATGCATCGAATCATACACCGCAGAGTCTGAAAAATGCACTGACAATTATGTATGCAAAGGAAGATATCCTGTTCAAAGCACTGAAAGTGCAGGAGAGAAGAGCAAATAGTTATTGTCAGAGGGTGCGACCGGAGGTATTGGAGAAAATCCGAAAAATACCAAATAAATCAATCACAATGGACCGAGTAAGAAATGTCTGGTATGGAGGCAGGGATGGAAGTCATACCCATTATGATCATACCCGTTATTATGCTCTGAATCTTCATGCTGTGTTTTCCAAGGGAACTTTGGAATGGCGTTGTTTTGAAAGCACACTACATGCAGGAAAGGTGAGAGCAAATATTACACTGGCATTAGCCATTTCCGCACAGGCAATCAATCAGAGATCGACACAGATGAAAAAGACACTGATATCAGAAAACCCGGCATTTACATTTCGTACATTTTTATTGAGACTTGGGTTAATTGGAGACGAATATAAAAATGTTCGAAAACATCTGCTGGCAAATCTGGATGGTGATCTTGCGTGGAGATATGATAAAAGCACGTATGAGTGTCTGAAGAAAAATCAAAGGACAGAAGGAGTCAGATAGAGGTGAGAAAAAATGAAAGATAGATATTACTTCGCTTATGGCAGCAACATGAATCTGGAGCAGATGAAGTACAGGTGTCCGGCTGCGGAAGTTGTGGAAAACGTCCGGCTTGAAAATTATCGGCTGGCATTTCGGGGAAGGGCTCCGGGCAATGGGGTAGCAACGGTTCTGCCGGAAAAAGGAAGCTATGTCGAAGGAGTCTTATGGAAAATCACAGAAGCGTGTGAGAAGAGTCTGGATTTTTATGAAGGATTCCCAAGTTTTTATGGGAAAGAATCGATTCGGGTAAAAAATCAGGATGGTGTGGAGAAAGAAGTGTTTGTATATATGATGAACGCTCCGCACAAAGATGTTCCGGCAAAGCCATCGAAATTTTATCTGGATGGAATTCTGGAAGGATGTAAGGATAACCAGATTCCAACGGAGTCTGTCATGGAAGCGGTAAAACGTACCAGACAGGAAGTAAAAAAATGAAAAAAATCGATATGCAAGATAAAACGTACCGCAGAGGAAACATCTTCTGCGGTATTTTACTGAAAAAATCTATTTATAATAGGAAGGAAAAGCACATGAAGGTTAGAAAATTAAAGACCAGAATTGCTGCTTTTGGACTGGCTGTCCTGATGGGCATCAGTACCTTGAGCAGTGCGAATGCGTTTGCGGCCGAACAGACAGGCTCGGAACAGCAGACGGAAGTACAGGCATCTGAACAGGCGGTAACAAGCCAGAAAGATACATCAGTTACAGCAGATGATATCACAAAAGCAGTTTCAGATGATACATTTGCAGTGGAAACCAGTATGGAAGGAATCCATTATGATGCAGAAAAAGAAGATGTTACGCTTGTAAGTATCAAAGATGAGAATGGTGGAGAGTATCATTCAGACAAAGCAGGAACATATATTGCCACTTATATGGTCGTTCCAAAAGATAAGAGTGACAGCTATACCATCACCCGTAAAGTGACTCTGACGGATACCGAAGGACAGGCACATTCCGAAGAAAATGGTGGAGAGAAACAGAAGTCAGATACAGAATCTGAAGATGATTCGGATTCGCCTGTGCAGAACTACACAGATGTAGAAATTGAAACATCCGAAGAAGATGCATCTGCACAGGCAATCAAAGAACTGAAAGAGGACATCGAAGAGGGAAATGTGATGGTATTGTCTGCGGCTGAAAGAGCTACAAGCAGCGGTTCCACAGTTACATTGACAAAGGGGAGAACTATTTATTATCCAAGTTATATTGGAAATTATCTTACTTGCCTGTTTACAGTCAATGGAAAAATTGCATACTGCCTTCAGTCCCAGAAAGCATCCCCACCGAGTGGAAGTTATGTAGCACAGGTACTGGACAGCAATAAAAATCTGCAGAAAGTCCTTTATTATGGTTATGGCGGGGCAGGAAATCTGACAGGAAGTTATCTGTCTGGAAAAACGGAAGATGAAAAGTATGTGTATACACACATTGCAGCCAGCTATGCTTATGCAGGAGAAGCCGGATTTACAGGGTGTAATTATAATGACCTTGTAAATGCAGGGGTTATCGCATATATCAATTATCTGTTTGGACAGGAAGAACCGCCAAAAGGTGAACTGAGCCTTTCAAGCACAAAGCTGAATGCAGTACGGGATGGAAACATCCAGAAAACACCAAATATCACACTGTCTGGAGATCACAGAAACTATGTGACACTGAGTGTACCAGAAAATGTGACAGCACATAATCTTTCCAAAGGAACAAGTGTTACAAATGGAAAAATCCAGATTTATGGTGGAGATACATTCTATCTGTCCGCAGATTTATTACTGACAGGCAGTTATGCTTCCGGCAACTTATATGGTTCTGTCGGAAAGACATGGAGAACACTGGTGTTGACAACCGGAGATTCCAAGCAGGATATCGGTGTATTTGAAAGCGAAACAGCAGCGCCGGTAAGCTTCAGTGTACAGTGGCTGAATATGACACGCATTGAACTTATGAAGAAAGATGTCAATACACAGAATCCACTGTCAGGAGCAGTTTATGGTATTTATACTGATAAGAAGTGTGAAAATCTGCTGATGACAATGTCAGCAACCGGAACAGACGGAAAAGCAGTCAGCGATTATTTTGATTCTGCACTGAAAACAGTGTACGTGAAAGAGATCACTGCTCCGACAGGATACAAACTGAATACAGAAGTATATAAAGTGGCTGTTACTGCCGGAAAGACAATGACTGTAACAGCAACAGATGAGAGAGTCACCGGAAAGGTGAAAATCGCAAAGATCGATAAAGAAACACTTGCATTTAAAGCGCAGGGGGACAGTGTTCTTCGTGGTGCTGTGTATGGTCTGTATGCAAAAGAGGACATCGTGCATCCGGATGGCACAACAGGGGTTCTGTATAAACAGGACAGCCTGATTGCACAGGGAGTCATCGGAGATGACGGAACACTGGAATTTTCAGAATTATACCTTGGAGAAATGTATGTAAAAGAGATCACTCCACCGGAAGGATATACACTGGATACTACCAAATACGAGGTATCAGTAACTTATGAAGGTCAGGATGTTGCCGAAGTGACAAGAGACCTTACGGTAAAAGAGCAGGTAAAGAAACAGGCATTCCAGTTAATCAAAATCAGTGAAGATGGAGAGCAGACAGAAACAGACCTGGTTGCAGGAGCAGGATTTAAGGTATATCTGATCAGCGACCTGACACAGGTAAAAAATGGAAAACTGAAGCCAGCCAATGGAGAAAGCTATACAGCAAGCGATTTCAAAAATTATGACTTCAGCAAAGAGCAGGTTGCAGTTACTTACGAGAATGGAACAGCCGTACCAGTACCAGAACTGATCACTGATACAAAAGGATATGCAGTCAGCCCGGAACTGCCGTATGGAAGTTATGTTGTAGTGGAAAGTACTACCCCTGAGAATTTGAAAACCATTGATCCATTTGTTGTAAATGTGGAAAATGACAGCAGAGAGCCAATGCAGTGGAGAGTATTTGATGACCGCCCGTTTGAATTTTTGCTGAAAATTGTAAAGAAGGATGCACAGACTGGAAATACTGTTTTAAAGGCTGGTGCTTCTTATAAGATTTACGATGTGACAAATAAGAAATATGTGGAACAGGTTGTTCAGTATCCGAAGAAAGAAAAGATCAGTGTATTCGAAACAAACGAGGAAGGATATCTGATCACACCGCAGGAACTGAAGTGCTCTACCTACCGAATCGAAGAAGTGAAAGCACCGGAAGGATTTGTAAGACAGGGAAGCGAGGAGTCCCTGTATGATGGAACAACGATTATTTCACCATTAGAACAGACTACAAAAGGAACATATAAAGAAAATCCACAGAGTGGTATTGTAATTACAGTATCCTCAAACACTGCACATCAGATTGATCCAGATACAGGAGCTGCGATTGTAGAGGTAGAACAGAAAAACGATGAACAGGTAGGAAGCCTGCTCCTGACGAAAAAGGGAGAACAGCTTACCGAAGTAACCGGAGATTCTGTTCTGGCAAAAGTAAAAGCACTGGTTTCAAAAGTAAGAAATGCCGTATCTGGAAAAGAAGAAACAGGTATTTATAAAGGCTTTAAATATGAAGAAACCGGAGTAGAAGGCGCTGAATTCGAAATATATGCCAAAGATACCATCTATTCACCGGACGGAGCAAAGGACGAAGCAGGAAATCCAGTTGTCCGATATGAGAAAGATGACCTGGTAGCCAAACTGACTACAGATGAAAATGGAACAGCAGTTATCAACAATCTGCCACTGGGAACGTATTATCTGAAAGAAGTTGTAGCAGGAGAGAATTTTGTCCTAAATACAGAACAGAAAGAATTTACCCTGACAGCAGAGGATGATACACAGGCAGTTGTTTATGAAGGCGTTACCTATAAAAATGAAAGACAGAAAGTTTTCGTATCAGTAGAAAAGAAAGATTCTGTCACAGGCGAAAAGCTGGAAGGTGTTATTTTTGGACTGTATGCTGCAGAAGATATTCTTTCTAATCAGGGAGAGGTTCTCGTAGAGAAAGATACCTTGCTGGAAAAGAAAGCAACGGATGCAAAGGGAACACTTACTTTCGACAGTGATCTTCCACATGGAAAATACTATGTCAAAGAGGAAGTCAGAAAAGCTGGATATCTTCCAAATGAGGAAGTATGGAATGTAGATGCAACTTACGAAAATCAGAATCTTGCAAAGATTGAACTGAACAAAGAAGTTGAGAATCAGCCGACAGAAACACGCATTACAAAAACAGATGCAACTACCGGAAATGAGCTGGAAGGAGCCAAACTGCAGGTCATTGATAAAGACGGAAATGTTGTGGAAGAATGGGTAAGCAGTAAGGAAGAACATGTCATTTACGGACTGCCGGAAGGAAGTTATACCTTACATGAGGAACTGGCTCCTTATGAAGATGGCTATGTGTCTGCCAGCGATGTGATGTTTGAAGTCAAAGAAGATGGCAGTGTGACAAAGGTTGAGATGAAAGATGAATATTCCAAAGTGGAAATTTCAAAAACAGACCTTACAACCGGAAAAGAACTGGAAGGGGCAAAGCTTCAGATTATCCGCAAAGACGGAACTGTTCTGGAAGAGTGGATTACAGATGGAAAACCACATTCCGTTGAAAAACTCCCAGTCAATGAAGAACTTACTCTGCGTGAGATCACAGCACCGGATGGTTACGAGATTGCGGAAGATGTCACATTTACATTGAAAGATACAATGGAAGTCCAGAAAGTAGAAATGAAAGATGCCAGAACACCGGAGAAAACAACAGAAAAAACAAATGCACCAAAAACAGGTGATAACCAGAAAATATGGGCGTTTGTTCTGCTTGCACTGGCATCTGCTGGAACAGCTACAGGAGTGACTGTATACCGCAGAAAGAAGTCAAAAATGACAGACAACAAAAAAGAAACAGAAGAAAAATAAAATAAGAATTACAGGATAAACCAATCTGACAGGGCAGGAGATGTGCATAAAGCAGCTTCTGCCCTGTCTGTATATAAGGAGAAGAATGATGAGACGTTTTTATACAGCAGAATCAGTAACAGAAGGACACCCAGACAAAGTATGCGATCAGATAGCAGATGCAATCTTAGATGAATGTCTGCGTTACGATCCATCTTCGAGAGTGGCGTGTGAAGTCCTTGCTACAAGAGGAAATGTGTTTGTAGCAGGAGAAATCACCAGCGGATATGAACCACCAGTGTTTGATGTGATCCGAAAAGTTTTAGAAGAGTGTGGATATTGTACAGATGGGATAGAAATGGATACGTTTGTACACCAGCAGAGTCCAGATATTGCGAAAGCAGTGAGTGTGTCGAAAGAATTTCGGGATAATATCGGCGCAAAATTAAGAGATAGAAGCAGGGGAGCTGGAGATCAGGGTGTTATGGTCGGATATGCGTGTGATGATACTCCGCAGCTTATGCCAATGCCGACTGTTCTGGCACACCGGATCACACGTGAACTTTCGGCTTGCAGAAGAAGCGGATATATCAAAGATATCTTTTCGGATGGAAAAGCACAGGTAACCGTAGAATATGAAGATGGAAAGCCAGTGAGACTGGAAAGTGTTGTTGTTTCCTGCCAGCATGGTGCAGAAAAGAGCCTGAAGAAGTTAGATGCCGAAATCAGAGAGAAAGTGCTTCGCTCAGCACTCAGATTACTGCCGCCGGATGAGGATACGAAGATTCTGATCAATCCGTCAGGAAAATTTGTGTGTGGAGGGTTTGATGCAGATACCGGACTGACCGGAAGAAAGCTGATGGTGGATACTTATGGAAGTATGGTTCCGCATGGCGGCGGTGCATTTTCAGGAAAGGACTGTTCGAAAGTAGACCGTTCGGCAGCTTATATGGCAAGGTATATCGCAAAAAATATAGTAGCTGCTGAGTTTGCAAGCAAGTGTCAGGTGTCTCTGGCTTATGCAATCGGAGTAGCAGAGCCGGTTATGATTGAGGTGGATACCTTTGATACAGGGAAAGTGTGTGCGGATGATTGTCTGGCGGCAGCAATCCCACTGGTGTTTGGAGTGACACCTGTTCAGATCATGGAATCCCTTCGACTGAACCGTCCGATTTTCCGGCAGACGGCAGTTTTTGGTCATTTTGGAAGAAAGGAGTTTCCTTGGGAGCGGACGGATAAGGTACTGGATCTTCAGGATGCAATTCTGTAATGCCCTGGGTAACGGAAGAAGAGATTCAGGCAGCAAAAAATATGACTGCGTATGAGTATTTGCGGACGCATCAGGCACAGCGGTTGCAAAAGACAAGAACCAGAAATGAATGGCAGTTGACGGACCATGACAGTTTTAAAATCAATGAACTGTCCAGCAAATGGCATTGGAAATCCAGAGATATCGGTGGCGTGTCCGCACTGCGGTTCCTGATTGAAGTAGATGGAATGAAATTTACAGATGCCGTAAAACTGTTGTGCGAAGAGAGTCCGTCTTTTATTCCGACACAGTCTGCGAAAAAGGAAAAACCACCCTTTAAGCTGCCGGAGAGATATTGTAATTGCAGACGAATCAGGGCTTATTTAAACCACAGAGGAATCAGCGATGAAGTGATCACGTATTGCATTTCGCATGAAATCCTTTATGAAAGTGTCCCGTACCATAACGCTGTTTTTGTTGGAAAAGATGAATCCGGAAAAGCAAGATATGCATTCCTGCGAGGAATCTATGAAAAAAACGGGAAAGGATTCAAGATGGAGCAGACCGGGAGTGAAAAAAAGTACAGCTTTTGTATTCCACCTGAAAGAGAAACAAAACGAGTTGTCGTATATGAAGCGTGTATTGATGCACTGGCCCACATGACACTGGAAGAAGGAAAGAGGGATAAATATCGTCTTTCCCTTGGAGGAATCGCTGCTCCGAAAGAAAACACACAGATACAGAGTGAACGTTTTAAAAAGCTGCCGGATGCACTGGAAGAGTTTCTGAAGAACCATCCGGAAATCAAAGAAATTGAAATCTGCACCGATAATGACTTTGCCGGGAGATGGGCGAAAGAACAGATGAAAAACATTACGAGGGAACGTATCAGATTATTTGCAATCTGCCGGAAAAAGAAGGGGCAGATTATGCAGACCTTGCGAAAGAAAAAAAGCAGACAAATAAATGCAGGGACAGACCATTAGAAAGAAGGTGATAGAGAATGGAAGAAAAAGGAACGATGCACGTACATCTGTTGACGGAGCTGACTGGAAATCTTTATTCAGAAGAATCCGAATGGGAAGAAGAGTGGTCGGAGAGTGATGAATATGGAATGCCATTAGATGGAACAGAACTTGCCGATTATGAAGAAGTCATCCGAGAAGAACTGGAACGCTATGGGGAAGATGATCTCATGCAGTATTTTGACGGAAGTGAGTCCATTCAGGAAAAGATACAAAGTGCAGTTGTTACGATAGAAAACAAAGACGGAATCCTGTACGGCTGTACCAAACTGGAATTAAATGAATTTTTAAGTCAGGAAGAACTACAGGAATTCACCGAATACATTACAGGGCAGTACAGTGACGGGTGGGGTGAAGGATTTGAACAGAGGGATATCAAGGTAGATGGTGGAACGATGAATGTGCATTTTTGGCATCCTAATATGGAACAGCTGAAAATGTATGAAAAGAAAACAGAGCAGATTCCGACAAAGCCTGAGAAACAACGTCCCAAGTTACAGCTCCTTGGACATGATGGGAATATTTTTTCCATTATGGGCGATGCCTCAACTCTTTTGAAAAAGAATAAACAGACAGCAGAAGCAAAAGAAATGCGTAAAAGGGTATTGGAAAGTGGGGACTATTACAAAGCACTTTTGATTATCAGCGAATATGTAGAAACTGAGTTGAGTCCGCCGCCCAAAGAAAATAAAAAGACAAAGAAGAAAAATCAGCCGGAACGCTGAGAAAAGAAAGGATGATGCCTATGACAAATGGCCTGAGTTTGGAAGAACTTATGAAAGAGGGAACATACCCGGAGGAATATACTGAAGGGGAAAACTGGAAAATATTACATGGAGATACATTAAAACTGGTCAAAGCATTCCAGCCGGGAATCTTTGATGCAGTTATTACCGATCCGCCGTATGCATCCGGTGGAACAAAACAGAATGAAAGAAATCGTACTACAAATCAGAAATACAGCAGTATGAGTGCTGCCAATGCACTTCCGGATTTCGATGGGGATAACAAAGACCAGAGATCTTGGACGCACTGGATGGCTGAATGGCTCTATGATGTGCGGAAAGCCTGCAAGAAAGGTGCTCCGATCTGTCTGTTCATTGACTGGCGTCAGTATCCATCGATTACCGATGCATTGCAGTGGGCAGGATGGATCTGGCGAGGAACAGCGGTGTGGGATAAGGGAAACTCCCGTCCACAGAAAGGCCGTTTCCGCCAGCAGGCTGAATATATTGTGTGGGGCAGTAACGGACCGATGCCGATCAACCGTCCGGTATCTTGTCTGCCGGGCGTCTTCCGATATGGCAATCCGCAGAACCGGATTCATGTGACAGAGAAACCGTTGCAGCTTATGAAAGATGTTATCCAGATTTGTGAACCGAGAGGGCTGATCCTGGACCCGTTTGTCGGAGCAGGAACAACTGTCCTTGCAGCGGTTATGACAGGTTATCGTGCAGTGGGAATTGAGGTAACAGATGCCTACTACAAACTGGGAAGTGACAGAGTGAAAATTGCATTAGAAGCAGAGCAGAAAGAGGATGAAAAGTAGCCGGGATGTCCAATTGGACATCTTGTTTTTTATAGAGAAAATGAGTGGCATCCAACTGGATGCAGGAAGGAGATGGAGCGTATGGAACAGGCGCTGGCTTATGTGTGCTGTTCAGCAGAAGAAAGCCGGGTAAAAGTGCAGAAATATTGCAGAAAAATCTATGAACTTGGGTATGTACCAATCTGTCCGAGATTTGTATTCTCACCATTCTTGGAAGAGTCTGATGCAGAAGATATGCAGGGATATGGAAGAATGTCCCATATCCTTTTACGGAGATGCCGGATGGTAGTCGTATGTGGGAAAGAAGTGACAGGAACAATGAATACCGAAATCAGTATGGCAGACAGACTCCATATCATTTGTACGACACTTGATGGACTGGTACAGATAAAAGAATCAAAATAAATCAGAATCGAGTCAATCCGGTGCTACAGAAACTGGCGGTACTCGTTTTGCAAGCATAGCGTTTGGATATCCAAACGCACTTTGGGGAGAACCCCAATCCCCCGGACACAGACGGAAATGGAAAGGAAGGATCAAGTCATGTTAAGAAATGGAGTAATGATTGTAATCGCATTGATGAGCGGAGGATTTATAGGAGTGATAGTGACCTGTTGCATGGTTGCAGCGAAAAAATCCGATGAGGAGCTTGGCGATATGATGAAAGAGAAAAGAGAAGGGACGGTGATGCAATGCGAAAACGAAACCATGTGATCCCGGTGCGGTTAAATGCAAGGGAACTCAGGGAATTGGAGGAACAGGTGGAAAAAAGCGGACTGAGTCGGGAAGAGTTTATGCGTTCGCTGATCTTAGGAGCACAGGTACACGCAAAACCTTGTGAACATCACCCGGAACTGCTTAGGAAGATAGCGGGTCTGTGCAATAATGCGAACCAGCTTGCCCATGTTGCGAATGCTTCGGGAATGGCAAGTGAGCAGAGTGTACAGGAAATGCTCCGGCTTACCAAAGAGACATGGCATCTGGTAAAGGAAGAGTGGTAATGACAGATGGCTTATACAAGTGTTATCCCCGTCCACCGCCTGGACCGTTCCATCGAATATGTGAAAGACAAAGAAAAAACCACACAGAAAGCAGACTCTCTGGAGGCTGCCATTGATTATGCCATGAACCGGACAAAGACGGAACAAGCGGTCTTCGAAGATACCATCGGATGCACCAATGAAAATGCGTATGAAGATATGCTGACAACGAAAAAGAGATTCCATAAGATGGGCGGTGTGGAAGGATACCATCTGGTACAGAGTTTTGCAGAAGGTGAGGTGACACCGGAACTGGCACATCTCATCGGGCAGGAACTGGCAGACCGGCTCTTAAAAGGACAGTTTGAAGTAGTCATAACAACACATCTTAATACCAGACACTATCATAA
>ENA-OQHL01001533-OQHL01001533.1-human-gut-metagenome-genome-assembly--contig:-NODE-1533-length-11471-cov-6.875000_pt1 | contig 11471 bp, 9 predicted proteins | sample MGYA00242565_ERZ504723 | MGnify/ENA primary metagenome ERZ504723 (study PRJEB26092, sample SAMD00036211) | human gut metagenome | host: Homo sapiens | study: EMG produced TPA metagenomics assembly of...
TGGCAGATCTGCGCAGATAGGAAGGCATCTTTGGGAACCGGATATCAAAATCAAAACAGGCATGGTTTTTCTTCGTAGTATGTACCAGATGTTCTGCAGCATTAAAACGCCTCTTTGCATCCGGGATTTCTGCTAATTCTTCCCATACCTGCACATAAATCCCAATCAGATAGCTGACAGCAGAACGGTAGATCTCCAGTGTCTGGCAGATTGGGATATTCTGTTTTCGTAATTCCACACCATAACTGGATATTATCTGCATTTTTATTTCTCCCTGATAACTCTTTTCTCAGATTCTGTTGTTTTTTCTACTACCCATGGTTATATTTTAGCACATATAGCGCTAAAAATAAACATATGTTTTCCTTTGGGTAAAAAATTTGCAGGCTAAAGTAACGAGAATGCGATGCGCAATTATTCAATTTTTCAAACACGTTCTAACATCAAGCATCAGGTAAACTAATAAACAGCCTGAAGAAAACTCTCCAGACTGTTTTTATCATTTCTGTGCAAAATACTCTTTCGTAAGTGTAATGGCAGTTCCTGAAAGCAGAAATACACCAATTAAGTTGGGGATTGCCATAAGACCATTAAACGTCTCAGCAATACTCCAGAGAAGTCCCAGATCTACAGTTGCACCAATGATTGCCACTAATGAATATGCGATCATAAATGGGCGGATAACTTTTGCAGAGAATAAAAATTCAATGCAGCGTGCTCCGTAAAGTCCCCATCCGATAATCGTTGAGAATGCAAAACAGCACATGGCAACTGCCGTAAAGATGGAAACCCAGCCTCCGTATGTAGCAGTAAATCCGGAAATTGTAAGTTCTGCACCTGCCGCCGCACCGTAATTTACCGGCACGCCGCTTACAAGGATTACAAGTGCTGTCAGAGTACAGATCACGATCGTATCTGCAAATACCTCAAAAATACCAAACATACCCTGTTTTACAGGTTTGCTTGTATCCGCACAGGCATGAGCGATAGACCCTGTACCAAGTCCGGCTTCATTGGAGAAAATACCTCTGGAAACACCCTTTTTCATACTGAGGAAAAAGCTTCCGATCACACCGCCTGTCACTGCTGAGGGATTAAAGGCTCCATAAACAATATCATGGAAAACTGCCGGAACTCTTCCGATATTTAAAATTACAACACCCAATGCAAGTACAATATAAAACAATGCCATAAACGGCACCAGCTTCTCGGAAACACTTCCGATTCGCTTGATACCACCCAGCAGTACCATACCAACCAGCAGCGTGATCACAATTCCAAGGATCAGATTCAGTCTGCCTGTGGAAGACTCTGAAATCACATTAAAGTTAATAAGAGCCGTATCAATTGCTGTTGTAATGGTATTTACCTGAGTAGCATTACCTGTTCCAAATACAGTCAGTACACCAAATGCAGAATAAAGAACTGCAAGAAATCTCCAGTTCTTTCCCAGACCATTCTTAATATAATACATAGGTCCGCCTACATAATCTCCATGTCTGTTTCTCTCACGGAAATGAACTGCCAGGGTAACCTCTGTAAATTTCGTACACATTCCAAGTATTGCGGAAACCCACATCCAGAATACAGCTCCCGGTCCGCCGATGGCGATAGCTCCGGCAACACCGGCAATATTTCCGGTACCTACCGTACCTGCCAACGCAGTACAGACTGCCTGAAAAGGTGTCATGGAACCGTCAGAGGCCTCTTTCTTCTTAAAAATTCTTCCCAGTGTGGTTTTAAGCGCATACGGGAATTTGCGGATCTGGACAAAACCGGTCCGCAGGCTCAGGTAAAGCCCTACGCCGATAATACAGATCATAGCCGGGACACCCCAGATAAAATTATTTACGACGTTATTGATGGATTCAATTGTCTGAAGCATGTTAAACAAACCTTTCTTTCGTGTAATAGTAACATTTTAGCACTTTTTTCGCCGTATGTACAGAAAAAATTCTATTAAGATAAAGCATTAAAGCATAACAGATTATCGGAACAAATAACTAAAATCATCCGCTTCACTGCTTGCCATACCTGTATCACTGCTTCACAGTTTAGTCAAAAAGTCAAAATAACGTATAAATTTGTCATAATTTCAGTAGCATTTCTCCACTCAGACCTCTATTATTGTAGATAGAAAATCAAGGAAAACACCTGTGTATTTTCCAACAGTACTTAAACGTTTCAGTTATTAGTTTAACATTTTTCAACCTAAGGAGGATATGACAAAATGATTCAGAAATATACTTACGGGACCCCATTTGAAACCGATGCCATCGTAACTTCTATCCCGGCTTCTGAGGGAACTCCTGCATACGGAACTATCTCCACAGAGAACGGCTTCTCTTTTACTTATGACATGGATGACAACGATGTTGTCTATGGTCTGGGCGAATCAAACCGCGGAATCAACAAACGTGGATATGTTTATGAAAGCAACTGTTCCGACCAGCCAAACCATACAGAAGATAAAATCTCCCTCTATGGAGCACACAACTTCATCGTAATCTCCGGAAAGCAGACTTTCGGTCTCTTCGTTGATTATCCCGGAAAACTGAAGTTTGATATCGGTTACACACTCTCTTCCCAGTTAAAGATCACCTGTGAGGATGCAGATCTTTATCTGTATGTGATCGAGGGTGAAACCCCTTACGATATCGTAAAACAGTTCCGTAAAATCATCGGAAGAAGCTATATCCCGCCTAAATTCGCATTTGGTTTCGGTCAGAGCCGCTGGGGATATACAACTGCTGACGATTTCAGAAAAGCCGCTGACGGATATCGTGAAAACAATATTCCGATCGATATGGTATACATGGATATCGATTATATGGAAGACTACAAAGATTTCACAGTCAATCAGGAAAACTTTCCTGACTTTGAGTCCTATGTCAATGAAATGAAAGAAAAAGGCATCCACCTTGTCCCGATCATCGATGCAGGTGTCAAGGTAGAGGCTGGCTATGATGTTTATGAAGAAGGCGTTGAGAAGAACTACTTCTGCAAACGCGAAGACGGCAGTGATTTCGTTTCCGCTGTATGGCCGGGTTGGACTCATTTCCCTGATGTCCTGAATGCAGATGCCAGAGCATGGTTCGGACAGAAATACAAACGTCTCATTTCAAAGGGAATCGACGGTTTCTGGAATGACATGAACGAACCTGCAATGTTCTGTACACCGGAAGGCGTTGCTGAATTAAAAGAATACATCAAAGACAACTTCATGGACAAGGAAGAAGCACCTGGATTTACACTCGGTGATAAAGTAAACGCCCTTGCAAACAATCCGGAAGATTACAAACGCTTCTATCACAATGTAAACGGTCAGAAGATCCGCCACGACAAAGTACATAACCTGTTTGGCTATAACATGACCCGTGCTGCTGGCGAAGCATTTGAGAAAATCGCACCTGGCAAACGTTTCCTGATGTTCTCCCGTTCTTCCTATGTAGGAATGCACAGATACGGCGGAATCTGGATGGGAGACAACAAATCCTGGTGGTCACACATCCTTCTGAACTTAAAGATGCTTCCATCCCTGAATATGTGCGGTTTCCTTTACACAGGTGCAGATCTGGGCGGATTCGGTGCAGATACCACACGTGACCTGGTACTGCGCTGGCTGGCACTTGGTGTATTCACACCTCTTATGAGAAACCACTCCGCTCTGGGAACCAGAGAACAGGAAGCTTACCAGTTTGAAAACATCGAAGACTTCCGTCATGTGATCGGTGTCAGATATCGCCTTGTTCCATATCTGTACAGTGAATACCTGACAAAGGAGAGATCGTTGACGGTACAGCCAGCATGTCAGTTTCTGATGACGGTAAAGTTTACACATACAAGCTGACAAAAGAAAAATACAACGATGGATCAGACGTAAAAGCGGAAGACTATGTAAACTGGTATAAAGTCGTATCAGATCCAAGCTATGATGGATATCAGGATATTTCCAAAGTAAACGTTGTAGGATATGAAGATTACAAAAACGGAAGTGCAACTGAGATTTCCGGTATCAAGGTAGTAGATGAAAGCACAATCCAGATTACTCTGGAAGCAGCAAACACAAGTGCACCTTATGTATTAGGTTCTGCAGTGCCGATCTCTACAGCAAAATATGGAGATCTGATCAAGAAAGGTGACCTTTCTAAATTCAAATCATTGAATATGGTTGACTATGTATCGAATGGTGCATATGTATTGAAAGAGTACAAAGAAAAAACATCTGCGACTCTGGAAGCAAACCCGAACTTCTACCTGGGAGAGCCTAAGACAAAGAACCTGATCTTCAAAGTTGTTGCTACAAATGCAGAGCTTCAGGCAGTAGAGACAGGTGATGTAGATATCCACGATCAGGTTGTCTGCGATGATGACCACATCGAAGAAGCACAGGCAGCAGGATTCATCAACATGAAGATCCAGCCGACTCTTGGATATGGATATGTGGCAGTAAACCATAAAAATGAGATTTTCCAGGATGCAAAAGTGCGTCAGGCGCTGCTTCATGCAATCGACCGTAAGTCTCTGAACCAGGCTGTTTACGGACAGTATGCAATCACACTGAATATTCCTCAGGCGCCGATTTCATGGCTGTATGATGACGAAGGTCTGGAAACATACGATTATGATCTTGACAAAGCAGCAGAGCTTCTGAAAGAAGCCGGATGGGAAAAAGACGGCGACAAGCTGATGAAAGACGGAAAACAGATGAAGATCGTCTTCAGTGCAATGTCTGGAAACATCGTAACAGATACTATGATCCCACTGATGATCGACGCATACGGACAGCTTGGTATCGACTTCCAGGCAGAGTATGTTGACTGGCCGACACTGCAGTCTAAATCTCAGAACGGTACATTTGATATGCTGTTCATGGCATGGGGACTGACAGCAGATCCAGATCTGACAGGAACATTTGCAAGTCCGGAAGCAGGCGGATCTCAGAACCACACAGGATATGCAAATCCAGAACTGGACAAGATGCTCGCAGAGGCACTGGCTTCTACTTCGAAAGAAGAGCAGAAAGAAAAATACAAAGAAATTTACAAACTGATCAATGAAGATCTTCCGACATACCCGATTTACGAGAGATGTGACCTGATCTGCTACAACACTCGTGTACAGAACATCGAGCAGAGCTCATATGTAAAATGGTATCAGCAGGATAAGATTGTCAACATTGAAGTTGAGTAATCGAAGTACTCTAAAAAAATAACAAAGCCGTAAGACTTGAAGCTCAAATAGGGATCCAGCGAGGTTTCCCTTCGAACAAACGGCCCGCAGGGGGTGGATACGAACTCGATTCGTTCTATTTCCTGCGGGCAAAATTAAGTTATTTGATCATGAGCAAAACAGAGTCAAATAAAGATTGGAGGTTTTTAACAAATGTGGAAATATGCAACTCGCCGTGTTCTCACGATGATTCCTATTCTGATCGGTGTATCTATGGTTGTATTTCTTTTGGTAGCAAGCCTGCCGGGAGATGCCGTTGATGCTCATGCAGGCGGAAACATCACAGCGGAGAAGATAGCGCAGAACAAAGCACTTTTAGGATTAGACAAACCGATACCGGAAAGATACGTAAACTGGGCAAGTCATGCGATCAGAGGAGATTTTGGTATCTCGATCAGTTACAAGATTCCGGTAACAGAAGTCATCGGTAAATTTGTATGGAACTCGTTTTTAGTAGCTGCTGTAGCGTTCATACTGCAACTATTGATCGCGATTCCAATCGGCGTTATTTCGGCGACCAAGCAATATTCAATTTTTGACAATACATTCTCGGTAGTAGCATTTGCCGGTATTTCACTGCCATCATTCTTCCTGGCAATGATTCTGCGGCATGTGTTCTCTGTCAAGTTGGGGGTTCTTCCTCTTGACGGTATGATAACTGCCGGAGCAAACAATACAGGCGGGGCTTATGTTTTAGACGTAGTGCTTCATATGATCCTTCCGGTTGTGACACTGACAGTGATACAGTTGGGTGGTACCATGCGTTATGTGCGTACATCCATGCTTGAGGTAATCAATCAGGATTACATCAGAACTGCCCGTGCAAAGGGACTTCCGGAAAAAGTGGTAATTTACAAACATGCGTTAAAGAATGCGATGATTCCGATTGTAACTTATGTTGGTGGTGCGATCCCGGGACTTTTCGCAGGTGCGATGATCACAGAGACTGTATTTGCATGGCCTGGAATCGGTAAAGTATTCCTGGATTCTATCGGAAAGAGAGATTATCTCTTTATGATGGGATTCACAATGTTCCTTGCAGTACTTACAATGCTCGGAAACTTACTTTCCGACCTGTTATATGGTGCGGTTGACCCACGTATTCGTTTGAAGTAGAAAGGAGGAGGACACGTGAAAAAAACACAAGATGCAAATAAGAAAATTGCAAAACAGGCAGCAGAGAATAAAAGCATGGAATCCCCTGGAGACTTGCGATGAAGCGCCTGTCCAGAAACAAGCTGGCGATCGCCGGACTGATCTTTTTAGGAGTCATGATCGTTCTTTGTATTGTGGGACCAATCGTATCTCCGTATTCAGATATTACAGCAACTGATATTGCGAATGCAAAACAGCCGCCGAGTGCACAGCACTGGTTTGGAACAGACGAAAATGGACGAGATGTCTTTACCCGTCTTCTTTATGGAGGACGTATTTCCATGACAGTTGGTCTGGCGGCGACAGCACTTCAGATCTTTATCGGTGCATTATTAGGTTGTACCGCAGCATACTATGGCGGAGTTGTGGATTTTGTCATCATGCGTGTAGTAGACGTTATTCTGTCTCTGCCGACGATGCCGATTCTGATCATGCTCAGTGCCATGATGTCAGACTGGAAAGTGGACACCGGAGTTCGTGTATATTATCTGATGGTAATCCTTGCGGCGATCGGATGGGCCGGTACGTGCCGGTATATCCGAGGTCAGGTACTTTCGATCCGTGAGATGGATTATATGTCAGCAGCGGAATCACTTGGTATCCGCGATCTGCATAAGATTTTCAAACATATTATGCCGAATGTTATCCCGATCATCATTGTTACAGCAACACTGGCAATCGGTGATACGATCATCATGGAATCCACCATGTCTTATCTGGGAGTCGGTGTACTTCCTCCGATGTCCAGCTGGGGACAGATGGTATCTGCAGGAACAAACCTGATGACATTCAAACTGCGTCCATGGCTGTGGATGCCGGCAGGATTCTGTATCTTATTGACAGTACTTGCGGTGAACCTTGTAGGTGATGGCCTCAGAGATGCATTTGACCCGAAAATGAAACGCTAAGTAAGTTTTGACAAGGAGAAAAGTTATGGCATTTATAGAATTTAAAAATCTTCATACATGGTTCTATACAGACGCTGGAATTGTCAAGGCAGTCAACGGCGTTGATTTTGAGATCCGCAAAGGAGAGACAGTCTGTGTAGTAGGAGAATCCGGATGTGGAAAGAGTGTTACTTCACTCTCTCTGATGCATCTGGTTCAGTCACCTCCGGGAAAAATCGTGGATGGTGAGATCCTGATGGATGGAAGAGATTTACTGAAGCTGAGCAAGAGCGAAATGGAGCATGTCAACGGAAAAGATGTTGCAATGATCTTCCAGGAGCCGATGACTTCTCTGAATCCGGTACTCAAAGTCGGACATCAGATCATGGAAAGTATTCTTTTCCATACAGATGCAACAAAAGAAGAAGCAAGAGCAAAAGCTCTGGAAATGATAAAACTGGTTGGTATTCCGAGAGCGGAAGAAATCATGGAATGCTATCCTCACGAGCTTTCCGGTGGTATGCGTCAGCGTATCATGATTGCAATGGCTCTGGTATGTAATCCGAAGCTGTTGATCGCAGATGAGCCGACGACTGCGCTGGATGTAACGATTCAGGCACAGATTCTGGATCTGATGCGCAAGCTGAAAGAGGAAATGGATATGTCCATCATGCTGATCACGCATGACCTGGGCGTCGTTGCAGAGATGGCAGATTACGTGGTTGTTATGTATGCCGGAAATGTTGTGGAAAAAGGAAAAGTACTGGATATTTTCCAGAATCCGATGCATCCATATACAATCGGGCTGTTAAAATCAAAACCGATCATCGGTAAGACCAATCACAATGAGCGTCTGTATTCGATCCCGGGACAGGTTCCGAACCCGATCAATATGCCGGAGAACTGCCATTTCAATGAGAGATGTGAGTTCTGTCAGGAAGGCTGTAAAGAAAAAAGAACCAAAACTGGTACACGTTGGAAACGGTCATTATGTTGCATGCTTTGTCAACGCACCGGAAAAAGGAGGAAGTATAAATGAACAGAGAAAATGAAATCATTTTGGATGTCCAGAATCTGAAAAAATATTTCCCGATCCGTGGCGGTCTGATCACAAGAACAGTCGGACATGTCAAAGCTGTAGATGGAATTTCTTTCAAACTGAGACGTGGTGAGACACTGGGAATCGTAGGTGAGTCCGGATGTGGAAAATCAACAGCCGGAAGAACGATCTTAAGACTGCATGATATCACAGACGGAAAGGTCATTTTCAAAGGAGAGGACCTTGCAAAATGTTCCAAAAAGGAAATGCGTGCAAAACGTCTGCAGATGCAGATGGTATTTCAGGATCCTTACGCTTCTTTGAATCCCCGTATGACGGTCGGAAACATCATCGGGGAGGCTCTGCTTGATCACAAATTGATGAGTAAGGCAGAAGCACGTGAAAAGGTATTGGAGACAATGGAAATCTGCGGACTTCCTACGTATTATATCAACCGTTACCCGCATGAGTTTTCCGGTGGACAAAGACAGCGTATCGGAATTGCACGAAGCCTGATTCTGAATCCGGAACTGATCGTCTGTGATGAGCCGGTATCGGCGCTGGACGTGTCTATTCAGTCACAGATCATCAACCTGCTCGGAGATCTTCAGGAGAGAAACAACTTCTCCTACATTTTCATTTCGCATGACTTGTCAGTTGTAGAGTACATCAGTAATCGTGTGGCAGTTATGTATCTTGGAAATATTGTGGAGATGGCAGATAAAAATGAAATTTTCGACAATCCGCTGCATCCATATACAAAAGCGCTGATGTCAGCGATTCCGGTGCCGGATCCGACAAGAAAGAGAGATCGTATCATTTTGAGCGGAGATCTTCCTTCTCCGTCGAATCCGCCGTCCGGATGTAAATTCCGTACACGCTGTCCATATGCGACAGAGAAATGTGCACAGGAAGCACCGGAGTACAGAGATGTAGGAAATGAACACTTTGTAGCTTGTCACTATGTATGAAATCTTTTGACAATACAAAAAATGTAAGGAAAACTTAAATTTCGCCCCCGGTAATCGCATCGGGGGCATTTTTCAAAGAGGGCATTATGAAAAATCTATTGAAACTGGGACAGGGACCAAGGCCGGATCTGCTGTTTGAAGAGGAAGAAAAAGCGAAAAAGTCAGACACACAGCCGGATGGACAAAAGCAGAAAATCGAATTTGAAAAAGGTCTTCGCACAGTCAGAAAAGAAGCCAAAAAGAAAGCGCGTGAAGAAAAGAAAAAGCAGGAACCGATCGAGATGAGCCGAAAAGACAAACTGGCAGTTATTCTGGCATTCTGTGAACTTCTGCTTCCGCTTGCAATCGGAGTGATGGCAATTTTTGCATTTCTTATCTGGTTTTTAGGAAAATTCTGGCTGCATGCATGGTAAATGGAAAAAGAGAATACAAGAGGGGACAGGCACTTCCGTGGGAGGTGCTTTTTATTTTATACGAAAAGCTGCAGCCGGTCTGCATGGAAATAGAATTTCCAAAAGAAAATCAGAAAGAGAAACCAGACAACTGCACCAAAAAAGAAACAAGAAATGGGACGGCTCGTATGGACTTTTACAACTAATCGAGATATAATGAGATTACATGTAAAAATTCGTTTTACAATGTAATTTCGAAGGAGGAACAAGAAATGGCAAGAAAAATGAAAACCATGGACGGTAACCAGGCAGCAGCTCATGTCTCTTATGCATACACAGAAGTTGCAGCTATCTACCCGATCACACCGTCATCCGTTATGCCGGAGCATATTGATGAGTGGGCAACAGAAGGAAGAAAAAATATTTTCGGAACAACTGTTCATGTAACAGAGATGCAGTCTGAGGCAGGTGCGGCAGGAGCAGTACACGGTTCTCTTGCAGCAGGAGCGTTGACAACAACATTTACAGCATCTCAGGGATTACTGCTGATGATTCCTAACTTATATAAAGTGGCAGGAGAGCAGCTCCCGGGTGTATTCAACGTATCCGCACGTGCACTTGCAAGCCATGCGCTTTCTATCTTTGGAGATCACTCTGACGTTTATGCATGTCGTCAGACAGGTGCAGCGATGCTGTGTGAATCCAGTGTGCAGGAAGTTATGGATCTGACACCAGTTGCACACTGTGCAGCACTGGAAGGAAAGATTCCGTTTATCAATTTCTTTGACGGATTCAGAACATCTCATGAGATTCAGAAGATTGAGACATGGGATTACGAAGATCTGGAAGATTTAGTAAATAAAGATGCAATTGACGAATTCCGTGCACACGCACTGAATCCAAACCATCCATGTCAGAGAGGTTCTGCTCAGAACCCTGATATTTTCTTCCAGGCAAGAGAAGCATGTAATCCATATTACGATGCACTTCCTGCAATCGTTCAGAATTATATGGATAAAGTAAATGAGAAGATTGGAACAGACTATAAACTGTTCAACTACTATGGAGCAGAAGATGCAGAGCACGTGATCGTTGCAATGGGTTCTGTCTGTGATACGATCGAAGAGACAATCGATTATCTGATGGCAGCCGGAGAAAAAGTCGGTGTTGTAAAAGTTCGCCTTTACAGACCATTCTCAGCGGAAGCACTGATCAATGCAATTCCGGATTCTGTGAAGAAGATTTCTGTTCTTGACAGAACTAAAGAGCCGGGTGCACTTGGCGAGCCACTGTATCTGGATGTTGTTGCAGCATTAAAGGGAACAAAATTTGATGCAGTTCCGATTTATACAGGACGCTATGGATTAGGTTCTAAAGATACAACACCTGCACAGATCGTTGCAGTATATCACAACGATGAAAAACAGAAATTTACAATCGGTATTGAAGATGATGTGACACACCTGTCACTGAAAGCTGACGAACCTCTGGTAACAACACCGGAAGGAACGATCAACTGTAAGTTCTGGGGACTTGGAGCTGATGGTACTGTAGGTGCTAACAAAAACTCCATCAAGATCATCGGAGATAACACAGACATGTATGCACAGGCATATTTTGACTATGACTCCAAAAAATCCGGTGGTGTTACAATGTCTCACCTGCGTTTCGGTAAGTCACCGATCAAATCAACATATTTAATCCGTCAGGCAAACTTTGTAGCATGTCACAATCCTTCTTATGTTGACAAGTACAACATGGTTCAGGAACTGGTTGATGGAGGTACATTCCTTCT
>ENA-OQHL01001539-OQHL01001539.1-human-gut-metagenome-genome-assembly--contig:-NODE-1539-length-11425-cov-3.032218_pt1 | contig 11425 bp, 7 predicted proteins | sample MGYA00242565_ERZ504723 | MGnify/ENA primary metagenome ERZ504723 (study PRJEB26092, sample SAMD00036211) | human gut metagenome | host: Homo sapiens | study: EMG produced TPA metagenomics assembly of...
AGATTCTCTGCGGGGTTTATCGTGCAGAGGCTCATGCGGCAGGCGAAGGTGGAGCGGAAAAGTGTACAGTTCATGATGGCGAAGACACCCATGGAGGTGAACGGAACGGTCTATTACAAGATACTGCTCTCGAATCCGATTTTAAGATAGGCTGTACATAAAATAAATATACACCAAGGAGTGTCTGACCGGGTATAGACCCGCTGGACGCCCCTTTCTTTTTGTCACACTCCATTGGCGGGACGAACAGGTTCCCATGTCTTTTCGTCTGTCATTCCCATCGTTCCACGTGTCAGCGTGAGTTCCGTGTACCGGTACGGACCATCTCGTCAAGCACATCCCCATGCTCGTCCAGATGACGGTTGAGCACATTGTCAAGGAATGCCGGTACGGTCATGCCCTCGCTGAGCAGGGGGAGTATGCGTGCCAGTCTGCGGTAGGTCTCATAACTGATATAGGTCTGCTTGCGGTGGACGTACTCCCTGCGGCTGAGATAGTCGGCACGATATGTCTTCATCCTTTCCGCAAGGGAGGTCCCTGACCGGACAGCGGGCTTGTGGAAAACGGTCGGCTTTTCTGTCCTGCCATCGGGTATGGATACAGACTCCTTCCCTTCCTTTCCCCTGTCTTCCTCTTTCTCTATCCCGTCCGGATGCGTCTTCGGACATCCGTCGGCATCGGTCTCGTGCGCCATGATCTCTTTCAGGCGTTCCTCATTCACGTTCATAAATTCCTTTCTTCTCATGCCTTTTGCCTGTCAGGATGGATAATGCATTCTATCTCTCCGGCCAGCGTATCAAGACCGCTGCCTTTCAGCAATTTCCCGGAAGGAGGGAAAAGCGTACTTCTGAAAAGGATCCGCTCCTCGGGGGAGGTTTCCCTGCCATAGCGCTCCATATCCGGTATGACCGTATCGAGAGCCTTCAATCCCAGTTCCTTGAAAAGAAGTCCGTACTGATAGGACAGCCTTTTGGATACACGCCCGTCCATCCGGTTCCAGAACATACGGATTTCCTTCAAAGGCATGTCCGGGTTCTGCTGCATGAAGTCTTTCAGGGCCAATAAGAAGGAAAGGCTGCTTTGCATCACCATACGGTCCTGTATGATCGGGGTGAACACATAGTCCATATTGACAATCGTCTTAATGACTCCAGGCGAGTTCACCGTTCCCGGAAGATCAAAAAAGAGAATGTCACACCCACCTGTCAAGGGAAGTGCCGTCTCCAGTTCCTTGCCCGGAACGCTGGTAAGGACAGGATACGCCTTCTTGCCCGTACGTTCGAACTGTCCGCACAACATACGCTGGAGATTCACGTTCTTTTCCACATTTTGGGTATCCCGGCTGCGCAGCGCCTTGATACTGAACTGGGGATAGTCACAGTCCACGACTGCGACGTTATATCCCATTACGTAATGAAAATAACCGGCAAGAAGCACCGTCATGGTGGACTTGCCAACGCCGCCTTTCTGACTGCTCATGGCGACAAAGACACATCGTTTGCTCATAGGCTTCCGAATGATTGGTTAATAATCGTTTTGTTGTCCCGTCCTTTTAAATCACGCCGGTGCCTTGTACCGATGGTTTCCCATATCGTGAAACTGTCATGTCATTCCGAGAACATTCCCGCCCCCGCCGGCTGCCAAAGCCGTGCCGGAAGAATACAGGAAGGCTGTCTGCCGGTACCGTATCATTTTCACGGGGTCCCGACATTTCCGGAGCTTGTCGTGAGAAACTCCCATACTTGCAATACGGTCTTCTTTTTTCCTCTTGACATATTGACATAACATCATGATGGAATGTCGATAGCAGGAACTGTCGGAGCACCGACATGGGGATATTCCGGTGACCGGGCATGACACCGTTTTTATATCCCGTTGCAAAAGTATGGCAGATGCTGCCAAATCCGGCTTTGGTGACATCAGATGTCATCAAATGTCACCAGATGTCCGGATACTGACAGAAAAGCAGGTGGTTATACTTCTTAAAAGCGGATGTTGAAACAAAATTTGATCAGAAAAAACCTCTTTTTGTGTAAACACTGCGTGACAATCCGAATTTATGAGGATTCTCTGTTCAAGCGAACAGAGCAAGTTGTGTCCTTGTCGGACAAAAAGTCTTTTGTCCGACAAGAACCAACTTGCCGGCTGAAGCCGGGGATTTTTCTCCAAAGTCGAAAAATCCAATCAAAAGGAGTCCTGATGTGAACATGGAAAATGGAACGAAAAAATTATCCTTGGTAGCTTTCTTTCCAAGAAAGAGGAAACAATCATGCCATATGCTAACGGACTTCTCCTGTATAACTTGTCTCTTAACGGATAAAATAGAACTCTATCGACTTTTCCGTATCTTACGGAAAAAGACTTCCTCTGGCTGTGAACTTCCGTTTGCACTACTAACAACTTTGCCTCTACAAAACATTCTCCAATGGTATTTGTAACCTCATGCACGATAAAGAGGCATACTTAACTGTTTTTTGTACTGACCTATGCGACTTGCCCTTCCCCGAAGGGCTGCTTTAAGTCTTCACCTTCATTTAAAAGGGTGAATCGTTTTTTATTCAAGCCTCAATTCATTTATGGAAATGGACAATTTACTGTCCTCTTTAACAAAGCAGTTCTCCAAGGTCCAAAGGTGGTTTGCCGGAATCCTCATCATGATTGTCTTTCTTTCCGGTAGCATATAGGAATCATCCTCGTTGAAAATGTGAAAAGGGATATCTGATACATTTGTTACGGCTATACAGGAATTTTTCATGTATTTTATTTTAATGCAGGATTTTACAAATTGGGATAAAATTTGTATTTCTCCGGCCATATATCCATCGAATAAAGCTATGGTCCGTCGTGCAAGTAAAGCCTCGTGTATGCCTGCTTCACTTTTCTCCCTTGCGAAAACTAATGTCATAGGTCTAAATCTGTTTCTATACATTCCGGAAATAGTACAATGGACATCGGAACCTGCCATAATTGTCTTCTTGAACGAGACGCACCAATGAATCGCCTTGGGATAAAAATCCTTATAATTCATAACCTCTATGCCATTGATGATCCCTTTTGTGATTAGTTGTTCATGTATCGGATATAATGTGACATTATTATCCGGCCATCCAGGATGATTCCATACAATGAACGCTCCTTGTTTTTTAGCTTCAGCAAGGGAATCCAATGGATCTTCTTTTTCAATTAGGTTGGCGTCTTGGATGAAAAGAGCATTAAAATGCCCCAATGGCTTATCTCGAGTTATCTCAACACCCGGAATCACGATTAACTCCATATCGTCGGCTGCTGTTTTCGCTATTTTATAAGATTGGTTTAGGTCTCCATTTAACAAATCTTGATTTATCCGGTGTTCAATATGATCCGTGATAGCTATCGCATCTAATCCGTCCTGCCAAGCCTCATAGATGCGACCATCAGGCCAGACAAGTCCATCGGAAAAGACCGTGTGTGTATGAAAATCACACTTTAAAACTCGGTAGTCATCAAAACCGGGTATGTTTATCTCATTTCTCGTAAATAAATTATTAAGACGTGTCAGTTCATATACATCTTTTTTCTTGTGTAAATTATTCATCAAAGATTGTGTTATAAACCGTTTCATATATTGATCAATGCAAATATTATCTGGCTTATTAGAAAATATTTTTAGCTTTAACAAAGGTAATAAAGAATGATTGGATGAGCAATTTCTGGTTATGAATAAATTAAGTGCCACCTTCGTATCCCAGATAAAATATTTTAACCAGACTTATCTCCGGTCACGATTAATTTTTTAATATGCAATAAAATAAAAGATCACCGAAGCGTAGGCGTAGGACGTTGCCCTTATATATTGAGTACGAGGTAACATATTACTTATACCTATACCACTCGGAGTGGTATGCCAGGCATCTGTCTTACGGATCTTAAGTACCGAACTGATAATGTTGAATAAAAATTCGCATACCTCGTAACGAAATTGTGAGCTATCGGAATATTGACATTAATAAAAATGGGATTAAAATATGAACCCGGTCTGTTTCCATGTAAAAACAAACCGGGCCTAGAAATGTCTCTCTCTAAAAATAAGAGATCTTAGTTATTTACAGAAAATTTCAACGAAACTTTCTCGCTCCCTTTCACGCCGGTGAAAGTATAAATTCCGGAGTTTAAGTTTACGGATTTTGTTTCGTTGTCTGAATTGATTTTGAAATTGGATACAGCCGAACCGAAAATAGAATACACATACCCCGTATATCCATTCAAATTATCCAAACGCAAAGAACCGTTCGAATAGAAAACCTTGGCTTCGGGAGCCGTTTCCGTCGTAGGTTCTGCCATAATTTTCGATGCGTTTCTTGGGGCATAGGTAGCGGCTACTAACGGACTACCCGGTTGTGTTCCTTCCCAAGTGCTCATGTCGGCATTGTAGCTCCAGGCATCCCATGTGTTGTTGGTTAATTTACGGTTTGATGCTCCCCATGATGAATATTCCCAGTCTGCTGTTTGTGCGTCACGGGTAAAATAACTCCAATAACCGTTGTACCAACCGGCCAACCAGTGGAAATCTTCGTTTGAATTTTTTACCCAATAGTCATAATCATAGGCAGGGCGGCTCGTTCCATCTGAACCAAAGGGATGTATAAGTAACCCTGTCTTCTGAGATTCCACAATGGCATTATCAGCTAATTTTTTGTGCGTTTTCCGGATAAGTATTACCAGCTTTTTTAGCTCCTTCCAAATCAAATGCAATTTGTACTTGGCTCGAACTCCTCTTTTCATAGCCTATACCATTAATCGTATAGCCCATAGAGCCGGTATATTGAACAAGCAAGAGCAAACGCTTATCAGTTTTTCGCAACGGCTTCTACCATATCAAGACCGCATCTTTCTTCTCCTTTTGGCCAACGGTATCCCCAGACCAAATGATCTGGATTAGTCTTACTTCCGTCGTGCCAGGAAATGACCAGGGCTGCTTGGTTACAATTCAATGAATCGGCTTCCTCGATTCCGTCGTACACCCAAAACTTAATGTTTTTCATCGAGAACGTCTTGTCCGTCTCAGCTGCTTTTGCAGCGCTTTTGGCAATTTTTAAATCATTACGGACAATCCCTTGCACTGTTCTCTGTGTCTGTGCCTGTGCCGCAAATATTATAAATGCGGTGGCAAATAAAAGTATAAACTTTTTCATTTTTTTGTTTTTTAGAAATAAAACATTTATCGGATCACTACCTTTTTAGAGAAATACATTTCTTGATCTTTTACAGCCGTGATAATATAAGTTCCGGCCTCTTGTTGGAGTTGAGTCCTGTCATGTTCCGATTTTACGGTATAAATCTTTGTTATGCGTCCGCTGAAATCGACTACATAACAGGTACAACCTGCCAGATTTTCCAAAATCAATTCATTGTTTGCGACAAAAGCGTCCGGCTGTACGGAAGTTATCTCCTCATTGGCGGTCGGATTCTGCGCGGTCGTAAACGGATCGGCGGTTACGGTGGAGATTTTGTTGCCGGATTTATCCAAAGCGACGATTTTCACGCTGTATTTCGTATCCGGTCGTAAACCGGCAATGTTGACCGCCACTTTGCCTGTAGATGCTAGCGGTGCGGGTTCAGACGATTTCAGGCCGTTGATTATATTACCGAAACGATCCGCTACATATTCCTTATCCAATATCGGCGTGTTACCCACGTAGCGATAGAGTTGCAAACGGTATTTCTCAGCTTTCTCCACCCGGGCGAAAACAATCACGGCCGAGCTGTCTTTGGCAATTACTTCCGGTTTCGTAGCCGGATCGTAAACCGTCACGGAACAACGTGCCTCATGCTTGCCATCAGAGGTAACGGCAATCACATCCGCTTCGCCTTCTTCGAGACCTTCCACGATACCGGTTGTATCAACTGCGATAACATCCTCGTCTGATGAGAGCCAAATCACCCGCTTGTTGGTTGCGTTGGCTGGGGTTACGGTGGCCCGGAGCACGATCGCTTTTCCTTTTTCCAATTCCACGGAAGTCTTGTCCAACGAGATACCGGTTGCCGGAACTTCTTTTTTCCCGACGGTCACGACACATTCGGCTGTGTAGCCTCCGTCTTCTGTCGTGACACGCACGATGGTACTTCCTGCCGACACGCCGGTTACCAACCCTTCGGCAACGGTAGCTACGGCGTTGTTCTCGCTTATCCAAGTTACTTTCTTGTTTGCGGCATCAGCCGGGGCGATGGTCGCATACAATTGAGCGTTCTCGCCCGGAGCCAGCGTCAGGGCGTTTTTATCCAGCTTCACGCCGGAAACCTTCACATCACCTTCCGCTACATTCAGATGGCAGGTAGCCGTAAAATTCCCGAACTTGGTGATGACACGTATCGTAGTAGTTCCGCCGACCTTGATGGGAGTTATCAAACCGGTTTCCCGATCGACCGTAGCCACCGAAGGATCCGAGCTTTCCCAATAGACGGTCTTATCATACACCACGCCATCCTGCTTGGTTTCCACTGACTACCGATGGTCAGGGGCTCGCCGGCTTTTACTGTCATCACCGAGGCGTCGAGGGTTACACCTAAGATGCCATAACTGCTATCTGTTACACGGATTGTTTTCACCGCTTTTACATCATTTTCTTTGGCACTAACAATAATTTGAGTAGTACCCTGCTTTTTTGGTTTCAAGGTAAAACCTTCCTCATGCGTATCTCCTAACTTTTTAGTGCCTATTTCAAGAATTTCCTTATCTTGTGAGGTGATAGTAAAACGTGTTGTCAAGGCTTTTGCTAAAGTGGCGTTTGAAGGTACAAACCCGACATCGAAGAACTGGGTATATAAAATACCTTCTTCTATGTCGTCTTTAACGTCTATCGAGATTTCATCATCCACCCCTTTACTGGTCAATGTCAAGTCTTGCAAAGGTTCTAATCCCAATACATAAACTACACATTGGCCGGATGCTTGGCCGTCAAAAGAGGAAACCTTCACGTCATATTTACCTATATTATTCACGGTTGTTGCCATGTCAGACCTGTACATCGTACTAAAAATACCATCGTCTGTTATGTCAGCAGCACCCACCGTTGTACCAATATTCGTAGTCCAATCGGTCGTAGGTTTACTCCATTCCACCGTAGGGTATGTCGCATTTTTCGGATTCACCGTGGCAGCTAATTGTACAGCCTCACCCAAAGTAACCCGTACCGTATCTTCTTTACATACGACGTCTGTGGCCCAAGTATCTCCAACTAAAATCTGACGTTCCTCTGAATAACTACCATCTGATACATAAGCGGTAATCGTAGCTATACCATTCCCTTTTGCTGTAATCAAACCATCTTTATTTACAGAAGCTATATTCTCATCAGAGGAGATGAATTTTACACTTACTTCGTCCGATTTTAATTTTGAGGACATTCCTTCTCCGTCCAATTTCCATTTCAACTGCAAGGTCTCACCCGATTTCAACAGTGTCTTTTTATCTTCATTTTCCAACTCAAAGGAGCTTTCCAAATCCTTTTCTTGGAAATTAATGATACACTCTGCGGTATATTCCTTTCCCGCATACGTGACGGTACATTTCAACGGGACTTCTCCTTCATAAAAAGTATAAGGCTCATTGGTCTCGTAGTTTTCAGGATACTGTGTTATTTTATAACGTATTCCATTTTTGTCCGAAGAATCATCAGAGGACGCATCCTCGTCGGGATTGGTCAAACTGGAATTAGTCCAGTCGCTGGGAACCTGAAAATCCCACTCTATGTTCATTGTTTTTATTTTAGGAGTCGCAGGGTAACATTTAACTTCAGGCGTTATTTTCCCCATATCATTCATCATGCTTTTCGAATACCCATATACAGGTTGACTGAAAACAATGCGTTCCAACTGATATTCGCAAGTTACTTTGATCGGATTCGATGTTACTTCATTTTGCCCTTGTATAGAGCGGACAGTTATTTCAGCCACTCCATCACCGATAGCGGTTACAATCCCATTTTCAATCGTAAATGCATCTGGATTTGAACTTATCCATTCCACATCTTTAATACTTGCATTCTCTGGGAAAACTTTAGCTTTCAAAATCTTCTTCCCGTTGATATTGAATTTTAATGTTTCTTCTCCGGGTTGTTCTCCTTCGGATGTAGTTAATTCAATCTTCTCTACCGGAATCAACTCTTTCACAAGCACGGAACATTCCGTTGTTGTCAAGACGATAGACTCTTCCTCCTTGGAAGATATTTTGGCGATGATCTTCGCTGAGCCGGTTTTTAAGGCTTCAAATTGTACTTGCATCGGATTTTGTCGAGTTATTTTCAAGATGGATGTATCGGAAGATTCCCATTTTAATGTTTCCTTATTATTTAACCATCCCCCTTTTACTATTACAGTTTGGCTTTGTCCTTCGAAAGCTCAACACTCGCCATATCCAAAATCAAGCTTTCCCTCTTCACCGTAACTTTACACGTCGCTTTCACACCACGATCTTCGCTGGTTGCGATAATTTGACGTGATTCCGGCCTTCACACCGGTAACGATGCCTTCTGTTGAACTGTCGCAATTGCATCGTCTTCCGACTTCCAAGTAGCCGTCTCACCTTCCATGCCTTTCACCGTCAAGGTAACTGTTTTGTCTTTCTCGACAGCTACTTCCGATTCGCTGATGACAAACGGTGCTCCGGTACCTTCTTCCAGTTTCACGGTCAGATCCGTTTCCACCGTCTTACCGTTCGAGTTGAATTTCAAATGAACCGGAATTGTTGTCGCAGTAGTAACGGAAGCCTCTACCGGCTGGATTACCAAATGGCAATTTTGTATGGCAACCGTTATCAACTTCTGATGTGCCTCACTCATAGTAGTGGTCAAAGTAATTGCCGCAGTCATATTATCAGCGTCTTTTACGACCTCTTCCAAAGGGATGTTGACCTGAGTCTGTTCCGCATCCAAAACCACCTCTTTCGGCGCTCCGCTCTGAATCGCGGGAGCCTCGTTATCCGGGAATACCGGCAAAGCGGGAAACCAGTAATTGGTAATGTCATACGGATAACGACCTTTGATCGTCCCGTTCTTTTCACCCCGTCCATCGGTCGCCACCACTGCCAATTCATGTTCCGGATTCAGGAATTCATGATACCAGAAGCAATACATATCGTCTGATACAGGATCGATACGGAAACCGGTTCCATACAATCGCCAGTCACCTTCCACCTTTCCGAAGTCAAATACTTTATAAAATTCGTTCTTATCGATATCGTAGCAGAATATCTTGTAACCTGTAAACCAGCTACCTGTTCCCTGACCTTTCCAATAAATCTTGTTTTCCTTCGTGCTGGCACAAAAACCATCAGCCGTCCATGCGTACCAAGAGTTGGGAATTTCCTCAATTCCACTGGCAGTCGGTATATCAACCTGTTGCACCGTCAATGTCGTCGGGTCCACTTTCCATATTAACGGTAAAGAAGCCCCCGTGCCGGTCAGTTCCACGGTTGGACTTGCCCAGATCGTACCGTCTTTGGAGAGGACGATCGAACCCAATCCGTGCCCTTCATGCTCTTCAGGTTTAAGGATGGTGGTTTCCAACGTATGGGTCTTGGCATCGATAACCAACAATCCGTCTTTCTGGTGGACAGCAAAAACCCGGTCTCCAACTCGGATCATCGTACCGATTTGAGCACTGTACAAACTGCCGGAAGTATTCTCAGTCCCGGTAATTCTCTCCCCGATTTCCATCTTGTCAATATCATACAGGAAAATACCGTTGCTGGTTCCTATATACCCGGTATGTTCATCCACGCCAAGGAAAGAACGCCCGTCGGAATCTCCGATTCTCGTAAATTCTTTCAGCACCTTCATCGTTTTCGCATCGATAACCGCCAGACGGCTTCCGATAACGGTCGCACCCGGATCTTTCTCCTGTTTGGAAACGATATAGAACTTATCTCCGTAAATCGTACCGAATTGGCTGGTACATCCCAACTCGTGACCGGGGTTTTCTTTCTGGAAAGCCCGAAGTGTCCACTTTCCGTCATCTGACAGGAAATTGACGGTACTGTTCTGATGGCCGAACCAATCCTCATTGACAATAAAGGTTCCTTTCGTGTAATCAACTTGTTCATTCGCCTGAGCGGTTGCCCTTAACATCGTTTGAGGCAGTTCGGGCAATTTCAATTTCTCTTTTTCCACCGGATTCAGCGAGGATTGTCCCCAAACGCTGAATAATGGAAAAAACGCAAGTAGCGTAATCAGATTCTTTCTTTTCATTTATTTTATAATTATTTTGAATGATACTTTTTTGTCTTTATTATCTCCAAATACGATGTAGATACCTTGAGACAACTCCAGGTAATGATATTCCGCAGTTGAGTTCACATGATATCTTGCGATGATATGGCCCGACAAGTCCGCTACTGTAACGGCATATCCCTGCAAATTTCGGAATACCCATCCTCCATCTTTGAAAAGAGCTAGCGGACGGTTGAAGGTAACATTCTCTATGCCTGTAGGAATCGAGACATTATCCACCTCAAACGAGCCAACGATATCCAAACCGTTCATGACTTGTATTTCGATAAGATATTCCACACCGGTTTCTAAACCGCTTAATTGAAAATCAATATCCTGCGAAGAGGATCTCAGGTTAGGGAACTCGCTGAACATATCTCCGTTTTCGTCCAATACATACGTTTTCTCCAATACCTTTTCGCTTGAAACCAACCGATATTGACGGATTTCGTAAGAGGTCGCATTTGCCACTTTTTGAAAGGACAGGATTCCTTTTTGAGGATCAAAAGAGGCTTCGCCTTCCAAATTGCCGTTGACGGTTATGACGCATTCAGCCGTGTAACCACCGTCTTGTGTTTTTACGGTAATCCGTGCCATTCCCGCAGCAATGGCATGAACCATTCCATTTTCGACTGTGGCTACACATGGATCGGAACTGCTCCATGAAACGGTCTGATTGGTCGCATTTGTCGGAAATACGGTATACTCCAAACGCTTGTAAGAACCGACAGACAAGGAAAGTTCAGATTGAGATAAGGTAACATAACTTACCGGTACATCCGGATCAGGGGCTGGATCGTCAATCGGGGTCGCCGCGATAAAATGATCACCGGGAGCGGTTCCTTCCATCGTACTCATATCCCCGTTCCAGCTCCAGGCATCCCAAGAGCCATCCTCCAATTTCCGGCTGGTCGCACCCAGACCAGAGTAAGAAAAAGTACTGGTTTGACCTTCCCGGACAAAATAACTCCAATAGCCTTCATACCAACCGGCTTCCCAATGAGTCGCATTATCGCAAGTCCATGAATCATAATCATAAGAAGGATAACCGTAAACTTCCGCATTTAACGGATGATAGATAACTCCGGTTTGTAACCCTTCTCGAATGGCCTCGGCCACATCTTCTGCCGGGTGTTCCGGAACAGAAGTCTGTCCTAACAAGGTGTTTTCTATCGGTAAAT